>Ga0193731_1000593_pt1 | contig 11528 bp, 14 predicted proteins | sample U1a2metaG_FD_144920 | JGI IMG/M metagenome (GOLD analysis project Ga0193731, IMG submission 144920) | Soil microbial communities from a riparian zone of the East river system, Colorado, United States - U1a2 | ecosystem: Environmental > Terrestrial > Soil > Riparian zone | place: USA: East River...
GCATTGCGGTGCTGCCCGATGGCCGCAAAATCATCGTCGCGCGCGGGGCCTGCGACGACAAAGGCCAGGTGATGACCTTCGTCGAGGCCTGTCGCGCCTTCGTGGCGGTGACCGGCGAATTGCCGCTCCCCATCACCATGATGATCGAGGGCGAGGAGGAGTGCGGCTCCAACCACCTGTTCGGGTTCGTCAAGGACAACGCGGAGGAATTTAAGCTGGACCTGGCGCTGGTGTGCGATACGAGCATGTGGGATCCGGCAACGCCCATGGTGACGACATCGCTGCGCGGGCTCGTTTACGAGGAGGTGAGACTCACCTGCGCGGACCGCGACCTGCATTCCGGCTTGTTCGGCGGTGCGGCCCAAAACCCGTTGCGCGTGCTTGCGCGCATCCTGGCCGCCATGAATGACGACAATGGCCGTGTCACCATCCCGGGCTTCTACGATGGCGTGAAGGACCTTCCATCCGACATCAAGGCGGATCTCAAGGGACTCGATCTAACTCCTGAGAATTTTCTCGCCGAAGTCGGCCTCAAAGTACCGGCGGGCGAGAACGACCGCATGTTGATCGAGCAGATCGCTACCCGCCCGACTGCGGAGATCAACGGTCTCATCGGCGGCTATACCGGAGAGGGGGCAAAGACAGTCATACCGGGGCAGGCCACGGCGAAGGTGTCTTTCCGCCTGGTCGGCGCGCAGGACCCGCAGAAAATCCGCGCCGCCTTCCACGCTTTCGTGCGCGCGCGTCTTCCGGCCGATGCCAAGGCCGAGTTCAAGAGCTTCGCCGGGGCGCCTGCCACCGAGCTTCCATTCGACAATCCGGCGCTTGCCAAGACCCGTGCCGCGCTTGCCGACGAATGGGGAAAGAAGGCCCTAGCGATGGGCGAGGGCGGCTCAATCCCGATCGTCGGCGACTTCAAGCGCGTGCTGGGCATGGATACGATCATGGTCGGTTTCGCGCTCGACGACGACCGCGTGCATTCCCCCAACGAGAAGTACGACCTCACCTCATTCCACAAGGGCACGCGCAGCTGGGCAAGGATCTTGGCGTCGCTGGCGTCGTTGTAACAACTGCGCCAAGGAGCCAGAGGGGCCCGTGGAACATAGCTACGAACGGCGCCGCCACAGATGTGGCGAAAACGGCGCGACGCGAACGCGCAAATTGCGTAGGGGCCGAGGCATTGCTCGGCGGCGCGCAATCGCAGGAACCACTCACCATTGCTGCGAGTTATTGTGCCAAGCAATGGAGGAGCAGATGGTCGCACCGATGATGATTAAGGAACACATGGAAGTCCTCGGTTCCGACGGCGTGCATGTCGGCACCGTGGATCATCTTGAAGGTCGAGATCAGATGAAGTTGACCAAGACCGACACCGATGCGGAAGGCGAGCACCATTTTATTCCGCTCGCTTGGGTCGATCACGTCGACGAGCACGTACACCTCAAGCAATCGGGCGCCGAGGCAAAGGCGCGGTGGAAGACCCACTGACGCTTAGCCGGATGGGTGCCGCCTAAAAGAGAGCCCCGCGGCCATTTGGCTCGCGGGGTTCTTTACGAGGGGGCCGCTGTGCCCGCGTTTACCTAAAGTGCCTTGTACCAGCGTTGGTCGTAGAGCGCACCGGTCGCGGATCCCAGCACCTTACGGAAATCCTTGGTGTGGGCCCCGATTTCGTGGGCGTCCGCGGCCTTTTGATTGCGCCACACTTCGATGACCGTGAAGTGGTTCGGCCGCGTCTTTTGCTGATAGACGTCAAATCGCACGTTGCCATTGTCCTTGCGGGTCGGATCAGACAACGCCTTGAGCGCGGCGACGCCGTCATCTTTCTTGGGTGGGACGACGTCGACGTGGGAAATGGCAACCGTCGAACCGCTCGGAATGGCGGCGGCGTCCTTGGGTCCCACAGCCAGTGCCACATAGGGCCGTTCGTCGATCGGAGCGACCAGATGCGGCTCGATCTGCTGGCGGAACGTCTTCACGTGCGCCGAGGCTGCATGCGCGTCGAAGCTTTGCTGGTCTTTCCAGATTTCGATGATGGCGAACTGGTTCGACGGTGCACCGCGCTGGAAAACTTCATAGCGAACCACGCCCGCATCCTTGCGGCTGGCAGCCGCCAACTGACGTAGCAAGGCGGCGTCGGCGGCCCGGGAAGCCGGGGTAACGTCGAGATAGGTGACCATATAGACCGCAGGATCGTTGGCATCCTGGGCGTGGGCGATGGTCATGAAAGCAAACGGCAGCAAAGCCAAGGCAAAGAGCGAACGCCACGAGACCTGCATGTTATCCTCCCCATGGTATTTTCTGTATGGCACCGATCGTTATGCGCTTCCTGCGGCTCCGTCAATGCGGGGGCCCGCCGCGTTTCTCCAACGCGCTTGACATCTGAGGCAGGCGGCATCGGCTGCCCACGCGCCCGTGGTCACAGGAACGTGGTGAGGCCGTCGAGACCGGTGAGCACCGCGCCCGGCGCAGGTCCGTATTCTTCCGCGCCGTTCGTGCGGTTGATCCACGCGGTACGAAAACCGCAGGTGGCGGCACCCATCACGTCCCAGCGGTTGGACGAGACAAAGACCATGTCGGCAGGTTTGAGGTTGAATTTGTCGGTGACGAGCGCATAGGCCTCGGGACGGGGCTTGTAGATGCGGATTGCATCCACGGAGAGCGCAGCATCCAGTTGGGCGCCGATACCGGCCGAATCGACCGCGGCGGTCAGCATTTCTGGCGACCCGTTCGACAGGATTGCGGTGGAGGCGCCGTGCGCCCTGAGCTCGCGCAGCGCCGGGCGTGCATCCGGAAATGGCTCAAGCGTCCAATAGGCGTCGAGCAGTTTCGACCTGAGCGCCCTATCGACCGAGGGAAAACGCGCGAAGGCGAAATCGAGCGCACGCTCCGTGAGCGTCCAGAAATCCAGATAGCGGCCGGCGAGTGTCAGCGTCCAGCTATATTCAAGCTGTTTGATGCGCCAGATTTCGGAGAAGCGGTCGGCATCGGGACCCGCGGCCGCGCGATGCCGGTTGATGGCGGCGTGCACGTCGAAGAGTGTCCCATAGGCGTCAAAGACGAAAGCGCGGGGCATCGCGGGCCTCCTGTTTCAGAGTCCCGGCTGGGTCAGCAGCGTCGAAATCGACTTTCCGCGAATGTCGTACACGCGGGCGTAGATCACCCCATCGCGTACGACCTCGGCCAGCAGCGGGGCATCGAGTTTGGCGCAGTAGAATTCCCCCAGCATCATCGCGAAGTCGGCGCCCTGCGGATCCCACGTCGTTTCGAAATCGGGGCCGAGCTCGACCTGCGGCGAGCGGTGCGGCCCGCAGACCGCAATCTTCCAGCGGCGGCCGGGGGGCTTCGTCTCGCCGCGTTCGGCAAGCTTCGCCAGCAGCGCTTGTGAGGCCTGCTTCAAAGAGAGGCCCCAGTAGTCGAGCATGAAGCGATCGCGTGCATGCGCAACGCCGCCGGAAAGCCGGTTGAAGTAGGTGTATTCGTAAGGGTGCAGCCGCACCATTTCGACCACCGGAGTGCCGATGCCGGCGATGAAGACGATGGCAGCCACAATGGGCGCCAATCGCCCCAATTTCGAAGCCGTCCGGATGAGAAACGCGCCGGCGAGGCCGCCGAGCACCGCCAGCGGCGGCAAGACGAACACGAAATGCCGGATGCCGTTGTACATCGCGGGCTGCAACGCGATCGTGGTGGCAAGGGGCAACAGGGTGGCCAGTGCGATCAGGAGAAAAACGGCGCGCCGGTTGAGGGCCATGCCGGGTGCGAAGGCCGCAAGCATTGCACCGGCCGCGCCGCCAAATCCCAGGACGGAAAAGATCACCGGAAGCTTGAGCGCGAACAGTGTCGGTACGTAAGCGCGCGGCATGTCCGGAACGGAAACCAAACGGCCGTCGAACAGCTCCTGCCACGGCGTTTCGAAAAAATGGGAGAAGTATTCGACCGCGCGAAAAGGGTTGAGCGGATCGATCACGGACCACGGCCAAACCAGCGCCATGACGGCGTATGCCAGCAGCATTGCCGGCACGAGCGCCAGGAGAAAATGTCCAAGCCGCACGCCGGCCGACCGGATGCCGCAGGCGCGGGACTCGACCGCAAAGATCAAAGCAACCGCCGCGAGCGCGCCGATCAGGCCGAACGCGCCCATGATGCGTGAACCGAACGACAGACCGAAGCCGATGCCGACGAGGCTCCCGGTCGCCAGCGACACCCGTGGATATTGCTCCAAGGCACGCATCGCCCCGAGTAGAAAAATCGCCGTTGCGACCGCGAAGGGGGAATCCTTCGGGTTCATGAACATGTGGCCGTAGTAAAGCGGGCAGGTGGCGAGCAGGATCAGCGCCATAAGCCCAGCGATCGGCCCGCCCATGCGCCGGCCGATCCGCCATGTGACGGCGAGCCCGAGAATTCCCACCGCCGCGCCAATCAATCGGCGTGTCTCGAACAGCGTGAAGGGCAGAATCTTCGCGGCGAGCGCCGCGAGCAGGTCGAAGCCGCCGCCGTAATAATAGAGGTTGATCCATGACAGCGCGCGTTGGTCGCGGAAACCCGAGGCGTAAAGCTTGAGCAGCAGGTCGCCGTATTCGGAGTGCGCGTAGTCGTCCCAGCTCAGGCCATAGTCGCGAAACGTCAGGAGCGAGAGGACACCCACGACCCCGATGACGACCATAGCGAGCCGGTCAAAGACACGGCTCGTCCCCATTTCGTTGGACGAAAGCGAGGCAATGGGCGTCGCGAAGGCCACGTGCGTTGAGTCAGGTTCTGCTCGGTCGAACATCTGGCCACGGCTTATGGCGCGATTTGTCGATGGCAGCGGGTTCGCGGCCAGGCGGACCGCCAAATGCTCGTCAATGCCCGGAGGGCGGCAAGGCTGCCCGCCTCGCATCGCCCGATGCTGCTGTCCTGCCGGAGCCTGCCCGCGCCAGCGCGGCGGAACGGGCGCGCCCGCTCCGTTCGCAAACCGACGCCGGCAACTACTTCATCGCCGCGTCGTACATCTTCGCGACGTATTCCCAATTCACGAGATGATCCATGACGGCCTTAAGATAGTCCGGCCGTCTATTGCGGTAATCGATGTAGTAGGAGTGCTCCCACACGTCGCAGCCGAGGATCGGCTTGCCGCCGTGCACCAGCGGGTTCTCGCCGTTCGCGGTCTTGGTGACGACGATCTTGCCGTCCTTGACGGCGAGCCAGGACCAGCCCGAGCCAAACTGCGTGACGCCGGCCTGAATGAAATCCTCTTTCATTTTCGCGACCGACCCAAGATCGGCAACGATCTTCTTCTCCAGATTGCCGGGAATCTTGTCGCCGCCGCCATTCGGCTTCATCCATTGCCAGAAGTGAATGTGGTTGTAGTGCTGCCCCGCATTGTTGAAGAGCCCTGCATTCTTGCCGAAACTGCCCTTCACCACATCCTCGAGCGATTTTCCTTCCCACTCGGTACCCTTGAGGAGGTTGTTGCCGTTGTTGACGTAGGCGAGATGGTGCTTGTCGTGATGATATTCGAGCGTCTCGCGCGACATGTAGGGGGCGAGCGCGTCGTAGGGGTACGGAAGATCCGGCAGCGTGAAAGACATCGGCTTGCTCCTCAAATGGTCAAATGGGCAGGAGGACCAGGCAAGGCCCGGTGAACTATGGCAACGGGCGCATGTCGGTCCCGGTTCCCGATTTACTCATTAGGCCGCCGCGGGTGCTGGGGCAACGCATGCAACTCTGCTCCAATACGCCCGAGCGGCGTGCCGTCATCGAGTTGAGCGCCGGCCGTCCGGAAATACGCATGCCTGCGGATGACAGCGCGGTCGCGGGCACGGTTGTACGTACGCGTTCCCTCGAACGACTGGCCCACGCGATCGGGGTCGTGCAAGGTGCCCTGGGGTGTTAAGCAAAATCGGATTTGGCCACATCCCGTTCACATTAATTATTGCGATCGAACCGGAACAGGGCCAAATTCTTTAGTAACCATAGCACCATGGCTCTGTCGGGGTAACCGGTATCGCGCTGGGGCCTCTGGGATTTAAAGATATGTCTGTGATTTTGGCGTTGTTGGGGATCGTGCTTGCCGCGACGGGCGTCGCAGCGATCGGATTCGGCATTCCAATCAATGAGTTCACTCTTGGCACCACGCTCGTCCTCGCGGGCACCACTGGGTTGGCCGGAGGCTTGATTCTAATCGGTTTGGCGGCCGTGGTGGCCGAACTGGGTCGGATCACCGAAGCGCTCAAGACGCGCGTGGTCGCCAAACCCGCGGCCCGTCTGCCCGAGGCCGCCGTGGCGCCTGTGGTTCCGTCTGTCGTTGCCGCCCCGGCGCCCGCGATCGCTGCCGGTGTCCGCCCTTCCCAGGCAAACGTTCCTTCCCAGGCAAACGTCCCGTCACGCCTCAGGCACGAGACGCCCGTGCGCACCGAGGCCGCGGCGGCGGCTCCGACGCCGTCAGCGGTCGATGTATCGTCCACCGCGATCGAGCGGCTGCGCTCTAGTATTCCGCGAACCGAGCGACCCAAGGCCGAGCCCTCGCTCGTCGCCGACCAGGACGATGTCCCGCTGTCTCCGAACGGCGCCGGGCGAAGATTGCGGCGGAGGATCGTGCGGGGAGCGCGGCTGTTGACGCCTTGAAGGCATCACGGTTGGATTTTCTGTTTCGTTCAAAGCCCGCGCGTCCTACGCCGCCGCCGCAGAACTTCGATGCCTTCTGGCCCGCCGAACGCGGGACCGGGAGAAATATGGAGCCCGAGGCTGGGCCGACACTTGACGAGGCCCAGCCCCCATTGGATCAGGCAGCCTCCGTCCAAGAGCCGCCGCTGGAGTCGACTGCGAGCGAACAGCCGCAGGCGACTGCGATCCTTAAATCCGGGGTCGTCGAGGGCATGGCCTATACCCTTTACGCCGACGGATCGATCGAGGCCGAGCTTCCGGATGGAACGGTGCGGTTCGGCTCGATCGCCGAGTTGCGCGCGCACATCGAAAGCAACTCCTAAGCCGCAACGAACGGATGACCGTCGGCTCCTGCCCTTGGCCTTTCGCCAGATCGCCGCTGCGCTGCAATCACCTTTCCGCAATCTCGCCCGGCGCGAAGCTCAGCGCGACACCGTTCATGCAATAGCGCGCCCCTGTTGGCTTGGGGCCATCGGGAAAGACATGGCCGAGATGTGCATCGCATGAGGCGCAACGGACCTCGGTCCGGCGCATGAGCCACGAGCCGTCCTCGTTTTCGATTACCGCCGCCTTATCGACCGGCGCCCAAAAGCTGGGCCAGCCGGTGCGCGAATCGAACTTGGTGCTCGACGAAAAGAGCGGTGTGCCGCAGCACACGCATTTGAAGAGACCCGGGCGTTTCTCGCTGTTGAGCGGACTTGAGAAGGGGCGCTCGGTGCCATGCTGCCGGGCGACGTGAAACTGCTCGGGGGTGAGCAGTTTTTTCCACTCTTCATCGCTTTTCATGGTGCGCGAGGCGGGGTTGGAAGTCATGTTGTTCAACCTCGATCAAATGAGCTTTTGACAGCATTTATTTGGGGCATCGAGGACGATCAACAAGTGAGATGTTGTTGACCGTCGCGGGCGGCCGATGAGCCTGCCCGCGAAATCAGCGGGCGACCCCGTCGAGACCGCTGAAATCGATTAAACGTGGACGTTTGTCTCGTAACGCCTAGAACATGTCACAAGTAATTAAAGATTATACACATCCACTACAAAAACACTTCTTGCCTTTTACAGAAGATATGAATAGAAATGCAGTTAAATTATACTTCCCGATTGCATTCGGCGCATTGGGTTCGCAGCGCACTCGCAGCAAGGGCGTCGAATACGCAAGAATGCAAGTTCACTAAGCGAACTGAAGATCAAAGCACGGCAGGAACAACAGCGATGAGCGAAAGCATGGCGGGGGGAACATTCATCGAGCTGACGGCGTCGATCGTTTCGGCGTATGTCAGCAACAATTCGGTGCCGACCGCGGATTTGCCCGCGTTGATCGGTCAAGTGCACTCGGCTTTGACTCGCGTGTCGAGCGGGCACGGCGAAGTGCCGAGTGAGCCACCCAAACCCGCCATCTCGGTCAAGAAGTCGGTCACGCCGGATCATATCGTCTGTCTCGAGGACGGAAAAAAATTCAAGTCCCTCAAGCGTCACCTGCGCACCCAATACAATATGACGCCGGAGCAGTACCGCGAAAAATGGGGGTTGCCGCCGGATTATCCCATGGTTGCCCCGAACTACGCGGCTGCACGCTCGCACCTTGCCAAACAGATGGGGCTCGGCCAGCAACGGCGCCGGCGCAAGTAGCAGAGGCGTGCGCGTCGCTTACGCGGTGGCGGCCAGTGCCGCCCGGGCGTCTGCGCGAATGCGCTCGACCATCGAACGAAATCCGTTCGAGCGCTGAGGCGTCAAGTGCTCGCGCAGGCCGAGGCGCTCGAACAGCGCGATCGCGTCGGCGGAAAGGATCTCTTGAGCGGGCTTGCCGGAGAACATCGCGAACAAGATGGCGATCAGCCCGCGCACGATATGAGCGTCGCTATCGCCATAGAAGGTTAGTGCCGGGCCACGTTGGCCATTAGGGCGCACGGTGGTCGCAAGCCAGACCTGACTCGCACAGCCCTGCACCTTGTTCGCGTCGGTGCGGTCCTGGTCGGACAATGGGCTCAAACCGCGGCCGAGCTCAATGACATAGCGGTAGCGGTCGTCCCAGTCCTCGAGCAACGAAAAGTTGTCGATGATCTCGTCGAGGGTCGTCATGGTATCGGGCGAGATCGCGCTCATGATTGTGCCTTAGCGGATATATAGTAGCGATGATATAGTCCGCGAACGGCCATCGAGAAAGAATAGCCCAACCTGCAAGCGCAGGCTGCACGCCGGTCGAACCCTCAGCGGCGCGGAACCATCGGGGGATGCCGAGCTGGGTTCCCGATCAGGTCTGCCGATCGCTACGTGCGTCCTTGCGGGCCGCGCCACCCCGGTGCCAAATCAGCGGGCGAAAGCGTGTGCTGCGAAGGTCGGGGGGTCGGAATCGGAGTTGCGTTGCCGCTCGCGGCATTCGCCAGGGTTCCGGCGTCTTGGGACCCAAAATGCTCGTTGAGATAGCCGTAGAGCATCTTTGCGCCCGCCTGCGCCCGATGTCCGATCGCGACCGCTGCTTGCGAGCCGACGCTGCAAGCGTCGGGTTGCCGGCCGCAGAATGAGCCCATGTCGGTGACTGTAGCCTTCGCCGCTGACATCGCCTCGAGGGCGCTCACATTGACCTTCGGTGTGGGCTCCGATCCGCCACTCGGCAGCAGCGCCAGAATGACCGTGAGCCAAAATGCCATCCGCAAGAGAAATCGCATGACCTGCCTTAGCCCCTGCTCGTTGTTCGTCGCATTGGAGCGGACCCTAGCTGCAAGACTTGAAGCGCCGGTTGGAGATATCTCGCGCTTTTTTCCCGTATTCGCTGCGAATGAGCCGCGTTCTTTTGGAAAATTCGAACAATCGGCATTTAATTCAAATCCGAGCGACCACCCCAGCGCCGCCGATTATGGGCACAATATGCGCGGGCCTGGCTCACCCTTGATCCGATTGAGCCCGGGACCGATTGCGTTTCGGCAACCGACCATTCACCATTCTAGACGAATGGGTTGGCCGAAAACCATCGAAGTGGCGCGTAAACAAGCTCACGCGTCCCTACCCGGGTCCTGCTTTAGTGTTCGCTTAAGCGGCCTCTGACACCATTGGCCCAGCTAATAAGGGGGAGCGCGTCCCAAACATCGGGCGTGCACATAAACGTGGATCTGTCCGCTCCGTTCCGAGATTGCATCGACACGTGGGTCCCGGCTCGGCGTCGCCGCAGGCGGGCATACCCCGGTGGCCATGCAGACAGCCAGTCGCCCTTCGATCTGCGTCAGACCGGGCATCGCCGGTTGCTCGTGGCAACCGGCCTGACCGCGGCATGGCCGACCGGCATTGGGGTGAATAGAAGTGCGTAGTTCCGCCACACGCGCAGGCCGGGGGAAAAGTGTCCACGAGGATCGTGGACCCCATCCGTTCCGAGCGCTTGGATGGAGCCCCAGAGATGTCGCAGGCTTTGTGGTCGGGGCGTTGGCCACGATCGCCATCCTTTTCAACGTATTGTTCATGCAATCCGGCTCGCATCCCGCCCCAATGTTCAAAGATGCGTTGGTTGCGGCGAAACCGGGAAAGGATGCGCTCGTTCCGACGAAGCCTGTCGAAGTGACGGACAGCACCCCGGCTATGGTCCCGCGTCCCCGCCCGGTCGATCCCCCGCCCGCCTCGACGCCGTCCAAGGTCACCGCGCCGTCAGGCTCGCGGATGCCAGGTGAGATCATCGGCGATATCCAGCGAGAATTAGTGCGCCGAGGCTACTACGACGGCGTGGTCGATGGCCTCTATGGCCCCAAAACGGATGCTGCGATCCGTGATTTCGAGCAGGCCGCCGGTCTCAAGCCGAGCACGGAGCCGAACGAGGCGCTGCTGCAGGCCATGGTGCGATCGCCGGCCAAGCTGATGAAGGCGACGGTGGCGTCCGCGGCTGCTGCACGTCCGACGCCGGCTCGCGTCGAAGTGGCCGTCGAGCGTCCGGCCCCTTCGAAACGCGTCATCGCTCTGCAGCGCGCGCTCGCCGAATACGGCTACGGCCAGATCAGGCCCAGCGGCATCATCGATCCCGAGACCCAGGCGGCGATCGAAAAATTCGAACGCGAGCGCAAGCTGCCAATTACCGGGCTGGCCTCGGATCGTGTCGTGCGCGAGCTGGCCGCGATGACCGGTCGGCCGCTGGAGTAACCGCCGGTGCCAGACTGGTCGCACGATCTTGTCCGAACAGTGTGCTTATCGGGGGCATGCGCTGGGTGATCGTCGGCGCACGCGCACATCCGAACCAGCAAAGAAATGCCGAGGTGCAACCTCGTCTTGGTCGCTCCCCTGGTGGATACTGTCGCGCCCGTATGTTCGCGGGGCAGGACCCGCGGGAATTTGGAATGCGCCTCAAATCTGCAATCTGGGTTGCCGCCTATATCCGCCGTTGCCACATCGAAGGGGCGTTCGCGGCGGTTCGCCGGCGCGGTGCCGAAGAGGCTGGAGCCATATTCGTCAAGCTCAATCTGCTTGACGGTACCGCCGAGTTGTTCGGACCTGCGCCGCAAAGCGCCTTTGACGATGCGCGTCCCACGGACCGGCTCTTCAGCCGTTGTTTTGGTGAACAGCCGGCCCCGGAGGCCAAGGTCGAGGAACGCCTCGCTCGCGAACTACGTTTCGATCCCGATGTGTGGATCGTCGAGGTTGAGGATCGTGCCGGGCGGCATTTCCTCGACCAGATTGTCGCCTGAACGTCAGCACCCTCCTATCGTTCGCCACGGCGGGCGCGCCCGTCCTGTTGAAGCTCCGGGCGGCACGAGCCCTCGGACAGAGCTCGGCGTGCATTCTCGGCTGCTGCCGGCCAGGCGACCGGCTCGTAATGGACGTGACTGTTCTCGGCAGAGTCAGCGTTGCGCCAGATCGAGATCAAGCGGCAGGCCGCCTCCATGCTGATCTCGGCGTAGAGTTCGGCAAGC
>Ga0193731_1000595_pt1 | contig 11501 bp, 10 predicted proteins | sample U1a2metaG_FD_144920 | JGI IMG/M metagenome (GOLD analysis project Ga0193731, IMG submission 144920) | Soil microbial communities from a riparian zone of the East river system, Colorado, United States - U1a2 | ecosystem: Environmental > Terrestrial > Soil > Riparian zone | place: USA: East River...
GGACTGGGACTCAAATCTTCTTCGCGACGGAAAAGTACTGGCGGCTGGGGGAAAGGTCCGCGTGCGCTTCAAGAGCGACGGAAAATCAGAAACGTGGGATTTCAACTTGGTGGACGACGAGGGACTCTCGGTGACCTTCAATCATGTAAAGCTGGCAGGCGTTGACACAGTCACGTTGAAGGACGTCAACGGTAAGATTACTGCCGAGATCGAGTAGGTCGCGAACTTATTCCTGGTTCCCGACCCTCCGCAGTTCCTTTATTCACGGGCGTTTTTTACGGTCGACGCCTTTGAGCGCAAAGAGTGTTCGCCCTCCCCTGTTCATACGAGTGCTTGTTTGAAAGCAATGGCCCAGATGTGCCCTTCACTTACTAGAGCTTGGTAAGCTCGGCTGATGCATGTTTGTCTCCTTTAAGTTGGTCAGGACGCAACAAACTGCGATTGAAACAGGTTCGTAAGGATGACGCGGTATCAAGTCACACTATTGACCGTTGTACAACAAGATTGACCAATGATCCGTCTCTTGATAAACGCTGGTGCGCAGACCGCCCCGTTTGCGCCCCATGGCGAAAGAGACTTCATCCGCCGATTCTTCGTTGCCACTGCACGAAGTGTTGGAAGCTGAGTATGTCGCTCTGCATGGAGAACTCCCTTCAGGGTATCCAAGCTCCAGTGAATCGAAAACACGCCTAAAGGGCTTGTGGGGCGCGATCCACGGACTAAAGGAAAAACGCGCGGCACTCTGCATCTCAGGTGGCGGCATCCGGAGTGCCACATTTGGATTGGGGATTTTGCAGGGCCTGGCGCGCTGCGGATTGCTCGAGAAATTTCACTACCTCTCCACTGTCTCAGGCGGAGGATATATTGGCAGCTGGCTGAGCGCGTGGATCAAGAATGATCCAAACGGCATTCGCGGCGTTGTCGACGAATTGAAGAGCAGACCCGATTCGACTTTAAATCCCGAACCGCAACCGATCCGTCATCTTAGAGAATTCAGCAATTACCTGGCACCACGAACCGGTCTGACGTCGGTAGATTTTTGGACCCTGATTGCCACTTTCATTCGCAACATGTTCCTCAACTGGCTGGTGCTGATCTCCTGGCTGGCCGCCGCAATGATGATCCCGAGGTTATATCTCGCGGCGATCAATCTGCAGCCGAACTGGCCGGCCTGGGGTCCCGACATGGACCTCACGAGGTACGCGCACCTGGCCGATCAGGTAAGGCTCGATTGGGACATCTGGCTCTACATCCTGGTAGCACTTGGGTTTGGGTTGATCGCCGTGGCCATGGCTTATGCAATTATCGATGTCCCTTCCACAGGCAACGCGCGATTGTCGCAACGTCGCTTTTTGGAATTTCGTCAACTTCCGTTGGTGCTCGCGTCTCTCGTTTTGGCTGAATGGTGGGCTTTGCTCCGCAACGTTCACGGTAATGAGCCGTTTGAACCCAAGGCATGGTTGTTCAAGTTTATCACCTTTGCTATTGCGAGCTACTTAACTGGCGGTGTCTTTGCCACGGTTGTTCTTGCATTTCGTAAGCAAAAAAGAGAGCGCCGCATCTTCAATTCACTTTGGCGACTTGGTATCATTGCCCTGGCCGCGGCATTTGCCGGTGTTTCTCTCTGGGCGATCGCAACCCGAATGTTTTTGGAGCCTCCTATTCAATTCACATTAAGCCGCGATTGCGAGGCAACGCCAATCCCCTGGAGTAAACAAAAAATAATCATCCCTAAAGACACCCAGGGCGTCATTACGCAAATCGACCGAAGTTACGCCATCGAAACTGAAGGACGGAAGGGACGCATCATTGAGAGCGATTTTGGTTTCTTGGAACTGAAGCCAGACGAAAAGCCTCCGATTCAATACACGTTGAAGCACGAGGGTGAGGCCATCCCAATTCCCTGGAGCCGGCAAAAAATGAAGTTGGCAACGGGCACTCCAGTTCTCATCACACAAATTCAGAAGATTTACATCATCGAAACCCCTAAAGGTCGTGCGCGCCTGACTGACAAAGATGTCGATGCACTGCAGCTGAAACCAAATGAGAACCTTCCCGATCGTTTTCCGTTGCCCGCGCCCGCGAAAAACGCGGTGAAGTACGTTTGCTTCGCGCCCGCATTGATCCTGGCCGTGCTGCTGCTCGTCAATTTCCTCTTCACCGGTCTGACGAGCTGGGTGACAGAGGATGAAGATCGCGAATGGTGGGGACGATCGGCGGCTTGGATTCTCATCACCATCTTTGGCTGGATCGTGGTCAACGTGGTTGTTCTTTGGGGCGCGCAGGCGATTTCCGCAACGCCCAACCGACTAGGCGTTTTTCTCGGAGATGTAAAAGCGACACCACAGGCTAAAGGTCTTCTTGGAGCCTTTGGCGGAGTGACCGGCCTTGTTAGTGCGCTGCTGGCTATCCGATCGAAGCTAAGCAGCAAGTTTGGCGATAAAGCGGGTTTTCAATGGCTCCTCGTCGTGGTGGCAGTCGTCTTTTTTGTGCTTCTCTCGATCGTAATTTCGTGGGTTCTGGTACTGATTGGCTCTCAGCCTTGGGCGCAACACGCGACGGCATGGCTTTTAGGCGGAAGACAAGACCAACTTGCAGATCCTAATTCCTGGCGCGTTCAGCTCTTCGTTGTTGCGTTTCTCACGGGCGCCATGCTGCTTTTCGGAATTGTGATCGGTTTCTTCATCAATGCGAACAAGTTCTCCCTTCATGCAACCTATCGAAACCGGCTGATTCGCGCCTATCTGGCCGCGTCGCGCACGATGCGCACCCCGAATTTGTTCACGGGGTTCGACCCTGAGGACAATGTCAAGCTGGGCGACCTGGCTACCGAAAAGCCTCTTCACGTACTCAACGGCGCGTTGAATATCGTCAGGGGCCAGCAACTGGCGTGGCAGCAGCGAAAGGCTGAATCCTTCACAATGAGTCGATTACACTGCGGTTCTTACAAGGTCGGCTACAGGCCATCCGCCAAATACGGCGAAGCGATTACGCTCGGAACCGCGATGGCTATCTCGGGTGCGGCAGCGAATCCGAATATGGGCTATCATTCTTCGCCCGTGCTCGGTCTTTTGATGACGCTTTTCAATGTGCGTCTGGGGTGGTGGCTGGGCAACCCCGGATCGCCTGGTGCCAAAACGTGGCGCCGAAAGGGACCACAGTATTCCGTGGGGCCCCTGTTTTCTGAAGCGATCGGAAATACAACCGATCTCTACAAATATGTGAACCTCTCCGACGGCGGCCACTTCGAGAACCTTGGACTGTACGAGATGGTACTGCGCCGTTGTCATTTCATTGTGGTGAGCGATGGCGGTGAGGACCCCGAATGTGCCTATGCCGATCTGGGTGAAGCAGTCCGCAAAATCCGCATCGATTTTGGAATCCCGATCGAGTTTGGCACAATGACGATCTACCCCCGCAGCGCAATCGACACGTTAAAGACTCCCGGCCACAACTGCGCTGTGGGTCGGATTCGTTACTCGGTCGTGGACGGCGATGATGCTCCTGATGGGATTGTCGTTTATATCAAGCCGGTTTGTTACGGTGACGAACCGCGCGATATCTACGAATACTTCAAGACCAATCCGATGTTCCCGCACGAGAGCACCGGCGATCAGTTCTTTTCCGAGTCGCAATTCGAGAGTTACCGGATGCTTGGTGCACACACCATGGAAAAGTTCTGCACAGATTGTGAAGGAGATCTTCGGTGTTTCGTTCGCGACATTCTAAAACGCCACCTTCAGATGGAAGCGCCCGATTGGCTCGCAGCGTTGCTTGAGGAAGCGAAAAAACAAGATCGCGTAAGCGCCTAATCGGCACAGGCGGGAACATGTGCCTATGCTGGCGCCGCTAATTTGTGGTAAAATAAGGGATGGCCCGCATTTTCGCCCTGCCGGTCACGCTTCTCGCTCTGGCGATGGCGGTGCCGGCAGCGGATCAATCCGCGGGAAACAAATCAGAGGAACCCGATTCGTTCGATGTCGAGCCGCCAATATTGAAGCAAAACCTCTCGGATGAGCCGTTGCCGAACGGCGATATGGCACGTTTGGAAAAGCAATTACAACGCGCAAAACAAAATGCCGCCGGCGCGGAACGTCTCTATAAAATTGGCGTACTGGCAAAAATGGAAGTTGAACAACGCCTGTTGAAGGTAATCCGATGCGAATCGGATCTGGCAAATGCCCGCGTCGCTGGCGCGAAAGAAGAACTTGCCGAAAAGGAGTCTCAACTCGCGACTGGCGAAATTACCAAGGATGAACTGGAGTCAATTAAAACCGCGCTGGCGCAATTAACTGAAGCCGCTCAAGTAGCAACGGCGAAACGTGAGCGAGCCGAGCTCGAGGCCGCGGAAGCAAACGTACGGCGTCAGCAAAAGCTTCTTAAACTGGGAATCGCAGGAAAGGACGATGTGGATCGCGCCCAGGAAAAACTCGCCGAGCTAAAAGCGCCGAAGAACTAAAGCGGGAATTAGGTGTGAAAGCGCTGGTCCGGTTGGGTCCGACGGCTGACACAGACGCCCGATAATTCGGGTTTGGGTTCGACACTCGCCTTGGGGACGTTTCTGAAACTAATACCCCGCCGCCATCCCGTCCTTGCGTGATTCACTTGCACCCACGTAGACACGCTGGCCATCGTGCATTTCGACTCTGATCGCCTGGTACCCGCCGTAGCCGCCGACGTCGAAACGCATCTCGTGTCCTTTCTTGCGCAATTCGCGCACAGTCTCATACGGAATACCGCTCTCGACTTCAACGTAACCACCTGATTCAGTCATTTTATCTCCAGTCGGTTCGTTATCGCCTTCGTGCTGCCAGCGCGAAGCATCCCCCGCTTCCTGGACGTTTAACCCGAAATCGATTTGGTTTGTAAGCACTTGGACGTGGCCCTGCGGTTGCATCCCGCCGCCCATGACACCGAACGCTTCCCATGGTTTACCATCTTTCATCACGAAACCCGGAATGATGGTGTGAAACGGACGCTTGCCCGGCGCGTAAACGTTCGCGTGGTTAGGATCCATGGAAAAGAGTTCGCCGCGATCCTGAAACATGAATCCGAGTCCGGGCACCACGATGCCGCTGCCCATCCCGCGATAATTGCTTTGAATGAGCGAGACCATGTTGCCTTCGTCATCGGCCGTACAAAGATAAATGGTGTCACCTTGATTCAGGGCTGGATTGCCGGCCTCGACCTTCTTGGCCGCGTGATTTGGGTCGATCAGCTTGCGGCGTTCGGCTGCATAGTTTTTTGAAAGCAAACCGGCGAGCGGAATCTTTGCGAATAATGGATCGGCATAAAACTTCGCCCGATCGGCCCACGCGATTTTCTTCGCTTCGATCATGGCGTGAAGCGTTTCCGGTGAATTGCGTCCCATGGCGCGCAGATCGAATCCTTCGAGAATGTTCAGTATTTGCAGCGCGGCGATCCCCTGACCGTTTGGCGGAAGCTCAAAGACGTCGTAGCCGCGATAGTTCGTCGAGACTGGCTCGACCCAGGTCGACGTATGCTTCTCGAAATCGGCTTTCCGCAAAAAGCCGCCATTCGCCCGCATGAACTCGTCGATCTTGTCCGCGATCTCACCCTTGTAAAAAGCATCGCGACCTTTTTCGCCAATCAGTCCCAAGGTTTTTGCGAGAGCCGGATTCTTGAAAATATCGCCCTTCGCCGGGGTTCGCCCTTTTCCGTCGAGTGTGTAAGTCTCGAGAAAGGCGCCGGGCAATCCCTTGTATAGCCGCGGACCAAATCCCCAATAATAAGCGATCAATTCCGTGATCGGAAAACCCTCTTCCGCATACCGAGTGGCAGGCGCAAGATCGTCGCTGAGTTTCAGTTTGCCGAACCTTTTGTGCAACTCCGCCCAGGCATCCACTGTTCCGGGTACGCTAATCGGCAACATGCCTACCGGTGGAATTGTTTCACGATGCAGTTTTGCCACTTCGGCTTTCATCTGGTCATAACTCAAACCGAGCGGTGAACGTCCGCTGCCATTGATTCCGTAGAGTTTATTTTCCTTCGCGCTATAAACGATTGCGAACAGATCGCCGCCAATGCCGTTGGAGACAGGCTCCATCAAACCGAGCGTTGCGTTTGCAGCGATTGCCGCATCTACAGCGCTGCCACCGCGTTTTAAGATTTCGATGCCGACCTCCGTGGCCGCGGGCACGCTTGTGCAGACGATTCCATGCCGTGCCAGCACTTCCGATCGCGTGGCGAAATTCTTTCCTGTAATGCGATCGATCTGAGCGTTAAGCCGAAGGCCGACAATCAACAAAGCCAACAACGCAAAACTGGCCTTAATCCAACGCACAAGTCACATTAATGCCTTCTTATTTAAAGAGTGCACTTGAATTTTAGTCTGCCGATTATATCTGATTGCTCACCACCAAATGAAGATTTCGTCCGACGACCAAAAAGCGATCAGTGTGATTCTGATCTGCCTGGGATTTCTGTCCTTTCTGATCGGTATCGCTGCTCACTTCAAAGCCGGTTTTCAATCGCGCGCTGAGATTACGACGACAGGCTTCGTCGCCGCGGCGATTTTCGCGGGACTAGGCGTCCTCGTGTTTCTGTTTTCGTTTACGAAAAAACAGAGTTGAAGTGAGATTGCAGACTCCGGACCGCGGATTACGCGTTTAGCGCGGTGCGGTCCAGGCCGTAAAAAAAGTGGCGGCGATCCTCCCCAGATCGCCGCCTTCCCCACCGCTCTGAACAACGAAGTTATTGCTGCATTGCGTCGTGAAGTTCCTTGTGGGCGTTCATCATGTCCTGATGCGCCTTTTGGACGGCGTCCAGTTTCTTCTGCTGATCAGCCGTTAGCAGCGGCCGGACCTGCGACAACGAGCTGTCGATGACTCCTTTCGCTTTCTGCATCGCCTCCTGATGAATGGCGGCAAGTTGCGGTTTGGCCGCATCGAGAATCGGCTGAACCTTTGTCTGTTGATCAGAAGTCAGGTCCAACTGCTTGGTGATTCCCTGAAGGCCAAACGCGTGTCCGTGCCCACCAGGGCCGCCTTGAGCCTGCACCACAACAAAGCCGCCGAGCGCTATCGCACCCGCGGTTACAAACGCTAGTATGTTTCTTTTCATAGTTTGTTTCATTTTGTCTTCGCGAAATATTCTTTCGCTTCTTCAAGTGATGACCGGCAGGCAGTGTGGCCGGTTACAATTTTTCTTGCGTTCGCTCGTCGCAATGGCGCTTTTCCAAGACAAGCGCTTGGCACAAGCGCTTCTACGCCCAAAATTGTAACCAAAGCGCCCCGGTAGCGGTCATTGCTACTGGTGTGGATGCGCTCTCGATTACATGGATGATACTGACGCAAGTGCGCTTGTTCATGCTGCGCTCCAGCATGACGATGAGGCGGCTCGCGCATTGGTGCAACAGCTCTATCCGCTCGTGGCCAAGATCGTCCGCGCTCATCGCCCGCATCGAACGGATGAAGAAGACCTTTGCCAAATGATTTTCATCAAAGTGTTCCAGAAACTAACGCAATTTTCCGGGAAGGTGCCGCTGGAGCACTGGGTCTCTCGCATCGCAGTCAACACTTGCCTGAACCAGATTCAGTGGGAGAAAATACGACCCGAGCGTCGTTACGCCGATTTAAGCGTGGAAGAGCAGGCTGTGATTGAGAACCTGACAACCTCCGCCGATGAGCTGGCACCGGACCAGCGTTTCGCCTCGCGCCAACTGGTCGAACATCTTCTCGCTGCGCTCAAACCGGTCGAACGGCTGGCCATCGATCTGCTATACTTGCAGGGACGTTCGGTTGAAGAGATCCGCAAGATCACCGGCTGGAGCGCAGCGCTCGTTAAAGTACGGGCGTTTCGAGCGCGACAAAAAATGAAAGAATGCCTCGCCAGGATTTCAGCAAAGGAAGGAGTATGAAAGATCACGAAGTCGATCGCTTGTTGCGATCAGCTGCGCAGGCGGGCGATAAGGCTCCTGCTGAAATGCCGTTTGGATTCGACACTCGCGTGGTCGCGCTTTGGTCCCGCAGCCGCGGGACTGCGAAGCCAAATGGCATTGCTTCACTGCTCCGGCGCGTGGCGCTCTTGTCGGCCGCAGTGATTGCTATTTCGACGTTGGCGGCTGTTCGCGAGCTCAAGCAGAGCCGGGAACAGTCTAACGACTTCACGAACGAGTTTGCTATCGTGGACACCGCCATTCAGGATGAGTTTTCACAATGAACGGCGCGTTAAAGTGGAAACTTGTTGCCGGATTTCTCCTTGTATTCGTCGCTGGTGGAATCGCGGGCGCTGCTTTGGGGGGATTTTACGCTCGGCATCTTTTCTTTGATGTTCACCGTCCAGGACGAGTGGGCGACAGAATGAAAGAGCGGCTTCGCGCTGAGCTTAGGCTGACACCTGAACAGGTCGCAAAGATTTCGCCAATTGTCGATAAAACGGCTGCGCAGCTCCAGGAGATACGGCACGACACCGGCCAGCGTGTCCACCAGATCATGACGGAAGCGCACAAGGAGATCGCAGTCAATCTTACCGACGAACAACGGCAAAAACTTCAACAAATCGAAGAGCGACACCGGCACGGGCGCCATCGTCACGGTCTGCGCGAATTCGCTCCCCAATCACCGGCGGCGACGCCCTAGGGGATGTGGAGGGCGGAGCTCTGCGACGCCGATCGCATTCCCCGCGCACCACTCAGGCTCGCAGAGCTGGCCCCTCCATTTAAATCCGTAGCGCTAGAAGCGTAATCCGTTCTCGAAGAGAATGCGCTCGCGCTCGACGTCTGCGCCGCGGCTAATGAAAAGATCGCGCAGTTCCGGCGTATAGTAATCGCCGCTATAGAGAGGATTCAGCCCAAAGAAAATCTTCCCGCCCGGGGCGAGGTGTTGGCTCAAATCGCCCAGGAAAAAATCCCATTCCGCTGTTCCCCAGCGTTCCTTCGTCGGGTGATAAAGGTAGAAGTTGGTCGAAAACGCAGTGATCCAATCGAATTTTTGACCAAGGTCAGGCAGTGGTTCAAACGCGCTGATCCTCCAAACTACTCGCGGAACTCGGAACAGCTCGAGCAGTTCGGTAAAAAGAGCGACGTGCTCGATGTCCAAGCCCAGAACGGAATGGCCGAGGTTCTTGGCGATGAACAAGAAAAATCCTCCGCCGCAACCGAGATCGAGCACGCGTTTCGGCTCTGAACGATGGAGTTTCAAATCCTGCACGCGTTCTCGATTTAATCGCAACCACGGCTCGATGTTCGCGTATTTGGCGTATCCAGCAGTGGAATTCGCATAACGCTGCTGAATTTCTCGGACGCGTGCCTCATCGATTTTCGCCAGCATCGGTCGAAGCGGAACGCGAAAAATCGAGCGTTGTGCTCTGCGCCAGCCGCGCCGGTAGGTCAGCGGCTTGGTAAATTTGAGAATTTTTCGGGAAAGTTTCATTTCTTGTCCTGCAAAGCAGTCAGCAAGATGCTGTAGCCGCCTCGCTGTGTCGAGGCGTACGCACAAAAGCACGCCGACATAGCGGCGTGGCTACATCCCTTCCATAATTTCGCGGAGAAGTGGCGGCCCGCGATACACAAATCCGGTGTAAAGCTGAACAAGCTGTGCGCCCGCCCCGAATTTTTCGCGGGCGGATTCTGCATCGCAGATCCCACCGGAAGCAATCACCGGAATTTTGGAGTTTGCAGCGATGCTGCGCACCAGCGCAGTCGATTTTTCCCGTAGCGGTGCGCCACTCAAACCACCCTCCTCATCGAACTCCGACGGAATCAAGGAATGATCGAGGGTCGTATTCGTAGCGATAATCCCCGCGACTCGGTTCTCTTCGCACGCCGCAAGAACCGCTTCCAATTCGACCGGGGACAGGTCAGGTGAAATCTTCACAACAAGAGGCTTCGTGACCGGCCCCGGCTCGCTGTGAATTGCGTGCAGCAATCGTGATAGCGCTGCCGGTTCCTGCAGTTCCCTTAGGCCGGGCGTATTGGGCGAGCTCACATTTAACGTGATGTAGTCCGCAAAATCGCGAAGCAATCGAAATGAGTAGACGTAATCGTCTGTTGCGTGTTCAAGGGGCGTCGTCCTCGATTTGCCAATGTTGATTCCCACCGGAACTGCGGGCCATCGCCCGCTCTCGCGCAGTCCACGCAAGCGTACTGCGATGGCATCGGCGCCGTCATTGTTAAATCCGAGACGATTAATGAGCGCTTGTTGCGCCGACAGCCGAAAGATGCGCGGCTTCGGATTTCCTGGCTGTGCCATGGCTGTCACAGTCCCGATCTCGATGAAACCAAACCCAAGCGCCGCCCATGCCGGCAGGGCGACGCCGTTTTTGTCCAGGCCGGCGGCGAGGCCAATTGGATTCGGAAAGGTCAAGCCGAATAGAGTTTTTGGTTTCGATGGCGGCGTGAACCGCTTCAGCGCCCGGAGCGCAGGATCAAAATGGGAAACCCGGCGAAGCGATGCGATCGTAAAATGATGCGCGGTCTCCGCCTCAAGCGAAAACAGCAGCGGCCTAACCAGTTGTTCGTAGAGATTTTTCATGTCAACCGCCGCTGCAACGCTTCACCGGTTTGACTCTTCAACGCACAGCTCTCATTTCCCGATGCAAAAGTGGCTGAACACAGAGTCGAGAATTTGTTCCACATCGACAACGCCAATTACCTCCCCGACCGCGCACAACGCTTCGTTAAGATGAATCGCAGTGTATTCCGGCGACAAGCCCTCGGCTTGTGCTGTCATGGCCCGATCGCATGATTCCAGAGCGCGATGCAGACAATCGCGATGGCGGGCATTAATCGCGAGCGGGCTCTCCGGCTTTAGATTTTGTTTTGTGATCCGGGCCAGAATTTCCTTTTGCAAGTCCGGCAGGCCTTCCCCCGTGAGACACGAAATTCGCAACGCATGGAAATCTTTCCAGTCACTGTTCTCAGGCAGATCGCTCTTGTTTAGAACGACAATTTCGTTCGAATCGCGCGCGCGTTCCTCGAAGTGTGGAGCCTTTGGCAGGTTACGATCTGCAATGTGGAGTCGCAGATCGGCCAATTGCAGCGATTTCTCCGTGCGGGCGATGCCCTCGCGCTCCAGTTCACTGGTGGATGTTCTCAACCCAGCTGTATCAAGCAAACGGATGGGAACGCCGTCTAGATTGACGGTTTCTTCGATGGTATCGCGTGTCGTGCCATGCGTCTCGCTAACGATCACGCGATCGTAACCGAGGAGTCGATTGAGCAAGCTCGATTTGCCCGCATTCGTTACTCCGTAAATTACGACCCGCACGCCTTCACGCAGAATGCGGCCTTGATCTGCAGTCGCAAGTAACGCTGCGATTTCTTCGCGGATTGAACCGAGTCGCGCGCGCAGCGTTTCGCCTTCATCCGGCGTGATGCCCTCCTCAGGAAAATCGATTGAGGCATTGATGTGCGCGAGCAGTTCAACTAGCTCATCACGAATTTTCCTGATTTGTTCTCCGAGCCTGCCTTCAAGTTGTTCGGTGGCCGAGCGCAGAGCGAGATCGGTCTTCGCGCGGATCAGATCGATTACCGCCTCGGC
>Ga0193731_1000596_pt1 | contig 11477 bp, 10 predicted proteins | sample U1a2metaG_FD_144920 | JGI IMG/M metagenome (GOLD analysis project Ga0193731, IMG submission 144920) | Soil microbial communities from a riparian zone of the East river system, Colorado, United States - U1a2 | ecosystem: Environmental > Terrestrial > Soil > Riparian zone | place: USA: East River...
CCCCTGCGCTACGCCTCGCCTTGGAACTCGACTGCTGATTCCTTTGGAATGTCTTGGAAATGCTTTGAAACGGTGTACGCCGTCTCTTCTGCTCTGTGTACTCTGCGTTCTCTGCGAACTCTGTGTTAATCCTTTTTCCTGACTCTAAGAACACCCACATTCCTTAAGGTGATCCCAAGGAAATCGCAATGTAAAATCCACGCCATTTCTTCCTATTCCGAATCCCGCTTGCTACGCTTGATCAAGTGGCTTTCCTCGAAGACAAATTCGTAGAATGGAAGCCCGTTTCACGCGGCGCGGGAATTGCCTGGCTCTGCTTTTACGCACTCTTCCTCCTTTACGCCTTCACCAACCGCTCCGGATTTCTCTTCCTGGATTTCGTCAATCTGATCATCCACGAGGGCGGGCATTTCTTCTTCAGTTGGTTCGGCAACACCATCATGATTCTCGGCGGAACGCTGGGCGAACTGCTCGTGCCCCTCTTGTGCGCCATCTATTTCCTCTGGCAACGCGAAGCCACCGGCTTCGCTTTTTGCAGCTTCTGGTTCTTCGAAAATTTCCCCTATATCGGCGCCTACATGGCCGACGCCCGCACCGCAGCCTTGCCCCTGGTCGGCTCCGGCGACTCCGACTGGGAAATTCTCTTCAGCCAGTGGGGCCTCCTCGCCCAGGACCAGAAAATCGGCGGAATCATGCGCACCCTCGGCTGGCTCGGCATGCTCGCCACCATGGCCTGGCTTGCCCACCGTCTCCGCCACGATGCGAAGCGCTAGGCGCGTTCCTATCTAGTTTCCGTCATTGAGCAAAACTATTATTGTGTGGCGATGCGGGCACTCTCGATTCTGCTTTGCACTTTCATTTTCTCTTCCTCCCTTGCGCTTCTTGGCCAGACACCAGAGTCGAACAGAAGAACAAGGAAATGGCGGATCGCGGGGTGCCCCACGTGCCGCCTTTGCAAGCGGGTCTCTTGGGTGGACGCATGGCCCCCACTCTAGGGGTGATTGCTAGCCGCTATCCTCGTCGGGGCGCTCTGTATTCAGCTAACTCCCTGCCTTCTTAATCTTAAGCCTCATCGAATCATATCGTTTGCAGACGCCACCCACTAAGCCCTCTCGAATCATATCGTTTCGAAAACATGGGGAGGGGGCTTCAGCCTTCAAACCTGCCAACCTGTGCTCTTCGTTTCGAGCTATCCCCTTTGTATTCACATTCTTCCGCACTCTTTTGCACTCTTTTGCACTCATCAAAAACTCAACTTCCTTCTTTTCAAGCGATTCCGCACTCTGCGTCAAAAAAGCGCGCAGCGTGGGATACCCCCCGTAATTCACCGCGGGGATCAAAAATGAACCAAGCCAGCGCTAAAACTTGTTCCAGCGATGACACCCTGTGTCATCTTCATCGACAACCGACCCGCTCCGGGGCTTCGCTTGGCCCGCGATTGGCCTCTCATCCTTGCCGTTTCTTGGTAAACTACAGCCACCCCATGTCTCAAATGGCCGGTTTAGGGAGCGACATCCCCCTTTTCACGCGCGGGCCAAGGAGCTAAGTATGAGCAGTGCCGTAACCACCCAGGTATCCGATCTACAGAACTACGTGAATGGCGCCTGGCGGCGAGCCGGCGCAACCGAATTCGTGGACGTCACCAACCCAGCTACCGCTGAACTGCTGGCGCGCACACCTCTCTCGACATCCGCAGACGTCGCCGCCGCCGTTCAAGCCGCCGCCGATGCCTTCCCGGCTTGGCGCCGCACTCCTCCCGGCGAGCGCGTTCAATACTTCTTCAAGCTGAAGAATCTCCTCGAAGAGCATCTTGATGAACTCGCCCGGCTCATCACCATCGAGAACGGAAAAACTTTTGGCGAAGCCAAAGCCGAGCTGCGCCGCGGCATCGAAAACGTCGAAGTCGCGTGCGGCATCCCTATGATGATGCAGGGCCACGTCCTCGAGGACGTGACTCCCGGCGTGGATGAAATGCAGATTCGCCAGCCGCTCGGAGTCGTCGCCGCGATCACGCCCTTTAATTTTCCCGCCATGATCGTCTACTGGTTCTTGCCATACGCCATTGCCTGCGGAAATACCCTTATCCTGAAACCATCCGAGCGCGTTCCTCTATCGATGCGCCGCCTCTTTGAACTCCTCGAGAAGACCGGCCTGCCAAAAGGAGTCGTAAACCTCGTCAACGGCGGCCGCGACGTGGTCAATGCGCTCTGCGACCATCCGCAAGTTCGCGCGATTAGTTTTGTCGGCTCGACTCCTGTCGCCAGGCATGTTTATGCGCGCTCGGCCGCCAGCGGCAAACGCATGCAGTGCCAGGGCGGCGCAAAGAATCATGTGATCGTCCTGCCCGATGCAGACATGGAGCTTGCGACGCAGATCATCAGCGACAGCGCGTTTGGCTGCGCAGGCCAGCGCTGCCTTGCCGTTTCCGTTGCCGTCACCATTGGCGAAGCGCAAAAAACGTTCCGCGATTCCATCGCGCACGCCGCCTCCGCAATTCGTGTCGGCAATGGCCTCGACGCCGGCATACAGATGGGCCCGGTAATCACCAAGGAAAGCAAGCAGCGCATCGAATCGTTGATCTCCGCAGGCGTCGGCGAAGGCGCAAAACCAATCGTCGATGGGCGCAACACGAAAATCCCCAAATATGAGTCCGGAAATTTTCTCACGCCGACGGTCCTCGACGGAATGCCGTCCACCAGCCAGCTTGCCAATACGGAAATCTTCGGCCCCGTCCTCAGCTTGGTTCACGCCAACTCCATTGATGAAGCAATGGAATTTCTCCGCCGCAGTCCCTACGGCAACCAGGCGTCGCTCTTTACAACAAGCGGTTCCGCTGCGCGCAAATTCCGCTACGAAGCACCCGCAGGCAACATCGGAATCAATATCGGCGTCGCCGCCCCGATGGCCTATTTCCCCTTCAGTGGATGGAAAGAAAGTTTCTTCGGCATCCTCCACGGCCAGGGGCGCGACGCTGTGGAATTTTTCACCGAGTCCAAGATCGTGATTGAACGCTGGTCGCGCCAGGAAACACGCAAGTTCTGATCATGGCAACGAAACCTCTTCATCTGGACGTCCACGAGCAAATCGAGTGCGCGCAGACGCTCGCCTCGCGCTTTTACACTGACCCCGCCATTCTAGAAATCGAGAAGTCGCGCATTTTCCAGCGCACCTGGCAACTCGTTGGAACACTCACCCAGTCCTGCGGGGAAGTGAATGGAGTGAAACGCACCATCTCCGACCCCGAAAGTTTTTTCACCGCGGACGTTTCCGGCGAGCCAATCATCGTCGTTCGTGGCAAGGAGGGCGCGCTGCGTGCCTTCAGCAACGTTTGCCGCCATCGCGCCGGGCCGATCGCGCTCGGCAGCGGTTGCAAAAACGTTCTGCGCTGCCAATATCACGGCTGGACCTACACGCTGGATGGTCGCCTCCTCGGCACACCCGACGTCGAGGGCGTCGAGTTTTTCGACCGCAGCACCATGGGCATGGTGCCGCTACGCTGCGAGACCTGGGAACAATTCATCTTTGTGAATTTCGATCTGAAGGCGGAGCCGTTGTCGGCTTACCTCGGCCAGATTCCTCAGCAGGCGCAAGGTTTCCAATTCGAGGGTCTGCAATTTGCCGAACGCCGCGATTACGTGATCGATTGCAATTGGAAAGTTTACGTCGACAATTATCTCGAGGGCTATCACATTCCCATCGCGCATCCCGGCTTGATGAAGGAAATCGACTACGCTCAATACCGCACGGATACCTTCCGCTACTATTCTCAGCAATTCGCGCCGATTCGCGCCATAAAAGGAGAAGATGCGGGCGAACGCCTCTACGCGCCTGGCGCCGTCCTGCAGCAGGCTCTCTACTTTTGGATTTTCCCGAACCTGATGCTCAACATTTATCCCGACAACATTTCGACAAACGTAATCGTGCCTCTCTCCCACGAAAAAACGCTCACGATCTTCGAGTGGTTTTTCCACGATGTCGCGGCTGAAACAAATCAAGAACGCATCAAGCGCTCGGTGGCCTTCAGCGATGAAGTTCAGCAGGAAGATATTGGCCTCTGTGAAAATGTCCAGCGTGGATTGCGCTCTTCGACCTATGACCGCGGACGCTACTCCGTCAAGCGCGAAAACGGCGTTCACCATTTCCACATGCTGCTCGGCGAGTTCCTGAGGCAGCCGTAAGCGGCGATGATGTTCCCGTGATCGTTCTCTTGATGGGCCCCGCCGGATCCGGAAAGACGACCGTCGGCAAACTGCTCGCCGCGCAACTGCAATGGGAATTTGCCGATGCCGACAGTTTCCACTCGCCCGCCAACATTGAGAAAATGTCCCGTGGCATTCCGCTCAGCGACGACGACCGCATCCCGTGGCTCCATTCCCTTCGCGAAGCGATGTTGCAATGGGATGCACAGCACCGGAACGTTGGCCTGGCATGCTCCGCCCTGAAGCGCAGCTACCGCGAGCTGCTTCAAATCAATTCCAATGTAAAGCTCGTCTACTTGAAGGGTTCTTACGAACTGTTTCGGGAACGGTTGCGCTCGCGAAAAGGGCACTACGCCGGCGAGCAAATCCTCGCCGGCCAATTCGCGGATCTCGAGGAACCCACGGATGCCATTACGATCGACGCCGCGCAGTCCCCGGAACAAATCGTCGCGGAAATCCGCAAGCGACTCGCGTTATCTTAAGAAGCGCCGCTTGCTGGAGCAGAACTCTAGGGCTTTGCAGGCGCTGGCTTGGGTGTCGTAGCCGGTGCGTTCGGCGTTCCGAAACTCACCTTGGGGACCTGCCGCGCGCCTTCTTCGGTCTTGAAGTAGGCATCGTTCCGAGTAAATCCACTCATGCTCGCCACCAAACTGTTCGGGAAGAGTGCAATAAACGTGTTGTAATCCTGCACCGCCTCGTTGTAACGGCGGCGCTCCACCGCGATCCGATTTTCTGTGCCCGCCAGCTCGTCCTGTAGACGCAAGAAATTCTCGTTGGATCTCAGCTGGGGATAGTTTTCAACGACTACGAGCAAGCGTCCCAACGCAGAATCCAATTGACCATTCGCCGCGATTTTTTCAGCCGGAGAATGCGCGCCAAGCAACGCGGAACGTGCCTTGGCGATATCGCCGAACACGGTTTGCTCCTGCGCCGCAAAGCCCTTCACCGTCTCCACCAGATTAGGGATCAAGTCCGCTCGCCGTTGCAGGACGACGTCCACCTGCGCCCACGCGGCATTCACCGCCTCGCGCCTCACGGCCATCTGATTTCTACGGCTGATAAACGAACTCCCCAGCATCAGCGCGATGACCACCAAAACAATTAAAACTATCAGACCTTTCTTCATATCCGCCTCGAATCAGTTAGATTTACGAATGTGCGTTCTTCACGCGCCGCCATTCCCGCTTGGGAAAGTGATGCTCCAGCGCATCTAGGATTTTCTCCAATGCCTTTAGATACACACCGTACACCTGAACAATTTCGCCGCGAAATTCGCCCGTCTCGCGCAGCTTCAGCATGGGGCCGAATGCCGTCATGCTTGAGCCCGTCAGCGCCGACGCTCGTGCAACGATATCATGCGCGGCCACCGGCGGCTCTTCTCCAAAAGCGATCACCAAATGGCGCAGCAGCGTCAGCACTCCCGAAAACGATTTTCTCAGGATCGGCGCCAGTTTTTTTGCGCTCCCCGGCGCGCGCAGATAATGCTGCCTCAATTTCAGCAGAATCGTGCGCAAGTCATGCTCAATCTGCACGCGATGCAGGTTCATCGGCACTTCAATTTCCGCGACGACGTCCGCTCCGTAGAGCACTCGCCGCCCGTGCTTCATATCTAGAATCTCGATCGCGAAGACATTCGCGGCATCCCTCAGCTCTTCTTTCGTGAAGAAAAGAGGCGCAGGCTCTTTCTGCTCGACACACCACCATTTCACTACGTGTGCGAGGCGTCCCAACTCCTCGATACTCAATGAATGAAGGATGCAAACCACATTGAGGTCCGAGTGTCCTTCGCGAAAGTCACCGCGAGCAGCCGATCCGAACAAAATGACGCATTCGAGGTTTGCACCGGCGAATTCTTTCAGCCTGTTGACCAGTTCCGTCAGTTTAGTTTCCGTGGAGAGCATTTCACATCCGTTCCTTTCATCCCGCGCTACCAGCTTCCTGAAGCGCCTCCGCCTCCGCTGCTGCCGCCGCCAAATCCCCCAAATCCGCCGCCATCGCCGCCTCCCCCGAAGCCTCCCCCGCCCCAGCCTCCGGGGCCGCCTCCCGAACGCCTCCCCGCGCTGTCCGCGAGCATTCCCAGCAGAAACCAGAGCAAGCCGCTTCCGCCCGATCCGCCTCCGCGCCGACCACCGGCGCGAGAAGACAGGCTGCCGATCACCAGAAAGAGCACGATCAAACCGAGCACGAACCAGAGTCCCAGATTCCCGCCGCGCCGCCCGGTGTCTCGAATCCGTCCCGCGGGAGGCTGACCGCTTAGCATTACTCCCGAATCGTCCGCAATGTACTTGGCCAACTGCCAGGCGGCGACCTCGGCTGCTTTGCCGTAGTCGTTCTGACGCAAGAAGGGCACCATCGCGCGGCCCGCATCTCCGGCCCGCGCATCATTGATCACCGGCTCGAGCCCGTAGCCCACTTCGATGCGATATTTGCGCTCATGGGGGGCTACGAGTAATAACACTCCGCGATTGTCTTTTCTACTTCCGACACCAAGCTGTTTGAAGAGGTCCACGGCATAATTCTCGACGCCCTCTCCATCGAGCGATTGGACGGTCACAATTGCCATCTGCGCGCCGGTCTTCTGCTCAACTTCCGCGCATAACGCTTCGAGCCGAGTTCTGGCTTCCGGCGTGATAACCCCGGCAAGGTCACTCACATAACCGTTGGGATGAATCTTCTTGACGTCTTCCGCTGCGCAGAAGCTCGCGCTGAACAAAAGCAGGCAGTGAAGCACTGCGGTTCGAACGAGGTGGGTTTTTCGCATGCAGTGTACGAAGTCGTCGCCAAATGACTATAGGGCCAGCTTTGACCATCTGTAAAGCGGTGTCAGCCTTCTCCTTCCATCAAGCGAACTGTCAAAGCTCTTTAGAAATGTCCCCTTTCTTACCTCATTAGAAATGTCCCCTTTTTCGTTTTTGGTTCTGCGTCTTTTGTTGGTCGTTGGCCTTGCCCGGAGCGAAGCCCTGCGTAGCCCGTAGGGCGGAGCGTTTAGGGCGAAGCGCAGGGCAAGGCCAACGACCATGGCTTGGCAACCGCAGCCCGGCGGGACGCGCGCCTCGCTTGTTTCTCCACTGCTCGGCGCGCGGCTTCTCGCCACGGATGATTCGCTAGCGGCACCCACTTTCGTTTTGCGGTCGAAACCGCAATGCACTGCGGTTTGCTGGGGCCACCCGCAGCGAGAGCACCCGGCCTGGCGGGCGCGGGAATCTCCTGCCAGCGCAGCGCGCGCCCGCGGTACTCGATGGCCATGCCCCCGTGCCGCCCTTCGCACACCAACACCTTGCCCTGCGTCGGCGCGTAGTGGCGACTCTGCGGTTGCAGTTGAAAAAACCGATTGTCGTATCGCACCACCCAGTCCTCGCTAATCGTGCGCTCGCTTTCGAGTCGGAAAATCCGGTCCAATTCCGCGGCCCGCGGCGCGCCACGGTGATAGTCCTCCGGCTTCGCCGCCGTCCGCGCAAACCGCCGGTTGTGTTCCGGCAAATACTCCCGCTCCAGGTACACGTTGGCAGCTTCGTGACTGCTGATTTGCCTCCGCCGCAGTTTCTTTACCAGCCGATCCTGATGCGTGCCGTGCATCCTCTCCACGCGTCCCTTCGCTTGCGGCGAATTGGCGGCGATGACCTCGATTCCCAACTTCGCGCACATGCGCCCAAACTGCGTGATCGGCTCTTCTCCGCGCAACCGTTCCCCGGGTGTGGCCGCCCGCTTGTACAGATTCTTCCAGTCCACATACAACGCCAGCGGCACTCCGTAGCGTACGATCCAAGCGCGCAACCCATCGGCCACCGCCCAGATCGTCTCTTGCTCCCCCAGTTGCGCCCACGTCGTGTTGCTGGCGTCGTCGACCATGTCGATCAAGCAGCCCTCCGGACCACGTTCTTCCAGCCAAGGGTGAAAACTGCCGTCCATTTGCACCAGCTCCCCAAAGTGTTCCTTGCGCTCGCGTCGACGACGATGCTGCCGGTGCTTCCGCTCGCGACTCCACAGCCCTTCCCCCAGCATCCAGCGTCGCAGCGTTTCGGCATCCACCTTCAGCCCATCCTCCGACGCCAAGTGTTCCGCCGCCAGCGTCGGTCCGAAACGCTCGCCCACCGGCCCACCGTACTTCTCCCGCACCAGCCGCAGCGCCTTCTTTCGGAACTTCGCGTCGTGAGCGCGATTCGACGATCGCCCCGCGCTGCCGTGCTTCAGTCCCGCGGCCCCGTCCTCCCGATAGCGCTTCCACAACCGCTTCGCCTGCCGGTAGCTCACACGCATCAGTCGCGCCGCATCCACCACGAGCAGCTGCTTGCTCCGCACCCGCGCCAGCACTCCCACTCTTTCTAACTCCCCTTTGCTCATTTCGGTCCGCCCCAATCTGACCTCCTTTTGGAGGTCCTATTAAGGGGACATTTCTATCGAGGACAAAAGGGGACATTATCATCGAGGCGCAACACGGGCGCAAGGCCAAGAATTCCGGTCGCCGTTGCTCCCGGCGTTCCGGGCTGCTATGCTTTTCGGCGATGTGGTGCAATCAGACGAATCTTGTCCCTCTTCTCCTTCGCAGCTTTTCCTTCAGGTGCGCACATGAAACTTTCCATCAGTTACAAGAATGTCGAGTCGCACAAACCGGTCGAGGTCGAAGTCGAGCGTCACGTAGGTAAGCTGGGAAAACTGCTCCAGAGTTACTCGCCGGATCTCGTGCAATTGCATGGCGCATTTTCAAGGCATCCACGCACGGACGAGAATTCCTGCTCGCTGAATTTATCGCTGCCAACCGGAACGCTGCACGCCACCGGCACCGGGGCCACCGTGCGGGCCAGTTGCAAGAAAGCCTTCAGCGAACTCGAATCCCAAGTGAAAAAACACCAGTCCAAGTTGCGCAAAGACTACGAGTGGAAGCGCAAGCGCCCTCTCCGTCGCGCCCAAGCTCTCTCCTGAAATCTGTCAGTGCGGCAAGGCGTACCGTATTGAAATGCCTGGGTTTGTCCTGACCGGGCGTGAATTCGAATGACTTAAGAAGGTGTACAGTTTCGAACATCGCTTCCAGGGCGATCACAGCATACTCGTTGCGGGTAGGGGATTCCGGGGATGGAAGTCCTGAGCCTGGAGTAAGACGGCGTGCACCGTGGGTATCGATATTTTTTCAGTCCCACAACCGGGCCGCACTTTGTCGAAGCTCAATTCGATGTGAACACGGACAAGAAAGGGAGAGTCGAATGGATAACTATGATTCCGGATCATGCGACAGGCCGCAAGAACGCAAAGTCCGCCGCAATTTTGACGACAAAATCGAGTATTTATTGAGCGCGGAGGAACAACTTCTTCAATCGATTTCCATCCGCGGGCCCCTTCCGGAAGTGCTGAACAGAATCTGCAGCGCCCTCGATTGCCAGATTGGCAACGTGGTTTCGCTCATCTCCCTGCCGACGGACGATGCAAGCGAGCTTGCCGAAATTGCCATGAACGCAACGCTTTTTGGTTTGCACACGTTCTGTTCCACGAGTGTTGTCGCCGAGAATGACGAACTGCTTGGATCACTGGAAATGTACTGTTGCGTTCGACGCAGTCCCTCCGCCAGCGAAGTTCAACTGATCGAGCGGGCAAAGTGCCTGACCGCAATCGCGATCAAGCTTAACAAAGCAGCAGACGATCAAGGCAATTGTGGCATGCGTGGGAATCGGCCAGCGCCAGGGCGCGTGCGCGAATGGCCAGTTTCCATGAACTAGAAATTATCCCATAAATGGTTTTGTGGCACGATAACCACAAAACCGTCGGTGCTAGAACGGCTGGAAAGTGATGATTTGGCTGAGTTTCAAGAGTTCCAATCAGTGCTGTCCCATTAAAAGTCGAATAGATTCAACTGGATGCAGGGCTCGGTAGGAGTCCTGCTCGGCATCGAAATCGTGGATGCGCCGCAAAGGATCGGGATAGCGCTGGGCAGTTCGCACTCCAGTCAGCAGAATGGTTTGGTCGCAGCGCAATCCTGCCGATCGTTCGACGGGACGTGAGTTGCGACGGTAGAACTGCATATTCTTTTTGGCGCGAGTGATGAAGAAGGCACAAGCTTGGGCCAAGACATACAGGCGAGCGAAGTCCACATAACTGCGATCGAGCAAGTAAAACGCTCCTGCTTCGAAACAACTGGTCCAGAATGTTCACGTCATGAACTTGGCCTCCGGTCACATAAACATTGGTCGGAATGCTGCCGCGCAGATCCAGCAGCGTGTGCAGTTTCACCGCGCTCTTGTGGCGGCGGAATTTTCCCCAGGGAAAAGCGACAGGCACAAATCGATGGTCGTGGAGTCCAGGGCATACACGGTCTCGGACAACTCCACTCCGAAAGGTTCGTGGCGGTAGAGGTCGCGCGCGGCGGCAATCAGGGCCTGTGCAAAATCGGCGTAGATTCGCCAGTCGCGATGCTCGTTGGCGTGTGCCAAGGTGTTGCGAGAAACTTGCCCCCGGAAGCCCATATGATAAAGCTTGGGTTGTAGGAAGCGAGATTATCTTGGGAGAGCTCGAACCGTACCCACGCGGGATAGTCGTAACCCTCTTCAGTGTCGTTGACCGGGAGCGCCAGCAGCTCCGTCGCACCGTATTCCGCATGAATGGCGTCGCACAAGTCGGTTGTGAACGTCGCGATTCCACAATGCCTCGGAAGATAATTTCCGATGACGGCGATTCTATTGGGCAGTGCCGGGCGCGGCGGTACAGGCGTCAGTGTGACTGGCTTCTCTTCCAATAAGAGAGATTGCAATTCAATCAGCGCTACGGTTTCCGGGAGTGGCATTATTTTGGGCAGCGACATTCGATTTCCTGTGAATCCATGACTTGCGGAGAATCACCGCATGACTACCCAAGAACCATTCGCCTTGGACGTGTTTTGGCTATCGGGCTTTTCTGCCGAATCCTGGATCGCGCCCCAGTTGTCGGAGACGGCCTAGTCGTTTTGCCCGTGTAAGACTACCGTCAACAAAGACTTATTGACTTTGATTTTGCCGTTGTATTCGATGAAGCCCAGTTTTCTGAATTTGTTCATGAAAAAATTGACGCGCGAACGTGTGGTTCCGATCATCTCCGCCAGCGTCTCCTGGGACACTTTCGGCAGTATGCGGTCCGGCTGATCGTGTTTTCCATAGCGCGCGAGTACCAGAAGCGTACGCGCCAGGCGCTTTTCACTCGAGTTGAAGAGTTGATCCATCAGATCCTCTTCGACTCGGATGTTGTGCGCGAGCATATACGAAATGAAATGGTCGGATAACTCATGCTCTGTGTGGAGCACGCGCAGCAGCTCGTCTT
>Ga0193731_1000598_pt1 | contig 11379 bp, 6 predicted proteins | sample U1a2metaG_FD_144920 | JGI IMG/M metagenome (GOLD analysis project Ga0193731, IMG submission 144920) | Soil microbial communities from a riparian zone of the East river system, Colorado, United States - U1a2 | ecosystem: Environmental > Terrestrial > Soil > Riparian zone | place: USA: East River...
TCTATTTACGCCTTTTGCGACTTTGATAGGGAAACCGCCGAATTTTTGTTTGCTTCAAAAGTTTTTTGTCGGCAAGCATTCGACCAACAATTGCTTGACTATTAGATTTTTACTCGCCCAAAGCATCCGCCTTAAGTACTCGATACGAAAAGAGATTTGATATCGGCTCATCGCCCTAAGTCCTAACAACTACAAACTGCCCTATGAAGAAAGATCATCCTGCCTCCGAATCCGCCTTCTTTAATCCCCGCATCTTCGCAGCGTTTTTGCTCTGTTTTGTGGGCGTTTGGCTGGCGATGTTTAGCTTTGCCTCCACGCCGTCGAGCGGAACCCTTTCCGAGGCCAATCCCGTCCTCACCTACGACGCGGGGCCATTCTTTCAACCTAACCAGTCGCCGCTCGGCTTGGGTCAGCTGGACAGCGGCCCTCGCTGCAATAGCCAGTTTCCATGTGACAATTTTGCACTGACGGTCAATGTGCCGTCAGACTACGCCACTACTAACCCGAATGCGTCTCTCAAAGTGACGCTGTATTGGACCGACACCGGTTCAGGTCAATCGGATTACGACTTATATATCTACAAGGGCACTGTCACCACTTTAAGCGGATCGCAACAGGCAGACTATCAGGCTGCTAGCAGCGCAAATCCCGAGGTAGCGAGCGTGACACCTGTGGTTGGCGGCACCTCCCAATACTCGCTCAAAATCGTGCCTTACACTCCTACTGGCGAAACGGTTCATGTCCGGATCGAGTTGCTCCCCGGTTCGGGCTCCGGCGGTGGCTTCCCGGGTTTTGGTGGGCCTGACCCCACAACGCCTGGTCTTCCGCGCTACCAAAATTTCTACGCTCCCTCAGGCAGTTCGGCTGAACCGAGCAACGGTGAATTCAATATTGGGTTCAACCCTGCCACTGGCCGAATCATGACAATGAATTCCGGGCCGATTTGGCGGCTGACTCCGCCGGAACGACTAACTCCGGCCCTGCCGGAATGCTGTGAAGCCCTTTGGGAAGACAAAACTTCTCTGAGCACGCTGTTTGGCTTGGATCCTATTCTTTGGACAGACCAGAAGAGCGGGCGCACGTTTGCGTCCAATTCTACCGTTGGAACGAATGGCGTCTACGCATTCAGTGATAACGACGGCGATCTCTGGAACCCGGTCAGCGCTGCTCCGCCGAATGCGAGCAGTGACCACGAGACAATCGCCTCCGGGCCGTTTCCGGCTTCCTTGGCTGCGCTACGCAACGCTGTGAACAAAGGCGAGGCCGTTTACTACTGCGCCCAGACCTATCCAGTTGGAGCAGCTGCGTGCCAGCGTAGCGATACCTTAGGTTCAAGCTATGGACCAAGCACTCTACCCTATAACGGCAATACTACGCAGTGCGGCGGTATCCATGGCCATGTTAAGGTTGGGCCGGACGGCACGGTTTATCTGCCGGTGCGAGACTGCAACGGTAATGCTGGCGTCGCTGTGAGTGGCGATGGCGGAGTAACCTGGGCAGAACACATTGTTCCGAACAGCAAGACGCAAACTCACGGTAGCGATCCCTCGATTGCCGTCGGCGCGAACAACACAGTTTACTTCTTCTACGTGGCGGATCAGACCACCAATCCGAACCCATCGGAAGGTCACATTCATGTCCAAATCAGCAACGATCATGGCGCGACTTGGACAAAGAACGCCGATTTGGGCATCTCGCACGGAGTTAAGAATGCTGTGTTTCCGGAAGCAGTAGCGGGCGACAACCTTCGCGCTGCCTGCGGGTTTCTCGGTACGGACAGAGCTGGAGACTATGAAGGTGCGTCCTTTGAGGGAATCTGGTATCTTTTCATCGCCACGACGTATGACGGCGGCAGCACGTGGAACGTAGTTAACGCCACCCCCAATGATCCGGTGCAGGGGAAGGGCGGAATTTGGCAAGGTGGTGGCAGTAATCAAAACCGCAACCTTCTCGATTTCAATGAAGTCACAATGGATAACAAAGGTCGTGTGCTATTCGGCTACAGCGACGGCTGTGTCAGCGCCGGCTGTATTTCAGGGACGGCGGTGACAGACTACGTGGCCTTTATGCGCGTGGCGCGCCAGTCCGGTGGCAAGGGATTGCTTTCGGCTTTTGATGCGGCTGAGCCAGCCGTACCAAAAGCACCTTGCCTCTTTGGCGTCCGCGATGCCACGGCCTCGCACCTAAGTTGGAACGCTCCCGACAATGGTGGATCCAACATCACCAAATACGATATCTTGCGTGGGACCTCGCCGGGGGCGGAGGCAGTAATTGGTCAGAGTGCAAGCAATAAGTTCGACGATACCAGCGCCGATCCTGCCGTGGCGCACTACTATTATGTTGTCAGGGCAATAAACGGAAGCGGCACTGGACCGCAAAGCAACGAAGTCGACCTAACGGTCGCGCCACAGCCTCCGCCGGAAAACGTCTGCGCCCCGCCAGGGTTAACAAAGCTCACTGACTCTCCGGGTGACACGCTAGGTGGGCCTGGAAGTGATCTAGCTTCGTTCCAGTTGTCGCAACCATACGCCGCCGACGGCGTAATTAAGCTCGCGTTCACTATTAACACCGATGCGGGCCAGGCGGTTCAACCCATTAATTCGCATTGGTACGTGTCAATGAAGATTCCAGACCCCGCGCCAGCAACGACGTTCCATTATCGCGCCGTCCACATGATCTGGAACGGCGCAACGCCAACGTTCGAATCATATACACCCGGCGCTAGTACCGGGGGGACCATTGACGGCCGCTTCGTCACCGCCGGTTCGCAGATGCCTGCTGAACCGCAAAGCAATTACGATCCGGCTAACGGCAAGGTCGTGATCGTAGTTAAAGCTAGCGATTTGGGCTTACCCGTCGGATCGACAATTAGCGGCTTTGTGTCAGGGGTGGCGCAGGGCGTCGTTCTAGGCGCGGCGTTGTATGATCAGATGCCGGACAGTCTTGCCTACACCGGCAATTACACCGTAAACAGCAATCAGACCTGCAGGCCGAACACCGCCCCGACCGCTGTCTTAACTGCTACACCAACATCGGGCACGGCTCCATTGCCAGTGAACTTTAGCGGCTCTAGCTCATATGATCCAGACACCGCTCCGCCGGCAGACACTATCGCCAACTACCATTTTGACTTTGGCGACGGTTCGGCTGCGGTCGACCAATCCACGCCGACCATTTCACACACTTATAGTGCGGCCGGTAATTACGCGGCGACCCTTAGCGTTACAGATTCGCGTGGTGAACCGAGCACGAACGCGGCCCAAGTGCTGATCTCGGTCGCTGCGCCGCGGCCGGACCTGATTGTGTCTACCGTCACAGACAGTAATAACCAGGCGAGACAAGGCGATAAGGTCACATTTACGGCGACAATCACCAATATCGGGCGGCAAAGCGCCCGCGCGTCAAAGACTCAGTTCCTGCTGGATGGCAGCAAAGTAATTGGCCTAATTGACACTCCCGCAGTCGGCGCTGGCCAATCCGTGCAGGTATCAGTTAACTGGCTCACGGCCAGCGTGCCAAAAGGCCAGCACACGATCAAGACAACTGCAGATAAGACAGGTCTCGTGACTGAGAGCGACGAAGGCAACAATACGAAGACGATTACCGTTGCCATTCAGGGCAACAAAACCTAAACGTAAAGAGGCTGAGAAAGCCTTTTGGTGTCTTGGCAGTAAAACCGCAACAGAGGACCTATTGAAAAATGGCCGCTTCGAATGAAGCGACCGTTTTATTTCAGCTACCCTGAAATTCCGGCGCCGCTCTCAGTTTAGCGGGTTTAAACTTATAATCTGAAGGATTAGAGACCCTTCAAAATGAGCTGCGCGAGCGTCTTCGACTTTGCCAGCTTACTCGCCGGATCGCCGGAACCACCGACACTTATCCGGAGAAACAGATCGCCCTTTAGGACATACAACGCACTACCCACGGGCGTGCCGGTCCAGAAGGCTTCATCGCCCAGGTCAATAATTCTCTCCGGCGGGGCTTTCTTCTCTTCTTCTTCTTCCTCTCGATTGTCCTTCTTTTCGGTTTCGTTCAACTCATCGTCGCGATGAAATGATTTTCGCCAGAGTTCTTTTGGATCACGTCCATCCGTCCCACCACTGCTTTGTGTGAGGTTAAGGCTGATGGAATTCGCTGAGGTTGGTAGCATGAAAAAGCATTGGGAAACCACAAAGCCGCGACCCGTGTTGCTGCTCGAGTGAGTATCCTTGACCGGTTCGCCCTGAACCGATTCAATCTCTTCGGCCGTGAGGAGAGAGCATGGGTCAATATTGGCCTTCCCCGGTAGAGTCGGCGAACCTGGGGTAGCTTTCGGTTGCCGCGCTTCGACCGGTGTTCGCGCTTTGGAGCAGCCTATGAGAGTGACAGTCAACAGCCAACAGGCGAGCAATATACGGTTCGTGGAGATGATGCCGCCCAGGGTAATTCATCAATAGTGGTGCGCGAAGTTTGGGACAATGCCTGCCGATGGGCAAGACGAAGCGGGTAACGGAGCAAAAAGGATTTCCGTCTTTGTAGGAAAATGCTCGACAGCCTGTTTTCTATCGCGTAAAACGCCTCCATTGGCGAGAAAAAATTCGAAACAAGAAAAGTTCGACGATGCCTCTTCGCCGATCTGTTGGAAGGACAACCCCTATGCAAAAAAATTCTGCCTTGCAATCCGGTCTCTTTAATCTTCGTGTCGTCATCGCTCTGCTCCTTTGCGCGTTCGGCGCCTCTTTGGGCTGGCTGAGCTTCGCCGCTTCGCCCTCTGGCGGCACCATCACGCCATCCGGTCCGACCCTCACGTGGAATGGCACCGGCACAGGCATTCCGCCCACCGCTGGCGGCGAGTCGTCCTGCACGGAAGGGGTGAACTGCGATAGCTATGCGCTGACAATTTCGAACACACCGTCCGACTGGACCGGCAAACAAGTGCACGTTCAAATTAACTGGACGCTACCGGCGACTGATTACGACATGTACGTTCACAAAGGCACGCTTAATGGGCCCGTCGTCGCATCATCCGGCGCGGGTGGCACTACTCAGGAACAAGTAGATCTTAACCCGGCAAGCTCCAGCATCGGCACAGGCCTTTTCACTGTTCACGTCGTTTATTTCGCGAACGTAGGGGCCGATCAGTATCACGGTGCTGCGAGCGTAGTTGCAGCGGGCAGCGCGCCCGTACCCGCGCCAACGCCCACATCTGGCGTTGCTCCGAAGTACGAGAATTTTACGCCCCCCGAGGCTGGCCCGGACACTCTCGGCCGCAGCTCAGGCGAGCCCTCCATCGGCATCGGACTAGGCATCGCTGGACACCCCGAAGGGAGAGCGATGTTTCAATCGGACGTTCAGACCCTTCGCGTCACTTTCAATGGCGCCTGCGCGAAGCCGCTATGGGAGAACAAGCCTGCGCCAACTTCGCAAGTCGACTTTGATCCAATCTTGTTCACAGACTTAAAGACAGGCCGCACAATTGTGTCGTTGTTGAGCTTCGCGGGGGACCCAGTGGCGCCCCAGATCTCATATACAAACACGGCGGCGCCGTTTAACGACGGAGATATATGGTCCCCCGGTGGTGGACCTCGCATTCTCTCGGGCATAGATCACCAGACAGTCGGTGGCGGGCCATACAGGACCGACCTTACAGCGGTGCCGCCAGTTATCCCACCGCCGCACCCGCTCTATCCCAATGCCGTTTACTACTGCTCGCAGGGGCTCGTCTTCGCCAGTTGCGCCCGCAGCGATGATGGTGGGGCAAGTTTCGCCACCAATCCTGTCATTCTGCCGGCCTACACGGACCAGTGCGGCGGGCTACACGGCCACGTAAAGGTGAGTCCCGAAGGGACAGTGTATCTACCGAACAAGGGCTGCGGAACAGCGCAGGGCGTAGTGGTGTCGGAAAATAATGGAATGAACTGGAGCATTCGGACTGTGCCGGGCAGCACTTCCGCCGGCAGTGACCCTTCCGTCGGCGTCGGGAGAGGTGATCAGACCGGCGGCATCGGGAGGGTTTATTTCGGGTACGCCGACGGCGACACTAAAGCGGTTGTCACGACATCGACCAACAAAGGCGTCACCTGGACGCAGCCTCTCGATGTCGGAGCGCAGTTCGGCATTAATAACGTTGTCTTCCCCGCGATGGTCGCGGGCGATGATAACCGCGCTGCGTTCGCCTTCTTGGGCACACCCACAGCGGGAGGTTTGCAAGGCCCGAAGTTCGATGGTGTATGGCATCTCTATATCGCCACCACCTACGACGGCGGCGCGACCTGGAAGACAGTTGACGCGACTCCGAACGATCCAGTCCAGCGCGGCTGCATCTGGCTCGCCGGCGGCGCAAATGTTTGCCGCAATCTGCTCGACTTCATGGATGTGCAGATCGATCAACAGGGTCGCGTGCTCGTCGGCTATGCTGACGGCTGCGCAGGAGGTGAATGTGCCCAAGCTGCCGCAGGCGCGGTCGGCAATTCCTACACAGCGTTGGCTGCAATTGCACGCCAATCAGGTGGACGCCGGCTGCTATCTGCGTTTGATCCGCCCGCCGGCGCAACCGCGCCCGGCAAACCGTTTCTCACCGCTCTGCGTAACGGCAGCATCGTCCATCTTGGCTGGTCCGAGGCGGATAACGGCGGGTCAGCGATCACGCAATACAGAATACTCCGTGGTACCGCCCCGGGAAGTGAGACGTTTCTTGCCGCGGTCGGTGGGAATCAGACGCGCTATGACGACACCACCGCGACTAACACAGCGGTGACCTATTATTATAAGGTGACCGCAACCAACGCCGTCGGCACCTCATGCGGTGATAATGAGGTCTCGGCCAGATACGTGGGCAATTCTGATACCGGATTCACTCTGGCTGCGGATCCGACAGGCGATCAAAAGGCAGCTCCGGGGAATGCTGACCTAGACGTGCAATCGCTTTCGATCGCCGAGCCTAATTCGGGTGCAAACGCTGGTAAGCTCGTCTTCAAATTGAAGGTGGCGGACCTCAGCATCGCTCCACCTAACAGAATGTGGAGAGTTGTGTGGAACTCTCCGACTTCACCGGGCGGTCAGTACTATGTTGGCATGACCAAGGATACAAACGGCATTGTTTCGTTCGAGTACGGCACCGTCACGACGACTACTGCGGCTCTCGTGCTAGGCGTTCCTACGATCACGAAAGTTGGAACACCGGATGCGGCCAGCTTTACTGCGGGCGGCTTAATCACAATTGTCGTATCCAAGGACAAGGTAGGCAATCCGCGTAAGGGCGATTTACTAGGCGCTTTTTCGGTCAGGACTTATGCCAATGTCTCCACGACTATTCGTTCGACCGACGCGATCGACACGACCGCGAATGCTACGGCTAACGACTATTCGGCCAACGCCGCTACCTACGCGCTGGTCGGTTCGGGCCCGGAGGTCAACTCCGTTCTTTCCCACAAGAGACATGGAACGGCCGGCACATTCGACGTGAATCTGCCGCGTGCTGGGGCGGTCGGTATTGAATGCCGCACCGGTGGAACTAATGGGACGCATCAGATTGTTTTCACGTTTGCTGATCCCGTTATTTTCGTCTCCGCTTCCGTCACGAACGGAACGGGCACGGTAAGCAGCTTCAGTGGTAATGGGACGCCGGTGATCACGCTAAATCTCAGTGGCGTAACCGACATCCAGACAATTCAGGTTACTCTGAATGTGAGCGACGGTTCGCATACCATCAGTATCCCCGTCTCGATGGGTGTGCTTGGTGGCGATGTAACTGGCGATCGCGTAGTTAATTCCAAGGACCAGAACTACATCAACTCGAAATCAGGGCAGATTCCCACCGCGGCAACTTTCCGCGCCGATGTGACTATCGACGGTCTTATCAACGGTAATGATGCCTCGTTTGTAGGAAACAGGAACGGCCACAAACTTCCCTGACGGTATAGAACCGCGATTCGCGCACGGCTTCGCTTGGCGTTAGTAGCAAGCTGCTGCAAACTCGCCGTGCGGGGTTGCGTACCGCTACTGGCTGACCAACTCTACCATGATGGAGCGATATCTCCCCTTCGTGATTGTCGCGCTTGTTGCGATGCTCACTGTCGGAGCAGCGGCAAAACAACAAGCCGGTCATCTCATCTAATTTCCGGATGGATGTGAATGCCAGTAACAACGTCGATTCGGCCGATGTGACCCTCACCCAGAGACGAATCAGAAGCGCTTACCGTAATTAAAAGACGAGCGGCGGGCTCTGTTCGACCCGGGCGCTCCACGTCAAGCATAAAAACCTGAAAAAAAGCATAGAAATCAAAGAAAAGTCGTGACCGGGTCCGCCGATTGCCAAAACATCGAACCTTTCAGAACAGCTAGCACTAACCCCATGAAAAAGCTTCTTCTCGGCCTTGCTGCAATTTGCTCCGCCGGCGCGCTTTTCGCTCAATCGCAATCGATATCGCTGAGCGACAACGGCCTCTATGGCGGATCAAATACGTCGGGTACGTTCAATTCGACTGACTCGTTCACGCTCAGCACAACCTTGACCTACAGCGGATACAACTCCACCGGATTTTCTTACTGGCTGGAGGTTCCGACTGCTCTCGCTCCGTTTATTACAATTACGAGCGAGTCGTATTTCACGTTTACGACGCCGAACAGTAGCACTCCGCCCCCGGACACGTTCACTGATACAGCCTTTAACAATGATCCCGGATACGCAGCGACGCTCGGTGGTAGCGGGGGTAGCGGCGACTTGGGGGCTACGGCGAACGGCGGCGATGTGGCAGCTGGATCATATCATGTTTCGGATCTCGTTTTTTCGCTCAGCGGTGCGCCGGCCGGCACTTACACATTGCAGACCACGCTGAATTCGATCGTTAGTGACACGAGTTTCAACGACAATCCTTTAGCGCAAACGTCCTACACCATTACGATTGCGGCTGTGCCTGAGCCATCAACTTGGCTGGCCGGCATTGCTGCTCTTGGTGTGATTGGCTTCACGATGCTCCGGCGGCGCCGCGCGAAGACCTAAGTCATTTTCACTTCTTTCCTCAACGCGCATTTCAGGAGTTCAGTCCGATAGGCAATCGGAGCGTCGGCCGATTTTCCTTGCCACCCGCGGAAGCGACTTTTAGCGTCGTGTCCTGGCGTTCCTGGAGCAATGATCTTTCTGAAAGCACATCTCGTTGTTGTTGCCGCAACCTGCATCGTCGCCCCGTCATTGTCGGCGCAAACAACTATGACGACCGATCCCGTTGGATTTACCACCACTTCTCTTCTGGGTAACTCTGATACTTATGTCGGCATTCCGTTCACGCGTCCGCCTGAATTTACGGGCATGGTGCAATCAGCCAATGAAAACACGCTAACGATTAATGGAACGCCTGGATGGACAAACAATCAGTTCGTTTATTCCGCAGGGACGCAGCCCAAACACTATTATGTGCTGATTGGGAGTGGGGGAGCCGTCAATCCGAACGAGGGCCACATTTATCACATTACGGGAAACGGTTCGAACACGCTGTCAGTCGATACAACATTCGAGAGCCTGAGGGGCATTGTCGCCAATACCGAAGTCACGGTTATTCCGTATTGGACTCCGGCCACTATCTTTCCGGCGACCGATGTGGATGTGTCGTTTACAGCAACGACATCGTCAGCGTCTTATCAAACACAGTTGCGTGTTCCTAACGCTTCGGCGGCCGGCATCAATTTGCCATATTCCGCAATTTATTTCTTCAGTAACAACGTTAACGGCACGTCAAACAATATTGGCTGGCGGTTAGTAGGCGATAATACGACTTCCCACGATGACGATCCGCTTTTGCCGGATAGTTATTTTGTCATCCGAAATCAGAACGGCGCGCCGACCCTTCCTTTAACGGCTTTCGGGTCAGTGCTGATGAAGAAATTTGCGGTGCCTCTACTCACCTCGCGTACGCAGCAACAGGATAATGCAATCGCATTGATTCGACCGGTTGATGTGCCTTTGGTTTCGACGGGTCTGGCTCCGATTGACGAGTCGTTTACGGAGTACGACCAGTTGATGATTTTCGACAATACTCAACCGAGCTTTGATAAGGCTCCCAGTGCTAGTTTTGTCTTTCGCGATGGCTGGAAATCATCTACGGACTTGGCGACGGACCGCGGGAACTATCTCATTCATGCTGGCAGTGCATTGCTGGTCCGAAAAGCTCCTACGACTGACGGCACGGTTTTCTCGCACAACTCACGCACATATCCCGAACCGGTGCCGATTATGGCCTTGCAGGTAGCGTCGCGTAAACAACACGGTAACGGCCGTTTCAACGTGAATCTGCCGACAATTCTAGATCCTGGCATCGAGTGCCGTGTACCGGGCGCCAATAACAGTTATAGTTTGATCTATACCTTTAATCGGCCCGTATCTTCTGCCGATGGCACCAGCCTAACACAAGGCAGCGGTAATCAGCCAACCGTAACTGTTGGACCCAATGCAAATCAGCTGACGGTGAGCCTAAGTGGTCTGGCGACGACCCCGCAACACCTCGTAGTAGCGTTGAACGGCATACACGATACTCAAGGAAACACCTTAACTGGAATGTCGAGTCGGATGGACGTCCTCATCGGCGACTCGACTGGCAACGGGGCCGTAAATGCGTCGGATATCAGCCAGACGCAGGCACAATCTGGGAAACCTGTTACTCTCTCGAATTTCCGCAATGACATGAACGCAAACGGCTCGATTAACAGCAGCGATATTTCCCTCGTGCAATCAAAATCCGGCACACGTTTGCCTGCTAATTAAGAGCGGAACCGGGGATCTGTTGGCAGGCGGCCGTCGGTAATGACAAGAGCGATGGTGCCTGCACATGAATTAACCTTGCACTCCTTTCGCCTTCAATAACACTACCCACCTCCCATGGCGACTTAAGCAAGAATGAAGCGCTTTCTACCATTCGTCATCGTGGCTGTCGTCGGCCTTGTGACCATCGGGGCGGGCGTGATCCTTTACCGGGCGAAGCGACCTCAGACGACGGCCATTCCGAAAGAAATGGCCGCTTCCAAAGAGCGGGGCGGAGAAGTACACGCGCGCGGTCCGGCTAATGCCGCGGTCACGCTTGAAGAATACGGCGACTTCCAATGTCCTCCTTGCGGCGGATTAGAGGCGCCCCTCCAGCAAATTGAGCGTGATTACGCCTCGAGTTTACGTGTCATCTTCCGCAATTTCCCTTTTACCATTCATGAGCATGCCCACGAGGCTGCCTATGCGGCCGAAGCGGCAGGTCTGCAGGGACGCTTCTGGGAAATGCACGACTTGCTTTATCGCGAGCAAGCGGTCTGGGCCAAAACCAAGGATGTCCAGCCGCTGTTTGATTCCTACGCTGGGATGATCGGACTAAACCTCGAGCGCTTCAAAAAAGACGCGAGCGGCGAGCAGGTGAAAGCCAA
>Ga0193731_1000601_pt1 | contig 11362 bp, 9 predicted proteins | sample U1a2metaG_FD_144920 | JGI IMG/M metagenome (GOLD analysis project Ga0193731, IMG submission 144920) | Soil microbial communities from a riparian zone of the East river system, Colorado, United States - U1a2 | ecosystem: Environmental > Terrestrial > Soil > Riparian zone | place: USA: East River...
CAGCCGTCCTGTCATCCCTGTTGCGCCCTTGCGCGCCGCCGCGCCGCCCACAGACGTGCCAGCTCCGTCCGAAACCACCGCAGTCCTCCCTTGTCTCTCCCCATGGCCACAGAGCTACCAGCCCCAGCCGCGCGCGGCTGTGCAGATAGCCGTTTCTCGACCAAAGCATTGCCTTGCGTGCTCGGAAATGTCATCAGCCTTTCGACTGGAATTGGTGGATAAAGGTCCAGGGACCTCAGCGGCGCGTAAACGGTTCAGCGCGGGCTCTAGCGGCGAATGCGGAGCTTCGGCGCGAACGCGGGCTTTTCGGCCGGGTCGTACTATTTGTGAGACCGAAGGAGGGTCGGGACTGTGGCGAAAGCCCCTGTCGAAACTACGGGCGCTACGCGCGTGCGCAGGCGGATGTCGGGCGCTGCGCTCTCGTGGGTCGGACTGGGGGTCAGCGCCCTATTTGCCTACCTGGCCGTCCGTCACGTCGACTTCCAGAGCGTGTGGCGAGGGCTGCGCGCGAGTAACTACTGGTGGCTGGTTCCCGCGTTCGCGATGCTCGCCGCCGCGATCTGGCTGAAGGCAACGCGCTGGCGTTACATGTTCGCGCGCGATACGCGCCCAGCCGAACGGCCGGTCGTGGCTGCGCTGCTGATCGGCTACTTCTTCAACAGCGTTCTGCCCGCACGCGCCGGGGAAGCCGCCCGCGTGCTCGCGCTCAATCGACGCGCCGGGACCTCCGTCGCCGAGGCGAGTGCGACGGTCGTGCTCGAGCGAGCCTACGACATCCTCTGCCTGCTCCTACTGCTGTTCGTCGCACTCCCGTGGCTCCCGAGCATCAGCTGGCTACACGCCGCCGCAGCGCTCGGAATCATCGTCGCCGCGGGCCTCGCAGCCTCGATCGTCATGCTCGCTGTTTGGGGGATTCGACCCATTCACTTTGCCCTCCGGCCCCTGCGCCGGCTTCCATTTCTCGCCGGCGACCGAATCGAGCACATCGGCGACAGGATCGGCGAGGGCCTGGCGGCCGCCCGCCAACCACGGCTCGTCGCGGCCGCGCTTGCGTTGACAACCATCGGCTGGCTGGCGCTCGCCCTCTCAGCCTGGTTCGTGATGGACGGCTTCCACCTCGGCCTCCCGTTCGCGGCTGCTCTCTTGGTGGTCATCGCCACGAACGTCGCGCAGATCCTGCCGTCGTCGCCGGCCGCCGTGGGCGTTTTCGAGGCCGCGACACTTGTAGCGTTGAAGCCTTATCACGTCTCCGATTCCCGAGCGCTCTCGTACGCGCTGGTTCTGCACGCACTCAACTTCCTCCCGTACATCGTCGCGGGCCCGATTTTGCTTCGGCAAACGCTCGCGCTTCGTTCACTCCCACAGGCCGGCACCCCGCGTACGCTCGACCCCTAGGCGGGCTCATCGGTCGTCGCGGACCGCTCGTACCCACACGGAGAGCCCGAACGGCATCGGCACGCGATCCAGCAACTTCAGCGCTGGAACGAGGTGCTCGTAGATTCGCAATGACGACGGCGGGATGTCGCGCACCTTGAGCAAACGCGAGCTGACCAGCCAGCCCAAAGCCCCGACCGGATTGACATAACGAATCGTCTCGACAACGAACCCGGTGTCGCGAAGAAGCCGCGCGAGCGCCGCTTTGCCGTATCGACGCTGATGATGGACGGCGCGATCGACCTCGCCGAAGAGCAGAGCGTGCGCAGGCGATAGGAGGAAGAGTGAGCCGCCCGGACGCAGGCACTGTGCCGTTCGGACAAGAGCTGTTCGGTCGTCCTGAATGTGCTCCAGCACGTTGAAGCAGACGACCGAATCCACCGCGCCGCCCACGAGCTCGGGAGTCAGCTCTTCGACAGGCTTCTGCAGCACTTCGACGTTGCCGACACCTTTCGTACGCTCGACCAGTGTGCCCGCTAGGTCCTTGTCACGTTCGAGCGCAACCACCCGCCGCACGTTGGGGGCTTGCGCAAGCGCGAGCGTGAAGGTGCCGATACCGGCCCCGATCTCGAGCACATCGGTCCCGAGAAACGGGCGTATCCGTTCGAGCAACCACGCGTTGTACCGCGGAGCCTGTTCTTCGAGGGTCCACAGAATCGCCTCCTGTTCGGCACTCTCAGGCGGCATTGGATCCGAAGCGCGCTAACGGCCTCTCAGCCGAACGGCGAGCAGAACTCCGATGGCCTTGAAACCGTCCCTCCACGTGATGTTCTTTCCCTCGCCGTAGCTACGGCCGTAGTAAGCGATCGGTATCTGGAAGAGACGAAGGTGGCGAAGGCAAACCTTGCCGGCGATCTCGGGTTCGATGCCGAAATCGTCTCGGCGGAGATCCAGCGAGCGCAGGACATCGGCGCGAAACGCTTTGTAGCCCGTCTCCATGTCGGAGAGGGTGGTGTTGAAAAGGATGTTCGTCAGCAGTGTCAGGAAACGGTTGCCGACGAGGTGCCAGAACATGTACGCACGCTGGGGCTGGCCACCCGACAACCTCGACCCGAAAACAACGTCGGCGGCACCTCTGGTGATCGGCTCGATTAGCCGCGGAACATCCGCCGGGTCATATTCGCCGTCGGCATCCTGTATGACGACGATGTCGCCGGTGATATGCGGAATCGCTGCGCGAATCGCGGCGCCCTTTCCTCGGTTGGACTGACGCACAATCGTGGTCGGCAAACGTCCGTCCCACTGACGCAAGATCTCGGGCGTGCCGTCGGTCGAACCGTCGTCGACGATCACCAACTGCTTTCCTAGGGGAAGGGCTTCGATTCGCTCCAACACCGTGCCGACAGTCGCTTCCTCGTTGTACACCGGCACGATGAAAGTGACCGTAAGAGTCTGTTCGGCCCCAGGCGATTGGGCTTCGTTGTCCATCACGTCCGTTTCCCGAACGTCCATAGCCGGTTCGCCGCAAACATGCAAAGCGTCACCGGAGGAATCGCGGCTAGATAGGCCCACACCCGTCCTGTTCCGAGGGCGCGAACGAAGAAGACCACGAGCAGGCTCGTCGATAGCGCACCCGCGACCTGAATCACCACGTAGAGAAATCGAGCGCGAGTCGTGTCGGGCGCCGCGAACGTCCAGCGGCGGTTCCAGATGTAGCCGTTCAGCGCACCCGCGGCAAACGCAAGCGGTGCCGCGAGCACGTACCAGGCGCCGACAGCGAGGAGCAGCCGGTAGACGAGAAAGCTCAGCACCGTGTTCGAGACCCCGACAACAAGAAAGCGGCCAAGCTGTGGCGCGGGGTGGTTCCGGCTAAATCGAGTCGTGCGCAGTTTCGCGACCCAGCCCCGCAGACCATCGACCGACGAGCCGCCGGTATCCAGCGCGTTCATGTGTCCTTTCGAGTCGTCCGCAGTTGTTCCGGCATTGTGCGCGCTCATCGGCTCCGAGGAGCGCGAAGTATCGTCGGGCACACTCGTCGACCGTTGATTCAATCCGGACCGCCTTATACGAGGAGAGCGTGCGGAACTTCTCGAAGCTAGCAGGGACCTTGCCCGGCCACACACTCTCCGGCGTCACGGAGGACGTCGAGAGAAGCGGTCAGCATGCACGTACCGCCGCCGGGGAAAGCCTCCGGCACAAGCTGGGCGCCTCTGTGTCGGGCGTGAGAATCGCTGCCTTCCTCAGAGCGCATTGGCTGCTGCTCGTCATTCTCTTCCTCGGCGCTGCCGTGCGGCTCTACGCCTTCGGATCGGTCCCCGCGGGCCTCAACCAAGACGAGGCGTCGACCGGTTACGACGGCTATGCGCTGCTGCACTATGGAATCGACCGCGGCGGCTTTCACAACCCTGTCTTCCTCGTCGGGTTCGGATCAGGAATGAGCGCGCTTCCGAGCTATCTGGCCATGCCGTTCTTCCTGGTCTTCGGAGTCTCGGTTGCCGCTCTGCGCGCACCGAACATCCTCATCGGGATCCTTGCCCTTCCGGCCTTCTACCTTCTCGTACGCAGGACCGGAGACAGGACACTTGCGCTTCTCGCCACGTTCCTCCTGGCGATCTCACCGTGGCACATCATGGACTCGCGGTGGACGCTGGCCGGTGTGCTGCCGAATCTCGTCGTCCTCGGAGTTCTGGCCTTGTGCTTAGGGCGCGAGAAGCCGCGAGCGCTCCTCTGGGCCGCTGTCTTTTTCGCTCTGACGCTCTACGAATACGCGCCGGCGTATCTCTTCACCCCAGCTTTCTTGGTCTTCGCCTCGCTGTTCTTCCTCCGCAACAGGCCCGCCTCCTGGAGGCCATCTGTCGCGGCGGGAGCGCTCCTCGGCGTCCTCGCACTGCCAATCGTGCTCACGGTCGCCGTGAACCAACTCAAGCTCGGCTCGATCGACACGCCTCTCTTGAGCATGCCCCGCCTTCCCAGCACGCCGCGCTACCAGACGATCTCGACGCTCTTTGGCGGCAGCGGCGCAACCGGCGTCGAAGACAACCTGCACGCGTTCTGGCGTTTGCTCGTGACGGGCAATGATGGGCTCATCTGGAACGCGATCCCGGGTTACGGCTACCTCTACAGGTTCGCGCTCCCGCTCGCTGTCCTGGGGCTCGTCGCCACCCTCGCCCGGAGGCGGTTCTGGAGGTCGGAGGTCGAGTTCTTCTTCCTGGCGTGGCTCGCCGCGGGCGTCGTGTTGGCAGCTGCAGAACCGATCAACATCAACCGGGTCAACGTCGTCTTCATCCCCATTATTTTCTTCGCCGCGGTGGGCATTCGGACGATCGCAGTGGAGATCGTCCCGCTCGCCGTGGGGAGCCGCCCGATCACGGTCTCTTGTGTCGTGCTCGCGGCTTTCGTCGCGTACTACTTGATCTCGTTTGCCTACTTCACGCGCGCCTACTTCGGCGCGTCCTATCGAGCACAGATCGGGGGCGCGTTCTTTGCCCACTTCGGGGACGCCATCAACAGGGCTGCGAGTGCCACCACGGGTCCCCTTTGCATCACCGACCACGTCAACGAGCCCTACATCTTCGTTCTCTTCTACCGCGAGCTCGATCCCCACGTCTTCGAGAACCGCGGAGCGGAGTTTCAGAATGTGGCGACGTTCGACCGGTACACCTTTGGGCTCGACCGCTGCGACCCGGCCCGAACCGGGGCTTACGTGGCTGACCAAGACGAAGCAGGACAGATCGACCGAGCGCGTTTCTCCACCCAGCAAATCGGCCGATACGTCGTCGCCTTGCGCCGATGAGTATGAGGTCGCCCAGCCGAAATTGAGCGGAAATTGAACTACTCTTCAAGACGTGGCCGAGCAGACCCGTGCTCCGACCGAGTCGCGCACGCTTCCCAATGCTGTTCGCTTCCGTACCGCCGCGCTCGTCGCGATCGCGGTCGCCGTCGGGCTCATCCTCTGGCTGGCGTTGCGCGACACGGGCTCGGGAAACGCCAAGGCGGTCGCGGCGGCCGACCTGCAAAAGCTGGCGGCCTCGGTCGGCCACCCGGTGTTCTGGCTTGGCCAAGTAGACGGCGACACCAACGAGCTGACCCGCAAGTCGGACGGTTCGATCATCATCCGCTATCTGCCGCCCGGAGTGCGTACGCGGGGATCCAGAGGGCCCTGAAGGCCGGCGGCGCGACCCGGATCAAGCTCGCCCATGGCGGCCTCGCCGAATACCTCAACACAAACCCGAACAACGTCCACGCCGCGTACCCCGGGTACGCCTACCAGGTCGAGGTGTTCGCGCCTGGAGCACAAGCTGTAGCCCTTGTCCAACAAGGCAAGCTGACGTCGTTCGGTGGCCCCAGGGGCGGAGTCATCGAGCCTAAGCCAAAGGCGGCTTCGCCTGCGGCACTGAAGTCGCTGGCGGGATCGCTCAGCCACCCGATCTACTGGGCCGGCCCGAAGAAGGGCTACACGTACGAGCTGAACCGCAATCCGAACGGCAGCCTCTACATTCGCTACCTCCCTCCCGGTGTGCCCGTCGGCTCTAAGAAGACGTACCTATCCGTGGCCACGTATCCGTTCGCGGCCGCGCTCGCCGGGATTCAAAGGGTCGCGAAGCAGAAGGGTCAGCGGACGATCAAGCTCGCCGGCGGCGGGCTCGCCGTGTACAACCCGAAGATCCCCAACGACGTGCACCTCGCGTTTCCCGGTTCGAATTACCAGGTCGAGATCTACGATCCCGCCGGAAAGACTCGGCAGATCGTCGCCTCCGGTCGAATCACAGTAATCCGCTGAGCCGGGTCCGACGCGATGGCGACCTCGCGTAGCCGGGCCGCGACGCTGAGAGCCCGTTACTCGATCTCTCCCTCGCAACGCGAGAGCTTCAGGGAACTCGCCTGGCGCCTGGAGACGACGCGGGGACTTGTGGCGATGTTCTCGCTGGCGTTCCTCGTTCGGATCCTGATCGCGCCTCATTTCGGGTTCTCCATCGATCTCAACTTCTTCCGGACCTGGGCAAGAGAGCTGCACGAGGTGGGACCGCACAGGTTCTACTCGACCGATCACACCGCGGACTATCCACCGGGCTACCTCTACGTCCTCTGGCTGATCGGCTCGATCTCTGCGACGCCCGGGTACCTGCTGCTCAAGCTGCCTGCGATCCTCGCCGACCTCGGGCTCGCCTGGATTGGCGGCACGTTCGCGGAACGCCTAGCGCCAGGCTCCCTCAAGGAGCGGCTCCCCGTCCGCGCAGTCGTCGCGGCGGTCGTGCTTTTCAACCCGGCCGTCATCGCCCTCAGCGCAGGCTGGGGCCAGGTGGACTCCGTGCCGGTCTTCTTCGTGCTGGCGTCGCTTCTCTTGCTCTTCACCGGAGTTCAGTCGCTCCGGCGCGAGCTCGCCGCTTTCCTGCTGTTCGGCATCGCGTTCTCGATGAAACCTCAGACGTGCTTGGTGTTCCCCGTGATGGCCTACGCGGCCTTGTGGGCGCGCTCGCCCTTGGCGTCTGGGTCGTCTCGGGTCTCGCGTTCGGACTCGGCCCGGTCGGCCTCATTCGCTTCTATCGCCATTCGGCAGCCGTCCTCCCCGTCACGAGCGCAAACGCATTCAACTTCTGGGGAGCCATCGCGTTCTGGCGGAACGACGCGTCGGGTGCCGACGTCCTGAAGATCGTCGGTGTGCCGGCGATCTATGTCGGGGTGCTCATTTTCGGAGCCACAACGGCCTGGCTCATCTGGCAGCTGCACCGGGCCATCGGACGCGGTCTCGACCAGACGCGCGTGCTGATAGTCGGGGCGGCCGTCGAAAGTCTGCTCGGATACACGTTCCTGACGCGCATGCACGAGCGCTACCTGTTCCTCACGCTCGCGTGCCTCGCGCCGATCCTGTTCATGCGGCCAGTCAGGTTGATCTACGCGGCCCTCTCCGGTCTGTTCTTGCTCGATCTCTGGTACGCCTATGCGGACTTCAACATCCGCGTGAACGCCCAGACCTTGCGCTTCGAGCCCTGGTTCGACTGGCTCTACGGCGGCTTCGCGACGGATCCCTGGCAGAAGAAGGTCCTCTCTCTGGCCGTGACCGCAATCGCCCTCTTCGCCGCCTGGCGCGGCATCCAGTGGCTCGTGGGCTTGGAGCCCGCGACGCCGGCGCGGGCGCGTGTGCAGACGGCGCCCTCGACGCCCGTCGCGACCTGGGAACCGCAACCGCTCGGTCCGGGCATCATTGTCGCGCCCCTCGACGACACGGCGGATGAGGCCTCGACGAGGAGCGCTGCTCGCTGGATCCCGTTTTCATTGGTCAGCCTGAGCGCCCTCTTCGGACTGATCCTGCTCAGGGGCGAGACGAGGTACGCACAAAATCAGAACGACAGCGCGTTCCATCTCCTGATGGTGCGCTGGGCGAGCGGCCAGCTTCACCACGGTCGGTGGCCGTTCGACGGCTGGTTCCCGTACTTCGCGCTCGGGTCGTCCTTCTTCCACCATTACCAGAGCCTTCCGCACACGCTCACCGCGTTCTTGGCGAACCTGACCGGTGCCGGCGACCAGACCGTGTATCTCTGGTTCCTGTACGTGCTCCTCGCCCTGTGGCCGCTCGCCGTTTACCTCGGCGCGCGATTACTCGAGTGGAGCAACTGGACGGCGGCGTCTGCGGCGGCGATCTCGCCGCTGCTCGTCAGCACGCCCGCCTACGGCTACGAGCACGGGAGCTACACCTGGCAGGGCTACGGAATCTACGGGCAGCTCTGGGGGATGTGGCTGCTGCCGATCGCGTGGGGTCTGACGTGGCGCGCCGTTACGCGTGGAAAGCACTATGCGGCGGCGGCGGTTGCGCTCGCGCTCACGATCGCCTGCCACTTCATCACCGGTTATCTCGCAGTTCTGACCGTCGGCGTCTGGGTAATCGTCCTGGGCAAGACCGGCTTCGTCCGGAGGGTCGGCCGCGCTGCAGTCGCGACAGTCGGCGGGCTGCTCGTTGCCTCCTGGGTACTCGTGCCGCTGATCGGCGACTCCAAATGGACGGCCAGGACTGAGTACTACAAGGGCACGATCTTCAACGACTCGTTCGGCGCCGAGAAGATCCTCGCCTGGCTCTTCACCGGCCAGATCTTCGACGGCAAGCGCAGCTTCCCGGTGATCACGATCCTCTTCTTCTTGGGGATCGTCGTGTGCGTCCTCCGCGCGCGGGGCGATATCCGCGCTCGCGCGCTGCTCGGGGTCTTCACCCTCAGCCTCTTCCTCTTCTTCGGGCGTCGCACCTGGCACCACCTGATCGATCTCCTCCCCGGCATGCGCGATGTCCAGATCCATCGCTTCATCATGGGCGTCCATCTCGCCGGGATCTTCATCGCGGGCGTTGGGCTCGGCTGGCTGCTGCGAACGGCGTATTCAGAGGCCAATCGCCGCGTGCCGGGCCCTTACGCCCAAGTCGCGGGGGCCGCGGCGCTTGCCCTCTGCGTGGGAGTGCTCGCGCCTGCGTGGATCGAGCGCCTCCATTACGACAACCGCGGCACGGCCTTGATTCGTTCACAGCAAGGCTACGACGCGACTGCGGGGCGCGACGTCGACCGGCTCGTCGACATCGTCAAGAAGCGTCACGACGGGCGCGTCTATGCCGGGCTCCGTGCCAACTGGGGCCCGCAGTACCGCGTCGGCTCCGTCCCCGTGCAGGCCTGGCTCGCCGACCGGGCCATCGACGCGATCGGCTTGGTCTTCCGAACGATCACCTCGCTCTCAACCGACATCGAGGTTGCCTTCGACGAAAACAATCCGGCGCAGTACCAGATGCTCAACATCCGGTACGTACTCGTTCCCTCCGACCGGAAGCCGTCCGTCCCGGCGAGGTTGATCGCAAGCGCCGGCTCCAATCGACTGTACGAGGTCCACACGAGCGGCTACCTCCAGGTGGTCGATCGCGCGGGGTCGGTCTCGGCCAACCGGACGAACATCGAGCCCGTGACCCGGGCCTTCCGCAACTCGCAGCTCGCGGCGCAGGGGATCTATCCCAGCGTGGCCTTCGCCGGAGCGCGGCCGCTGTCCCCGACGTACGAGGGATCAAGGCCGCCCCCGGGGTCGGCAGGAACTGTCCTCACGCAGAGCAACACGCTTCAGGACGGAATCTTCGACGCGACAGTTGAGGCGCGCCGCCACGCAGTTGTGCTGCTCAAGGCCACGTATGACCCGCGCTGGACGGTGACGGTGGACGGGCAGCGCGCAAAAACGGAGATGATGGCGCCGAGCCTCGTCGGGGTCGAGGTACCACCCGGCAAGCACGTCGTCAGATTCAAGTACGTGTCCTACAGCCACTACCCCATGCTTTTCGCGACCGGAGCATTGACCCTTCTGGCGCTCATCCTCTTTCCTCGCCGTAACACGCTGCGCCGCCGTTTGGAGAGCCCACGCGGAAGGTTACGAAGGCGCCAGCTGGCCGACGGTCGAGACGCCTAGCGCATGAACTCGTGCTCGCTTATGCGGCGGTCTGCGACGATCGCGCGCGACGGCAGTTCCCGGGCGTCAGGGAAGTTTTCGAGCTCGCTGACGACGTACAGCGGCCGCCGCTTAACCTCCGCATGGATGTCCCCGATGTACTCGCCGATCACACCGAGCACGATCAGCTGGATACCGCCGATGAACGTCGTCACTACGACGATCGATGTCCAGCCCGGAACGTTGTAAAAACCCGTCAGCTTCACGATCAGGCTCCAGATCCCGAGGGCGAAGGCCACGAACGAGACGAAGAAGCCGAGGTTGAGCGCCGCGCGCAGTGGTGCCGACGAGAAGCTGATCACCCCCGTCGCCGCGAAACGGAGCATCTTCCTGAGCGGGTATTTCGTCTCGCCGGCGAACCGCTCGTGCCGCGTATAAACCACGCCGGTCTGCCTGAGCCCGATCCAGGCGAACATGCCCCGGACGAACCGGTTGCTCTCCCGCATCGAGTTGAACACGTCGAGTGCCCGCCGGTCGACGAGCCGGAAGTCGCCGGCGTCGACCGGAACCTGCACCTCGGAGATGCGGTTGAAGGCGCGGTAGAACCAGGACGCTGTAGCGCGTTTGAAGCGCGTCTCGCCCTCACGGAGGTCTCGCTGGGCGTAGACGACGTCATAACCCTCGCGCCAGCGCGCGGCGAGCTCGAGGATGACCTCCGGAGGGTCCTGCAAGTCCGCGTCGAGCACGATCACTGCGTCGCCGGCTGCGAGGTCGACGCCGGCGGTGAGCGCGATCTGGTGGCCGAAGTTCCTCGAGAGCCGGATCAGGCGCAGGCGCGGTTCCTCTTGCGCCGCCGCGACCATCAGCTCGTAGGTGCGGTCCCGGCTACCGTCGTCGACGAGGATGGCCTCGGCGTCGCCGTCGAGGGCGTCCATCACCTCGGTGATGCGGGCGGCCAGCTCCCCGATCACCCCTTCCTCGTTGTACGCGGGGACTACCAGTGAGTACGTGGGCACGAGATCGTTCACCCCTTTTTCCGCAGCTGTCGGCCAGTCTAGAGACGTCATCGGCCTCCGGCTCGAGCCCATTGACCGAGCTCGACGAGCCCGGGGCCACCCAGCCTTACGCGTTGCCCCTACATCGGCGGCCGGATCGGCGAAGCGCCGCTCCACTCGCTCCGCCACGGCTTCACGTCGCTGCTGATCGCCAACGGCTTGAACGTGGTCTACGTCTCGCGGCAGCTTGGCCACGCCAATCCGAGCATCACCGTGGAGGTCTACGCGCACCTGTTCGAGCGGGCAGACCACGCCGTGGCGGCGAGGGACGCACTGGAGGCGAGCTACGCGGCGATCAACGGCTTGGGCGAATAAGCGCCCGGCGGCTGGTAAGGGCAGGGCTACAGCCAGCGGCTGAGCGGCCACTCAGGACGGGGGCTTTGCCGCCCGTCGCCGTTCGCTTCGTCAAAAGTCGCCTAGGTCGAGCAGATCGCGTAGACCGTGATTGAGCTGGCATCGCCGGTCTGCAAACTGGCTGTCCACCCAACCGCTGGCGTGATGGCCGATCCGCCAACCGGTTGCGAAATACG
>Ga0193731_1000603_pt1 | contig 11337 bp, 8 predicted proteins | sample U1a2metaG_FD_144920 | JGI IMG/M metagenome (GOLD analysis project Ga0193731, IMG submission 144920) | Soil microbial communities from a riparian zone of the East river system, Colorado, United States - U1a2 | ecosystem: Environmental > Terrestrial > Soil > Riparian zone | place: USA: East River...
ATGAGCCAGACGGCCGGAGGCGTTCACGACGCGCCCCACGGCGCATTGACGGCTCGGCTCCTCGGCCCGGTCATGGAGTACAACCACGCAGGGGAGCCAGTGCGGTTCGCCCGCATGGCGGAGGCGTTCGGCCTCGATGTGCGAGGCAAACCGGTTTGGCGCGCCGCCGAAATGGCTGTCGAGTACGTGCACCAGCTGACCAAGGACGTCGAGATCCCGAGCATGCAGGAGCTCGGCTTTACGGAAGACGAGATCCCGATGCTCGCTGACAAAGCCTTCGCCGACCCCCAAACAATCGGGAACCCGCGCGATGTCGACGCCGCCGCCTACCGCCGAATCTATGCCCAGGCTTTCGAGCTGGGTCGCCATCGCGTCAAGGCGCAGGCGTAGAAGTAAACCCAACTGGAGAGGTGACATGACAGTCGACGTCGCCAAAACCGTTCGAAAGATGTTCGTCGACGGCAAGTGGGTGGAATCGGAGAGCGGGCAAACCTTCGATGCCACCAGCCCCGCCACCGGCGAGACCATCGCATCCGTGCCCAAGGGCACACGAGCTGACGCGAAGCGGGCCGTGGAGGCCGCGCACCGGGCGCGGCGCGGCATGGCCGACCTCAAAGGCTTCGCGCGATCGGCGCGCCTGCATCGGATTGCTGACTCGATCGAGCAGCATCGCGAAGAGCTTGGGCACCTCCTGACTCTCGACCAGGGCAAGCCGATGCACGCCGAAGCGCTCGGCGAGGTCGACGAGGCGGCAGAGTACTTTCGTATCGCCGCGGAGGACCTGAAGCGGCTCGAGGGACGGGTGATCCCTTCGGCGAGTCCGAGCAAACTCGTCATGACCCGCCATTACCCGCGCGGCGTTTACGGGATCATCACCCCCTGGAACTGGCCGCTGACGATGGCGGCAGAGCTCATTGCGCCGGCGCTGGCTGCCGGCAACACGGTCGTCTGGACGCCGGCCTCGTCAACCAGCGTCATCTCGGTCGCGCTCATGGAGTGCATCGCCGAAGCCGACTTTCCGGCAGGGGCCGTCAACCTGGTGACAGGTCCGGGAGCGGAGGTCGGGGACGAAGTGGCGGGTCACCCATTGGTCGACGGGGTTGGTTTTGTCGGATCGACTGAGACCGGAGCCTCTGTGGCGCGGCGGGCGGCCGGCAAACACGTGATGCTCGAGCTCGGCGGCAACGGCCCGATGGTGATCTTCGCCGACGCGAACGTCACTCGAGCCGTCGAGGGGGCGATAGTCGGCTGCTACCTGTGCGCAGGCCAGAGCTGCACCGCGGGCGAGCGGATCCTGGTCGAAGAGCCGATCCACGACGAGTTCGTGGCGCGCCTCGAGGAGGCGACCCGCGCGCTCCGCCTCGGCGACCCCTTCGCGGCCGATACGACGCTCGGGCCGCTCAACAACGAAGGCGTCGCAACGAAGATGGACGAGCACGTCGCGGACGCCCTGGACGGCGGCGCGAAGCTGGTCCTGGGCGGCAAGCGGGCCGACGGGTTTCCAACCCGGCTCTATTACCCCGCCACCATCCTGGACGGCGTCGTACCGACGATGCGCGTGAGCAGGGAGGAGACGTTCGGCCCCATCGCGCCGATCATCAAGTTCAACGACGAGAAGCAGGCGCTGGCGATTGCGAACGACTCTCCGTACGGCCTCCTGGGAGCTGTTTACACGCGTGATCTCTCTCGCGCCCTTCGCTTCGCCGACGGGCTCGAGATGGGCTGGGTCAACATCAACGAGTCGACCAACTATTGGGAGGCGCACCTGCCGTTTGGCGGCCGCGCCGGCAAGCACAGCGGCATCGGGCGCGTAGGAGGCCGTTTCGCGCTGGAGCAGATGACCGACCTGAAGACGATCGTGATCGAGGTCGATGGGGGGTAACGGGCCGCTCGAGGATCCGATTGCGGAAGCCGAGCGGATAGCGACGGCTGCTCGCGCTGCGGGGGTTGGCATCAAGCTGATGGGCGGCGCCGGCATCCACCTTCACTCGCCAAGCGCCCACCGGGCGCCGTTAAAGCGAAAGTACGGCGACCTCGACTATGCGATGCCAAAGCGCGACAGGAAGGCGGTCCTTGCCCTGTTTCCGGCGCTTGGCTACGAGGCGAACGAGCGGTTCAACCTCATGCAGGGCGACCGGCGGCTGTACTTCTTCGACAACGCGCACGGCCGCCAGGTCGACGTGTTCATCGATTCGATAAGGATGTCGCACGTCATCGACCTGCGAGGAAGGCTCGACCACGAAGGTCCGTGCGCAACACCCTCCGACCTACTCCTGAGCAAGCTGCAGATCTACGAGTTGAACCGCAAGGACCTTGTCGACCTGACCGCGCTGCTGCTCGACCATCCTGTCGGGGGTGGCAGCGACGAGGCGATCGATCCCCACTACATCGCTCGCCTGACGGCCGATGACTGGGGCTTCTACAGGACTCTGCAGGTGAACAGCGAGAAGCTTGAAGCGACCCTCGATGAGCTGGACGTCGACCGCGACCTGGTCCGGTCCAGGCTGGCCGAGATATGGGGCGTTGTCGAAGCGAAAGCCAAGCCACTGAAATGGCGACTCCGGGCCCAGGTTGGCGATCGCGTCAAGTGGTACGAGTTGCCGGAAGAGGTTCGTTCGCCCTACCAGCCGGATGAGTAACCTCCCAAGCCACGCTCGCGCCGTCGTGATCGGGTGCGGGATTGTCGGTAACAGCGTCGCCTATCACCTCGGCCGGTTGGGGTGGGGCGACATCCTCCTGCTGGACAAGGGACCGCTGCCCAACCCTGGTGGATCGACGGGCCACGCATCGAACTTCATCTACCTGGTCGACCACTCGAAGGAGATGACGGCTCTGACGCTGGACAGCGTGAATCAATACAAGGAGATGGGGGTCTTCACTCAATCCGGCGGCATCGAGGTGGCGCGAACCAAAGAGCGCATGCAAGAGCTGACACGCCGCATGGTCTCGGCGCGCTCCTGGGGGATCGAGCCCGTGTCGCTTGTAACGCCTGCCGAGGTCAAGCGTCTTGTGCCCTACATCGACGAGTCGATAATCCTCGGCGGCTTCTATACGCCGGGGGTAGGCGTCGTGGACTCCCTCCGCGCGGGAACGATCATGCGCGAGCGCGGCCAAGCAGCAGGCGCGCTGACAGTCGCCGCCAAGACCGAGGTGCTCGCCATCGACGTCGAGCACGGTCGGGTTCGCCGCGTGCGCACGACCGAAGGGGACATCGAGGCGGAAACGATAGTCATCACGTGTGGCGTGTGGAGCCCGCGGATCGGCCGCATGGCAGGGACTCACATCCCGCTCACGCCGGCGGTGCACCAGATGATCGACGTCGGCCCGGTGCCACGGTTCGCCGGAGCCAAAAGCGATATCGAGTTTCCGATCGTGCGTGACATGGACACCAACATGTACGAGCGCCAGGCGGGCGGAGATCTCGAGATCGGGTCATACGCTCACCGGCCGATCCTCTATGACCCCGAGGACATCCCAGCGCTCGAGCAGGCGGCGCTTTCGCCCACTGAGTTTCCTTTCACCCAGTCCGACTTCGAGCTGCAGATGCAGCACGCGCTGGAGCTGATGCCGGAGATCGTCGGCGACGAGAAGGTTGGTGTGAAATACGCCATCAACGGCATCCTCTCCCTCACCCCTGACGGCATGCCAATCCTTGGTGAGTCGCCTGACGTGAAAGGGCTGTGGGCGGCCGCCGCGGTCTGGGTCAAGGAAGGCCCCGGCACGGGCAAGGCGATCGCGGAGTGGATGGTGCATGGCGAGTCGGAGATCGACCTCCACTCCTCCGACATCGCGCGGTTTCACGAACATCAAAAGACTCGCGCGCACGTGCGGGCGCGCGCGGCCGAGGGATTCAACAAAACGTACGGCATCGTGCACCCCAGTGAACAGTGGGCATCCAACCGCAAAGTGCGCCTATCGCCCTTTTACGAGCGGGAGCGAGAGCTTGGCGCAACGTTCTTCGAAGCCGCAGGTTGGGAGCGCCCTCAGTGGTACGAGTCAAACGCGCCACTCATGGTGGAGTTCGGCGAGCGGGTGACCCGCCGCAGCGCGGAGTGGGAGTCCCGCTGGTGGTCGCCGATCATCAATGCCGAGCACCTTGCGATGCGCGAGCGCGCAGGCATCTTCGACCTCTCCGCCTTCACGATCTTCGACATCATTGGTCCCGGCGCCTTGCAGTCGGTGCAATGCGTTGCCCTGCGCCAGATGGACGTGCCAGTCGGGCGCGTCGTTTACACCCCGGTCCTGAGCCATAACGGTGGGTTCAAGTCAGACCTGACGATCATGCGTCTCAGCGAGGAGCGCTTCCGGGTGGTGACAGGAGGGGCCTCCGGAATGTCCGACCGCAAATGGTTCGCCGACCACCTGCCCGCAGACGGCACTGCGCAGCTTTCCGACTTGACGTCGACAATGACCACGATTGGCCTGTGGGGCCCGCGAGCACGGGACATCCTCGCGTTGGTGACCTCAGACGACATCTCTAACGAGGGATTCAAGTTCGGTACCTGCTGCACCATCGAGGCGGGCACCCTGCGCGTGCTGGCCTCGCGCATCTCCTACGTCGGCGACCTCGGCTGGGAGCTGTACATCCCGATGGACCAGGGGCTCAAGCTCTGGGACGCCTTGTGGGAGGCGGGCAAGGCGCACGGCCTGGCGCCGTGTGGCATCGGGGTGTATGGCACGACAGGTCGACTGGAGAAGTGCTATCGAGCGCATGGCAACGAGCTGGAGACCGAATACAACGTCGTCGAGGCCGGCATGACCGCGCCTCGCGTGAAGGAAGAGGACTTCGTCGGCAAGCAGGCGCACCTGCGCCACCGCGACGAGGAGCCCGCGTCGATCATGTGCACGCTCACTGTGGACGACCACACGTCCAAGAGCGGTGAGAAGCGATACATGCTGGGTCGCGAGCCGATCCTCACGCGAGATGGTGCGCGAATCGTCGACCGCCGCGGGCGCGGCTCCTATGTGACCAGCGCCGGCGCTGGGCCGTCGATCGGCAAGCACATCCTTATGGCTTATCTCCCGCCCGAGCACGCAGTGGCGGGCGCCCCGCTCGCTGTCGAGTACATGGGCGAACGGTACCCGGTGATAGTTGCAGTCGCCGGTCCGACGCCGGTATTCGACCCAGAGAACTTGCGCATCCGATCGTGACGCTGCGCTCTACGTCATGACTCTCCGCATCCTGGTCTGCGCCAAACGAGTGCCGCTGACCGGAGGGAGGATGGTCCTCACCGGCGACGGAAAGGCGCTGGAAACGCGACACCTCGGTTTCACCATCAGCCCGCACGAGGAATGCGGCGTCGAGGAGGCTGTCCGCCTCGTCGAGGCGAACGGCGGCGAGTCGGTTGTCCTCACACTGGGCCCGCCTGAGGCGGCCGAGCAGCTGCGTGACGCGATGGCGATCGGGATCGACCGCGCTATCCACCTGCAAACCGATGGTTCGAGTGCCGAGTGGGACCCCGAGGCGACAGCGAACGCGATATTGGACGCCGTTCGAATTGACGAGTCCGCAGCAGGTCCCTTCGACCTAGTTTTGTTCGGCAACGAGTCGGCCGACTCCGGCGGGTTCCAGGTCGGCGCGCGCGTCGCTCACACGCTGGGCCGGCCGCTTGTCACGGGGGTCAAGCGGGTGACCCTCGACGGCGCATCGGTGCGCTGCGAACAGGAGGTCGAAGGAGGCAGGGACGTTTACGTGGTGCCGCTGCCCTCGGTGCTGACCGTCAAAGAAGGGTTGAACCTACCCCGCTACCCGTCGGTGCCGGGGCGGATGCGTGCTGCAAGGAAGCCTGTGACCATATCGACCCCGTCGAGGCCGGCGTCGCGCCTGGAGCTGTTGCGGTTGGTGGTGCCAGAGGGACAGGGCAAGCGCGCCGAGGTGCTCGGCAACGGCCCGGCGGCGGCTCCCGCCGTGGTGGAGACCCTTCAAAAGCTGGGAGTCTTGTAGTTGGTCCTGGTCCTCGTCGAGCACGCCGGGGGGGTGGCCACCGATCCATCCTTGCAATCCCTGACGCTGGCGCGCTCCCTGGCCGGCCGCGAGCCGGTCCAGGCACTGCTGATCGGAGGCGAGGCACCCGCTGTTGCGGCCACGCTCGGCTCCCATGGAGTGACCGTGGCCCACATCGCAAACCACGCAGGACTTGAGACCTTCGCCCCAGACGCGTGGGCTTCAACGCTCGATGAGCTGGCGGTGCGGCTGCCCGCGGGCGCTGTGGTCGCTCCGGGCACCGAGCGCGGCAACGAGGTGATGGCGCGGCTGGCCGCACGAACAGGGCTCCCGCTGGCTGTGAACTGCATCGCAGTGACGGCCGGCCCTCCGGTGACCCTCACGCGCTTGCGCTGGGGTGGCAGCCTCTTCGAGGAGGCGCGACTCGTCAGCCCGCGCCCACTTTTGACCGTCGCTCCGCACACGGTCGCGGTTGAGGCGGCTTCCACGTCCAACGAGGTGGAGGTCAAGCCATTCACGCCGGCTCTCGACGGCGCCGACCTCGTGGTCCGCGTCGCCGAGCACATCGGCGCCAGTGGGGGCGGCATCTCGCTGACCGAGGCCAAGGTCGTCGTGAGCGGAGGTCGCGGTGTCGGATCTAAGGAAGGCTTCGCCATCATCGAGGAGCTCGCAGGTTTGCTCGGCGCCGCTGTCGGCTGCTCACGCGCTGTGACGAGCGCAGGTTGGCGACCCCACACCGACCAGGTTGGCCAGACGGGGACCAAGATCGCACCCGACATCTACATCGCCTGCGGTATCAGCGGCGCGACCCAACACATGGCCGGCTGCAAGGGCGCGAAGAAGATCCTCGCCATCAACGCCGACGGCGAGGCGCCAATCATGCTGAGCGCGGACTACGCAGTCATCGGCGACCTGAAGGAGATAGTGCCTGCGATCTCGGCCGAGATACGAAAACGCCAATGATTCCCGTCTCACTAATCGCGTTGGCTGCTGCACTTCTTGTTTCCGGCGCTCTTTTTGGGCGCCGCGCTATGTTGCTCTACCGCCTCATCCGGATGGGCCAGCCGGTTGCTCGCTTCGATGATCTTCCGAGCCGGGTGCGCGCGGAGGCGGTGGTGGTCGTCGGCCAGAGCAAGCTGCTGCAGGTCCTCGTCCCGGGGCTCATGCACGCGGCGATCTTCTGGGGTTTCATGGTCCTGCTCCCGACGATCCTCATCGCGATGATCGGCGCCGTCGATCCTCACGCAACGCTGCCATGGCTCGGCGCCCAGGGCTGGTATGCCTTGATGGTCGACCTCTTCGCCATCCTGGTGCTCGCCGGCGTGATCGCCGCTTTCGTGATCCGCAAGGTGCAGCGGCCCGGCCGTTTCGCAGGCAGCCACCTCGGCGAGGCCGACCTGATCCTGGCGCTGATCGCAGCGATCGTCATCACCCTGTTTTTGTGGCACGCATCCCAAATTGCTCTAGGGCTCAACGATTACCCGGCCGGCTGGGCGCCTATCTCAGGTCTGCTTGCCGGCGCTCTGCATCAAGGCTGGACACCGGTCCTCGAGCGCACCGCGGTGTGGACGCACGTCCTCATCATCCTTGCGTTCCTCGTCTACCTTCCGTACTCCAAGCACCTGCATATCTTTCTGGCGGCGGTGAACGTTTTCTTCGGACGCACGCGCGCGCGAGGGCGCCTCGAGCCGATCGAGTTCGAGAAAGAGGGTATGGCCGAGGAAGATGTCAGGTTCGGTACCGCCACAGTCAAGGACATGACCTGGAAGCAGGTCGTCGACACGATGTCCTGCACGGAATGTGGCAGGTGCCAGGACGTCTGCCCCGCTTACGCGACGGGCAAAGCCCTCTCCCCGAAGCTCTTGATCATGTCCTTGCGGGATCAGGTTCTTGCCGAAGGCCCCAAGGTGCTTGCCGCGCGGGACAGGGGCGAGACGTACAAGCCTCCGCCGCTCGTCCCGAACGCTGTAACCGACGACGTTGTGTGGGACTGCGTGACTTGCGGCGCATGCCAGCGGGAGTGCCCCGTCGGCATCGAGCACATCGACCATATCGTCGACCTGCGGCGCAACCTGGTCATGGTCGAGTCGCGTTTTCCGGCGGAGGCGGCGCCGATGCTGCGGGACGTGGATCGCGCCAGCAACCCCTGGGGCAAGCCCCAAGCTGACCGCACGCGGTGGGCCGACGGGCTCGGCCTCCACGTGCTCCAGCCTGGTGAGGAGCCTCCCGACATTCTGTTCTGGGTCGGCTGCGCGCCGGCTTACGACGAGCGAGCGCGGCAGGGTGCAATCTCGACTGCGAAGCTGATGAAGTCCGCCGGCGTCGACTTCGCGATCCTGGGCCCACGCGAGTCGTGCACAGGCGACCCGGCGCGACGCATGGGCGACGAATACACGTTCCAGCGGCTCGCTAAGGAGAACGTCGGCACTCTCAACTCGTCGCGAGTGAGAAGGATTGTGACCACCTGTCCGCACTGCTTCAACACTCTGTCTAACGAGTACCCGGACTTTGGCGGCACCTACGAAGTGGTCCACCACACAACGTTCCTGGCGGAGCTGATGCGCGAGGGCCGTATCAAGCCACTGGCGGGGGACAAGGCGATCACGTACCACGACTCGTGCTACCTCGCGCGCCACAACGACGTCATCGCTGAGCCTCGCGAGCTGGTGGCTGCCGCGGGCAGGCCTGTCGAGATGGCCCGGAGCGGAAAGCGGACGTTCTGCTGCGGCGCGGGGGGCGCAAGGATGTGGATGGAGGAGAATCGCGGGCGGCCGATCAACCAGGAACGCGTTCGCGAAGCCGCGGCGACCGGCGCGCAGACGCTCGCGGTGGCGTGCCCGTTCTGCACAGTGATGCTCGATGATGGCGTGCGCGAGACCGGCGCGAAGATTCAGGTCGTCGACCTGGCGACACTGTTGTCACAAGCCGTGGAGCGGCGGAAAGCCTGGGAGGCCCGCAGCACCACCGAGCAGGTCTAGCTCAGAAGGCGAAGCACTCCATCAGGTTTCCGATCTGGGCCATCCCATCCCTGGGCGGCGCCGCCGGGCCCGTCGCTTGGCCGCCAGAAGCTTCGTTGTTCCGACCGCCCGGCGTTGACGAGTCGAACCGGTGGTTGACCGAGGCCAGAGTGGGCAGTCCAAACGCTGCCTCGATGAACTTCAGGATGGAGGTGTGCTCGTACAGCGCCGGCTCTAGATGGCCGGGCCTGGCGAAGGGCGAGATGACCCACGTCGGAACCCGGATTCCCATCCCGTACGAATCGACCTGCGGAGGCGGCACGTGGTCGAAGAAGCCGCCCCCCTCGTCGTACGTATGGATGTACGCGGAGCTCGCCCACGCTGACGATTGCCGCAGCGCATTGATGAGCTCCTTTTGAAGCGCCATACCGACTGATACGTCAGCCGGTGGGTGCTCATCGAGGTGCATCGAATAACTTGAAATGATGAACGACACCTGAGGCAGGCGGTTCTGCTGCAGGTCTTTCAGATAGTCGTCCTTGCCGGCCACCGTTCGTGGGTCGTGGGCCCACCTCTTCCAGAAGACGAAGACATTGTCGGACTCGCCTGTGGTCACGTCGTCGGAACCGATGTTGTAGATCTTCCAGCTAACGCCGGCCGCCTCGAGCAGGTCGAGGATGATCGGGTAGTCAAAGACTCCGTACCCGAAAACGTTGTTGTTGGTGATGCCGCCTGAGGTGCCTGCGGCCAAATAGAAGCGATTTGGATAAGTGGGGCCGAGGAGCGAACAGAAATAGTTGACGCAGAGGGTGGACGACTCGAACAGGCTGTAATAGAACGGCAGCTCGGCCGCGGTGTAATAGCCCAGGGCGATGCGCCCGTCGTTGGCGAAGAATCCATCCATCGCCCCGCCGTTGAGCTCACGGTGTGTGTCCTCCCACGAGTGACCGATGTCCCCTGTGGTGAGGCTCGTGAGGTGATACGGCTTGACAAATGCGCCATAGCCGTCGGGCTGTTTGAAGCCTGCAGGTATCCCGTAACGCCCGACGAAAGGAGCGTATCCGTAGTAATGGTCGAAGGACCGGTTCTCCTGAACGTTGACGATCACGTGCCTGATTGGGGTCTTTGGCAGCGCGCCGGTCGGCGAAATCGATGGGGTCGGCGAGCCCGATGAGGTGGTTGAAGGCCCGCATCCCACAAGTGCCGCGAGGCCAATTGTGGCGGCCCCTTTGAGGAAGTCGCGGCGCCTGATCGGGTCTGTCAGCAAGCCAGGACCCTAGGAAAGGCCGACAATCTCTCCCTTGTCGTTTATATCGATGCGGATCGCATTCGGGCTGGAGGGTAGCCCCGGCATCGTGCGCATCTCGCCGCAGATCGGGTAGACGAAGCCGGCGCCAACCGAAGCGCGGACCTCTCGCACCGGAAGCTTCCAACCTGTCGGTGCACCCTTGAGCTTTGGATCGGACGAGATCGACAGGTGCGTCTTCGCGATGCACACGCTCAGCCTGCCGAATCCATTGCGCTCGAACGAGTCGAGCTGCTCCGCCGCCGGCGGGTAGTACTCGACGCCATCGGCGCCGTAAACCTTGGTGGCAACCGTCTCAATCTTCTCTCTCAGGGTGGCCTCGGCCGGATACAGGAAATGGAACGAGCTCGCTTCCTGGGCCGCTGCAACGACGGCCTCCGCCAGCTCGGTCGCGCCGCGCCCGCCCTCGGCAAAGTTGTTGCACACCGCCGAACGAACGCCGAGCTCCTCAGCGATCTCGCGAACCGCAGCCTGCTCAGAGGGGTGATCGGTCGGGAAGGAATTGATGGCAACGACCGGCGTCACGCCGTGGATTCTTATGTTCTCGACCTGCTTGCGAAGGTTGGAGGCGCCGGCCCAAACGTCGTCAGGGTTCTCCTTGACCATCTCAGGCGGCAGCGGCCTGCCGGCCACGACCCTGAACCGGCCGGAATGCACCTTCAGCGCCCGCACCGTGGCGACCACCACAGCGGCGTCGGGTTCCAGGCCTGACGCTCTGCACTTGATGTTGAAGAAACGCTCGGCGCCCATGTCGGCGCCGAAGCCCGCCTCCGTCACGAGGAAGTCGCCGCAGCGGATGCCGATCAAGTCTGCGATCACAGACGAGTTGCCGGTGGCGATGTTGCCGAAGGGGCCGGCGTGGACGAGGACCGGGGTGTTCTCCAGCGTCTGCAGCAGGTTGGGCTTGATCGCGTCGCGCAGGATCACGGTCATCGCTCCTGCCGCGAAGAGCTCCTCGGCGGTGATCGGCTTGCCACCCGTCGTGTTTCCACACGATCCGCCCTAACCTCTCGCGCATATCTCGCAGCGATGTGGTGAGCGCCAGGACTGTCATGACCTCGGAAGCAGCGGTGATGTCGAATCCAGTCGCTCGGATGACACCGTCCTCGCGCGTGCCAAGCCCGACGATT
>Ga0193731_1000606_pt1 | contig 11228 bp, 8 predicted proteins | sample U1a2metaG_FD_144920 | JGI IMG/M metagenome (GOLD analysis project Ga0193731, IMG submission 144920) | Soil microbial communities from a riparian zone of the East river system, Colorado, United States - U1a2 | ecosystem: Environmental > Terrestrial > Soil > Riparian zone | place: USA: East River...
TATCTTTGCGCAGAATTAATTACTAATTCCTAATTATTAATTTTTAATTATCACCCATGCCTGGTTTTGAATTATTTGGCCCTGAAGAAAAAAAAGAAGTGAATGATGTAATGGAAACCGGCATCCTGATGCGCTATGGGTTTGATGGCCCGCGCAAGGGTAACTGGAAAGCAAAAGAGCTGGAGCAGGCCATTACAGAAGTGTTTGGTTGTAAATATGCGCAGCTTACTTCAAGCGGCACTTCTGCATTAACAACTGCGATGGCCGCACTGGGCATTGGTTTTGGTGATGAGATCATCATGCCTGCTTTTACTTTTGTTGCAAGTTTTGAAGCGGTGTTAAGTGTTGGCGCGGTTCCTGTGCTGGTTGATATTGATGAAACACTTACCGTAAATCCTGAAGCCGTTCGCGCTGCCATCACTCCCAAAACAAAATGCATTATGCCCGTACATATGTGCGGCAGCATGGCCGACCTTGATGCATTGAAAAAGATATGTGCCGAACATAAACTGATCTTATTGGAAGATGCCTGTCAAAGTATCGGTGCAACCTATAAAGGAAAATCATTGGGCACGATCGGTGATGCAGGAACTTTCTCATTTGATTTTGTAAAAACGATCACCTGCGCGGAAGGTGGTGTGGTTATGACGAACAATGAAGACATTTATATAAAATCAGATGGCTATACAGATCATGGCCACGACCACAATGGCGCTGATCGCGGAGCGGACCTGCATCCGTTTCTTGGATACAATTACCGCATCAGCGAACTGCATGCGGCGGTTGGTTTGGCGCAGATAAGAAAACTGGACACCTTTCTTGGGTTGCAGAAAAAAAATTACAAAAAATTACGTTCATACCTAGAACAAATACCAGGGATCAGTTTTCGTGTGATACCCGATGGCGGTGAAGACAGTTGCAGTTTTATCAGTTGGTTTCTTCCTACAGAAGAAATAACCAAAGCTGTTGTGGCAGAAATGAAAGTGCAGGGAATTCTGCCGGGTAATTTTTACTGGTATGTAAACAACTGGCATTACATCAGCAAATGGGATCATTTAAAACAGGCGCATTCATTGCATAATATCAGCGATGAGCAAAGAACTGTCTTGCTGAAACTGAATGATACCCGGTTCTCCGCAAGTGACGCGATTATGAGCCGCTGTATTTCTACCGCCATCAGTTTAATATGGACAGATGAACAGATTAAAGAAAAAGGGGAGAAGATGGTGACGGTTATAAAAAAAGCGTTACAGGAAAATTTGCAACAGGTATAATATTACACAACAGCAAGAAAGATCTGCCTGGTCAATTTTTCGGAACTGTCTTTGGCGCTTGCTTAAGATCGCGCCCTTTTCCTTCCAGTGTATTTACATAATCAAGGCTGCCCAATCTCACCCTGAAAGGAACTTTGGTTATTTTTTCCAGTTGCCATTCCTTCCTGCAAAAAAAACTTAGGTTGTTACTATAATAATCCTGCGATAGCAATCGTAACGGGATGTTTTGTAAGCTGTCAATCTTTTTTTGTTTGTCTGAATGCATGGGTGCACCCTGTCCGTAGCTTGCGGTGGCCGTTATTAGCAATAAATTTACAAACAAACAAATTGCTTTCACTGTTGGGTTGGTTTCATTTGTGTGTAAATTTACGGCATTAAAGCCTAACAGGATTTGTTAAGAGTGAGGTACGAAGCGGTTTTGTGGGTACTTTGCGTTTTAGCGTTTAAAGAAATATGTCACTCAGCCAGTCATTACAGCAGAAGTTATTACAAAAACTGTCGCCCCAGCAGATTCAGTTAATGAAGTTGTTGCAGGTACCTACTGCCAACCTGGAAGAGCGGATCAAAGAAGAACTGGAAGAGAACCCGGCACTTGAAATGGATGAAGAGGGGCATGAAGATGAATACGGCGATGATATACAGGATGAGTTTGACAATGGCACCGATGATGATGCCGACAGGGATGGAAGTGAAGAAGAATACGATAATGTAGACATCAGCGAATACGTTACCGATGATGATGGCGAGATTGCGGATTATAAAATGAAGGATGATAATTATCCTGAAATGGATGATCAGAAAGTGATACCCATAAAAGTGGAAACCAGTTTTCATGAAATGCTGCTGACACAATTGGGTATGCTGGAACTGGATGAGCGGACCTATAAGATTGCGGAACAGATTGTGGGGAGTTTGGATGATGATGGTTATTTGCGGAGAGAACTTTCTTCCATATCTGATGACCTTGCTTTCAGGCAGGGATTAACAGTGGATGAAAAAGAAATAGAAGTATTGGTTGAGAAGATCCAGCATTTTGATCCGCCGGGTATTTGTGCAAGGGACCTTCGTGAATGTTTATTGATTCAATTGAAACGTAAACTTAATGATGGGAAAAGTGTAACGCTTGCTGTTCAGATATTGACCAAATATTTTGATGAATTCACCAAGAAACATTACGAGAAAATTCAACGCAGTTTGAATCTTACGGATGAACAGATCAAGGATGTGATCAACCAGATCGTTAAACTAAATCCCAAACCCGGTGGTAATATCGGTGAGATCAATAAGGCCGAAAATTATATCGTTCCTGATTTTTTTGTGATCAATAGCAATGGCAAACTGGAGCTGACACTCAACGCCAAGAACGCTCCCGACCTGCGTATCAGCGATGGATACAAGGATATGCTGCGCGATTATGAAAAAGGAAGTAAGAAAGACAAGCGACAGAAAGAAGCAGTATTGTTCATCAAACAAAAAATAGATTCGGCGAAATGGTTTATTGATATGATCAAGCAAAGACAGGATACTTTGGTTGGCACCATGAGCGCGATCATGAAGCACCAGCAGGAATTCTTTTTAACGGGTGATGAGACAACGATGCGTCCGATGATCTTAACAGATATTGCAGAATTAACCGGGCTTGATATTTCGACCGTGAGCCGTGTGGCAAATAGTAAGTTTGTGCAGACAGAATTCGGGACCTATCGTTTAAAATTCTTTTTCAGTGAATCACTCAGCACAGATAGTGGTGAAGAAGTAAGTACCCGCGAGGTAAAAAAGATATTGAGCGATATGATAGAAGCAGAAGACAAACGCAAGCCTTTGAGCGATGAGTTGCTTACAGACATGCTGCAGGAAAAAGGATACAACATTGCACGCAGAACCGTTGCCAAATACCGTGAACAGTTAAATGTACCGGTAGCAAGGCTTCGCAAAGAATTATAACTGAGGCACAGTTTAAAGCTTTAATACATAAACAAACCGAATGGAACAATCATCGTCTCTGCCGAATACCAAACCTTCACTACTTTTAACCATTCCGGCAAAGATCATTTCTTATGTGTTCCATCCGTTGTTCATTCCAACCTATATATTTATTTTTCTGATCTGCCAGACACCTTATGAATTTGCCGGAATCACACCATACCAGTTGCAGTTAAGATTGTTCAGCATTTTTTGGTTAACGGCTTTTTTCCCGGCTTTTGCAGTGTTCTTATTGTGGCGATTAAAATTTAGTGAAAGCATTTTTCTGCGAACACAAAAAGAAAGGATCGTTCCCTATGTTGTTACGATGTTTTTTTACTGGTGGATGTATTACCTGAGCCGCAACCCGCAATTTAATGATCTGCAGCCGGCAGTATTACGGTTCTTTTATATGGGTATTTTTATTTCTACCGTTTTTGGGTTGATCCTGAATAATTATTTCAAGATCAGTTTACATGCAATGGGTGTTGGTGGCGCATTAGCGGCAATAATACTATTTGCTATGTATTACAGGCTTCCGCTGGGTGTTTCAATGAGTGTTACTGCATTGATAACCGGCGCTGTTTGTACCGCCCGTTTTTTAGTGAGTGACCACACCAATAAAGACGTGTATGCCGGTCTTTTTGCAGGCGTCTTCAGCCAGTTGATTGCGTATTATTTTGTGATGTGATTTCTTCGGGCGGTATTCCATATTTTCTATATCTTCATCGTAGTTTTTCGGCTGACAATATCCAATACCCAACAAACTCATTGTGAAGAAAAAGAGAATATATCTTGTTTCTTTATTTTTAACTGCTATTGCCATGCAGGCAATACCTGTATCCGGCCAATCATCTTCGGGCTGTTCCCCATTCCTGCAACAAAAAGATACTACGATTTGCCCCGGTGCCAGTGTGGTTCTGGGTTTATTGCCACCTCCGGCAAAAGATTCCGTTTTACCCGGTGTGTGGAAACTATTGATACCAGGCAGTTCCATAGATTCAACCCTGTTTAATATTAAAGCATTTGGGTATGATAAGGTTAACCAGTGCTTTTATTCTATCATCCATCAAAAAATTCTGCGGTATGATCTGAAGACTGGTGCCATATCGTCTGTACCGGCAACCAACTGGCCCGGCGATTACACAGAGTTCACATATGATTATACGAATAAGCGATTGCTATGCTGGCGTGGCGGGCGCGACATAGTTTTTGCCATACCGGAAACAGGTGGCAGCTGGACAGTTATTGGCCCGGGTGCCATTGACAGGGAAACCAATGGTTCTTCGGTTTACTGGAACCCGCTTAAAAAACAACCCGGATTGTATGGTGGTTATGGTTTTAACGAGGTAAAAAGCTGGGTATTTGAAAACGATGGAACCGCATGGCAGGAAAGAAAACCCAATCCTCCTATTGATTCTACCCCACCCAAAGGCGGTAATATAGTAAGCACGAATGGTGATGGAACAAAATTTGTTTTCAGGACAAGGTAATTATAGCGGTGATGAATTAACGGGAACCTGCACATTGGGAAGTCCCTGGGCCACATCCGGCGGCATGTTTTGCTGGTTAAGGGACCTATGGGAATTTGACCTGGCAACATATACTTTTAAAAACATCCTTCCTGTTAATAATCAATCCATACAATACGAAGGGGCGCTTGTTAATTATTACGACAAATCCCGGTTCTATTTATTTGGCGGCTATCAGCCTACAGGTGATTATGCAACAAATCAGAATCTTACAAACAGCAACAAAACATTTTATTTCCGACGTGGTGTTGACAGCGGTTTTGTAGCATTCACGGGAGATGGCACGGTTCCGCCACCAATGCCAAAAACACTCTCAAATAATTATGCCTATTATGATCCCGTTGGTAAAAGAATGATCTGGGCACGATATGATGGGATCTGGGCCTATTATCCTGATTCATCATTGGCTCCTCCAACACTCAGGTCTACCGTTTGGTCAACCGGGGATACTACTTCTTCCATTACCGTAAAACCTGCACAAACAACACGCTACCTTGTAACAAGAACGATTGACGGCAGGGTTTGTAAAGACAGTATTACCATCACCGTTACAAATATGCAAACGGCACTTCAGAAAACCGTAAACATATGTGGTGATAGTGTTCTGTTAGATGCGGGTCCTGGTTTCAACACATACCTGTGGAATACAGGAGCCACTACACAAACTATTATTGTAAAACAAAATGCAACGTATTCGGCAACAGTGAGTAAAAATGCCTGCGTGGCAACAGATACAAGCAGGGTTTTATTTGCCACCCCGGTAAATAATTTTACTGTCGGGGTATTTAAAGATTCTGTTTGTGCGGGTGATGGAGATTCATTATTTGTTACTGCACCGCAAACAGGCATTAGTTATTCATGGTCCGTTTCGGGTAACCCGGCCATTATTAATACAGGTAATAATTACCTGCCTAAGAATATCACAAAAGATATTGCATACCTCGTTAGTGGTGCAAGTAACCCGGCTATCTGTGCAGGCAAAACAGCCAATGCGCAGGTCATTGTACGCACTAAATTTTCAAAACCTGTTTTGCATATTGATTCGATCAATAATACAAGCATTGCTTTCCGGTGGGATCCTGTTCCGCGTGCAACGGGTTACCTGGTTAGTCTTGACAAAGGAAATACTTATACAAATCCACCCGGCGGCGCACTGGGTTTAACACAAAGTGTTACGGGATTACTTCCCAACAAACCTGTGAATATTATAGTGAAAGCAGTGGGCATTTATTCCTGCCAGGAAAGTGATACTGCACAGGCGAATGCAACCACATTAAATCCTTTTGGTGATGGTATTTATATACCCAATGCGTTTACACCCAATGGTGATGGGGTGAACGATGTATTGCTGGTATATGGAACGGCGATCGTATCTGTTCGTTTGATGATCTATAACCAATGGGGCAAACAATTATTTATTTCAACCGACCTGTTGAAGGGATGGGATGGAACTTTCAAAGGAGAGCGGGCAACGGCAGGTTTGTATACGTATTCGTTAGAGGCGGTGATGCAGGATGGAAAAAGAATAATCAAGGGGGGAACATTTAGTTTAATAAGATAAGCGGCAACTAAATAGATACTATGCGTAAAGGGTTTGTTTTTTTACTGATGAATTTACTTGTGGGCCTTTGCCGGCTGCAGGCACAGGTAGATCCGCATTTTACGCAGTATTATGCATACCCGTTGTGGCTTAACCCGGCATTGACTGCCGTGATAGATGGTGATTACCGCGTGGGAATTAATTACAGGCAACAACTGCCGGGGCTTTACGCACCCATGATTACAAAAGGCATTACAGCAGATATTTCTTTGCCTAAAAATTTTGGCCTGGGTATCACACTGCTCAATCAAAGTTCATCAGATGCAGGGTATGCGTATACCACAGGGTACCTGTCGCTTTCATACCAGGTGCATCTATCGCAATATAAAATACTAAGTGCAGGGTTCCAGGCCGGGATGCTGAACAGGAAAATAGATCCGGGTAAACTGCAGTTTGGCAACCAGTTCAATCCAATCATTGGGTATGATCCGTCCATGCCCTCCAATGAAATATTTTCTTACCGCTCTGCCACTTCAATGGATGGAAGTATCGGGCTGATGTATTTTGATGGTGACCCGTTGAAATCTGTTAATCCTTTTATCGGCGCCAGTTTATACCATCCTACACAACCCAATAACCGTTTTTTATCAGGCGCAGATGATAATAAAATTCCTATGCGGTATGCCGTGCATGGCGGTATCCGTTTTCAAATGGGCAGTCGCGCCGAACTCATTCCACACGCAGTTTTTCTTTCGCAGGGAAATACCAATGAAATTGCAGGTGGACTGGTATGCAACCTGAAAGTACAACAGGGTACTGATCTTGTTTTAGGAAGCCTGTATCGTGTGGATGATGCCATTGCACCCAGTATCGGATTGCATTTTAACGGGCTCACGATCGGGTTAAGTTATGATATCAATATTTCACAGTTAAAAACAGCGTCTGGTTCCAACGGTGGATATGAACTATCTATCAGCTTTACCAACCAAAAGAAAATACCGGATACAAAATTTATATGCCCGAGATTATAAAAAACAGATACACGCGTTTTATTGCTTCGTTTACACTAACTGTTGTTTTGTGTACCGGTTTTGTGCAGGCACAAAGCGTCAGGAAACTGGAACGCCGCGCCAATACCAGTTTTCAGCAGCATGATTATTACAATGCGGCAAAATTATATTCGGCCATATTGTATGATAGCCCGTTGGTAAAAAAATCGCCGTCACCTGTGTATCCATTTCAACCTGTACAAACGGGTCATACAAAAAAGATCAATGTATCAAGAAGAAGCGTGGTGCAGTACCAGCTTGCAGAATCATATCGTTTGTATTATCATTATAAAGATGCATTGCCGCAATATGAGCAATACATTCAATCGAAGGATACAAAATTTCCACTGGCAGGATTATGGTATGGCTTGTGTTTGCTGGCAACCGACCAACCCGAAAAAGCAATCACCACCCTCAATATTTTTTTACAAAAACATAAACCGGTAGATACATTTACGCAAAAAGCAATATTGGGGATAGCAGATGCCAATTTCCGGATCAGCAACAGATCAGTCAAACCAGTAGCTGCTGTTACGAAGATCGCCGCTACGGTTTCTGAAGACGGTTCAAATTTCAGCATGCAAAAAATGGATGATGGTTCTTTCTGGTTCACGAGTTCGAGACATGAGATTGATAAACGCAAAGAAAAAAGTTATCCTGTAAGATTATATGCAGGGAACAGCAATAATGACAATGTTGAAAAAATTACGGTTGTTGCGGACAATAATATGAATACAGGCGCTTCATCTTTATCAGCCGATAAGCTTACGCTTTATTTTACGGGTTGGAAAGAAGATAAAAAATCCATACCTGTTTATTACCGTATTTATGCTGCCACACGTGCATCACTCAGCGCTCCATGGAGTACACCGGTTGCGTTGCCGGCTTCTGTAAATGTTCCCGGGTTTAATGCAAAACAACCTTTTATCACGAGGGATAGCCAACATTTATTTTTTGTATCGGACCGTCCCGGTGGTTATGGCAAATATGATATATGGACGATCAACATAGATAGCGGTCATGTAGAGGGCACTGCTTTTAATCCGGGCAATACCATCAATACAGATGGTGAAGAGGCATCTCCTTTTTATGACGCGGATTCTGCCTACCTCTATTATAGCACCAATGGAAAAACAGGTATGGGCGGAATGGATATCTATAAAATACATGGAAGCCCCGTTACCGGCGAATGGAAAGGAACTACTATCAATCTTGGTTCGCCGGTGAATTCAGTGAAAGATGACCTGTATTATACAAAGGAACCTGATTCAGATACGGCTTATCTTAGTTCAGACAGGGCATCTAACTGTTGTCTTGAAATTTTTAAAGCTGCACAGATACATTATAAGGATACGGTAAAAAATATACCCTTATCTCCACCGCAAATTTTACCTCCACCTGTTGCACAAACTGATACAAGTAAAAAGCACCTGATGGATTCTATTAATGCGATCACGGTAGAAAGAATGCATGTGCATTACAATTTTGCCAGTGCAGCGATCAGGAAAGCAGATGGGCCGCAACTGGATCATGTGGTTCAATTGCTGAAAAATGACAGGACCCTGCATATCCTTATCGCATCATTTACAGATTGCATCGGTTCAAAAAATGCCAATATCCGTTTGTCGAGGAAAAGATCAGGGTCAGTAAAAAAATATCTGACAGCGAAAGGCATTGACACGGCAAGGATCAATATTGATTTCTTCGGAAAAAAACATTTGATCGTTGCCTGTAAAGAAGACAGTTCTTATGATGTAACAAAACAGATAGCAAACAGGCGTTCTGATCTAATCGTTACCCATGATCCGAATCCAATATGGCAACCAAGCGGCGAAGAACTGGATATTCAGAAAACAACGGTTATTGAAAAAATAAATGCGGACGACAAAATAAGTGCAGGTGATAATAAAATAAGTGTAACCGGTAAAGCGAACGCAAATGATAAGATACCAGCTACTGACAAAACAAATGCAGGTGATAAAGTGAATGCAGGTGATAACAAAACAGGTACACCCGGTAAAACAAGAAAAGGATCTCAAAAAGAAATAACACCGGTGAATGTAACCGGAACAGAAAACGCAGGCGCTGCTGCCAACGGTAGTAAATACAAAAAAGTAATTACCAAACAGCGCAGTAATGCCAAACAGGATAAAGATGCGTTAACAGCAAATGCGGGGACCAGGAAACAAGCGTCTTCAAAAACCAGTAAGCCGGTTACGGAAATGGCTGCCAAACCACCTGTACACAAAACCATTGATAGCCTGCATACGCTAATGAAAATAGGGCAACTGCTTGATCTTACCCCGAGACTGAAGAACCCGGATGTGATCAATGAAATGACGAGCCGTACGCCACGCAAATCATTTGAAATATATACCACATCCGATTCGGTTAAAATAGAATTGTATGATAATGGCGTATTTGATAATGATTCTGTATCGGTGATCTATAATAAGCAGTTGGCCGTATACAAACAAATGCTGCTGACGAATAAGCCGATCCGCTTCTGGGTTAAACTGGATCCCGACCTGACAAAAAATGAAATGATCTTCTTTGCAGAGAACCTCGGCATCACACCACCGAATTCGGCGCTGATGATCATAACCGATGGTGAGAATAAACGGACAGAGATAAATGTTTCAAGCGACCTGCAGCACAATGCTGTGATTTACTTCATCAAGGTTAAGAAAAAATAAACCCGGCGGTTTTTTTGGGGATGTACAAGAGAAGAAAAATAAGATGTGTATTTACTGAAGAAGTCGCGAACAAGATGCACCTTAAACAAAAGCAACTGCTAAAGCCTTTGCGTAGATGCGTGCGCTTTTTTGGGTAGATGAAAGGATTATTGCAAATGCCTTTTACCCACAAAACGAATTCATAACTGATTGAAAAGATTGTGTTTATTATTTTTTCGGAGATTGCTTTACGTAATAAATATGCGTAGTTTTAAGTGTTGTGCAATATTTAATTAATGCTTCGATGAAAGAAATAACTGATTTTTGGAAACAGCTTAACTTTACCAACAAACCCTATATTCATAAAGATGACACTGCATTCATGAATGAAAATTCCTGTTCAGCAGAAACATACGAAAGTTATATCTCAAGTGAAGATTTTTGGCATAATAATAAAGGGCGATTTAATACGAATTTATTTCCTATCCCATTTGCTGGTAATTTAAAATCTGCCAAAATATTTATTCTTCTTTTAAACCCAGGTCTAAATTTATCAGACTATCATGCTGAACATACTTCGCCTGATTTTATTGAAGAACTTAAAAATAATATAGCTCAAGAAAACTTAAATTCCGAATATCCGTTTCTCTTTCTAAATCCAAAATTTTTATGGCATCCTGGTGGACAATATTGGCTTAAGAAATTAAAAGATCATATTCTCAAGATAAAAGATACTCAAAACAAATCCTATATAGATGCTTTAAGTTATGTGTCACAAAAGACTGCAATTTTAGAGTTAGTTCCATATCATTCAAATAATTTTACATTTAGCAGTTTGATTGGGAAATTAAAATCTGTTCAGCAAATGAAAGCCTTTGTTAATGGATATTTAATTAATAAAGTAAAAGAAAATGAGTGCTGCATTATATGCACTCGTAAATCTAAAGAGTGGAATTTACCAGAACATAAAAATATCATTGTTTATAAAGGAACCGAATCAAGATCCGCGCATTTATCAAAAAATAGTAGAGCATTCAATAAAATTCAAGAATTTCTTATAGACTAAAACAGTTCACAACAGAAGCTTTCAGCAATTGAGGCCGATGGAATAACCTCTTTCATCTCGAGTGCCAATCCCAGCAGCAGTTCCAGCGGACTCAATTGCTTAAGGCTCTGGACGTGTGCGCTATGCTTTT
>Ga0193731_1000608_pt1 | contig 11175 bp, 5 predicted proteins | sample U1a2metaG_FD_144920 | JGI IMG/M metagenome (GOLD analysis project Ga0193731, IMG submission 144920) | Soil microbial communities from a riparian zone of the East river system, Colorado, United States - U1a2 | ecosystem: Environmental > Terrestrial > Soil > Riparian zone | place: USA: East River...
TCAACACTATATCGAGTTCAACACTCGATATACATTTTATTTTGCATTTGGTCGTACCGGGGTCCGACCAGAAGGGGAGAGTGTAACGGATGGGATTGTCATCCCTCCGTTCCGTACTATATCCGGATTATTTGACTCACACATCTCACACTCATTATAAATATCTTATTTGTATGTATTTTGTCCGCGCAGAGGTAGTCCGCGGGATTGATGGAGGAAGACCTTAGTCTTCATCCACACCCCTCACTACCACTGCCCAATACTATTTGGTTTGGCTGGTTTTGTGAAGAGTGTGATATCTGAAGTACTAAATATCTACATCTCTTACACTTTTTTAAACCCCGATTATCGAGTTCTCTCGATAACCAATTAAAACAATACATTCAAGATACATCTCGAAGTCTTCAGACTTCGAGCATCCACCCCGATCAACAGAACCACTTTTCTCCGACATCCTTCAGATGTCTCGAAGAGGTTCCCCGATACAGAATTCCCGCAGTGCGGGAAACGCGAGCCCTATGGTGCCCGCAGAAAATATAGGAGACCCGATGACCTTCCCCTCCGCGGCAAGGTCACGCGGTCCCTCAACAGCCACGGACTCGACCAGAGATGGATCGAGTACCGGGACTATAAGATACGGGGACGTGCCCCCCACGTTCTCCGGCACTACACATTACTCTGGACCTGGGTATGTCAGCCCGTCCCCGCGTAGGGACGGACGACCCCTCATCCCGAGTGATCCACCATCTAGGCCGGGCAGCGCGAATGGAGGATCAAACATAATACATGATCCTCCCCGCACCCAGCAACTTTCTCCTCCATCATTATCCTCCGAGTCATCCGTCACCCCAAATATTCGGTTTGACAGACTCGAAGGAATATTACCCGTGGAACAGCTGTCGGAACTCAGACGACTGATCTCTCATCACGGGCTACAACGACGAAAACTTGTATTTGCGGGGTCCTCCCTCAACGAGCTTCGAAATGAAGCTCACAATGTGAGGACCAGCGCAGAGAGCCTAACCGGAAGAGTGGATCGCGTTTTACACGACACGATCCAGGTAATACAAGACGGGGACGTCGTAATATCGTCCATTGGACGAGCATTTGACGACGCCCCAGAACCGACACTAGGGACGGATAATATCGGCCTCTCGAGTCGTCACACCCCAGAACATAATTCACCTGAGGTACCCACCCCCGACAACTATGCCGGCGGACAGGTTCACTCAGATCACTCAAACAACACAATACCACGGGAGGATAGCCATCCACAGGATGGCCGCGTCCCCCGAAGCGAGCCTGAGCAGAGAATACTTGATGCTATGCACCGAGAATTCCCACCGCGCAGAGCGGGCGAAGACGAGTTCCAATATTGGAACCGCTACAGAGCTCATCAACGACTGATTAATAACACGCAGAGGTCCTGGGACAGGAGTGGACGCGATTTACCACCACACCTCCCCAGCACCGAGTCCAAGAACACCAACGCACAGACCCCTAACGATAACAATCGTCAGGGGAAAGCGTATGGTGACACAAACCCAACTCAGCCGACCCAGACTAGGACACACGTCCAGTTTGATTCGGCATCCAGGCCATACGACGTTGGCCAGGAGGAGCGGTCAGATCACGGATCTGACTTCGCTAACCAACCAGGATTCTCCGCCTTCAAGATCAGTCAAGGGCCACCTAACCATGGCATATGGAACTCTGAGCATTACCACTACGCGGTAATGCTCAAGCGTATCCAACGACTGATAATATGGAAGGTCGGGCAACATATGGTTGCGCCTCCAGGATCTAAACAACCCAAGTTGTCGGAACCATACAAGTATTCCGGCAACAGGAACCATGAGATATTCCTACAATGGCTCAACCAATTCCTCAATTGGTTGAGGAGCCATTACTATTGTGGAGATGAGGCCGACATATCGCGCCTCAATCTCCTCGGGAACTACGTCGACGGAGTAGCCGCCGATTGGTACGCCGCCGACATAGACAACCCAGAGCGCACGACGGCTGAATCTCTGTCATTCGTCGATGCCATATGCGCTATGCATCGACGATTCGTCAGAACGGCGACAGCCAACAATGCCGTGACCCAATACGATAGAGTCGAATACAGCTCAGCTGATGGAGTTGAGGGTTTCTACTATAAGCTGGACAAAATGGCCGGCCGTATGGTAGAACGCCCTAGCAACTACTCCTTCAAGCTAAGACTATTCGAAGGACTACCGTCATGGATATATGACATACTATTAGAGCGCAACATACTCCCAGAGTTCTGCAATCTCGAAGATATTCGAGAGAACGCTCGTCAGATAGAGGAGATGCGACTTCGCGCCCGTGGTCCTTCCAGGACCAACGGGATAACGAACGCATTATCCTCGTCCCGTTCGAAGCCTACTAGGACTAGTGGGAACGGGTTGCCGAATACTCATTCGACAACCCCAAGGACGACCACAAACAATAATAGAGGCAACCATACGAACGATTATAACAATCGTTCGTCGGGATCAAGACCTCCCAATTTCCCCACTAGCGGGAAGACCGCTAACACGAGCAAGACTCAAGATTATTCGAGTCGAAACGCCTCGAATAATAAGGCCAGCGGCAGTAAACCCTTCGAACCCAGGAAGAACCCTGATATAGAGTGCTATACCTGTGGAGAGAAGGGCCACATAGCCTCTGACCCCAAATGTCCCAAATATCACCTCCGTCAGAGCCGCCCGCGATTCAACGCCCAAAGGCTAATCGACGGCGACGGCACAGAGGCTGATGATGATAATAACGAGGGACAAGACCAAGAGGGAGCCTCTGAACAAGGCAACTCTTGGGGAGGATCACAATACGAGCCTGGAGACGACTTCGATGAACGCGAAGTCGACCAGGAAGATAATGATCCACGAGAGGAAGAGCCCGTCCCCTCCGACGAGGAGGAGCCGGACGTCCGTATGACCTCCATGCGTACGTTGCGAATGCAGGCCATGCGGAGGATCACAGAACCTCATCCAGAGATACTGGAACCTTATATCAAGGATATAGAGGACATCGTACCCGAGAGACATATACCTTCATCTTCGAATGAAGGTACATCTTATATCGGAGGGACGCCACTCGAGTTGGCTGGTGAGCAACCAGGCAACTCACTGGCGTCTGCAATAGACGAACCGGAAACTAGTTCATCCCGTCAATTCAGGAATGAACTGCCGGTAATCCACTCCTACCTATACGAGTCTGAAGCCGAAGTATCCGACCCTGTATTCATAGAATATAGGGACGGACTCGTATTCAGAGAAGAACCAGGTCAAAATATGGACCTGTTCTTGGAGGCAGCCAGGCGAAACAACTGTCGCCTGTGTAACAACTGCCAACCGCTCGTCAAAATACACCGATTCGCAGGATCCGACGGCGTGCAATATTATTATTATTGCCTATACACCTGTCGGACCCCTGTCGAACGGGATCGAGCGAGAGAAGACATATCGGACGACGAAGATCTCAACATCGAGAGATTCTTCTCTGCCCGAATACTGAGATCCCCGACGTCCTCTCCTACTGACGACGTTGAAATGGTGACTGCAGACACGTTGAGCCGCCGAGAGGACTCTGAGGATGACAACATCCCTGAGTCCCCCGTCGAAATGCTGGCACTCGTGGAAGTGATGGTTGAATCTGAATCGGTTGGATACATAGACGATCCACCCGAGAGATCCAACTGGACTTTCACCACTACCGTTGGGAGCCTCTGGGATATACCTGAAGGCACAGAATTACCACGAGCGGATATCACATGTGATGTCTGCCACGAATGCAACCCTAGGATAGTGGCCGAATATCGTCCCTTCGGCGCAGAAACTCAGTTCCGTCGATTCCGACAGATATGTCGCAGAGCCAGTCCCTCGACACACTCTCCCTCGATGCAGTTCCTCCCTTCTGACCCCATGCCCAATCCTCCGGTTGAGACGGAGGGTAGGGATCATGATGAGGATGAAGAAATGCCCGAACTAGTAGCCATCCCCGATGACGAGGATGACTCGGCCGACGTCGGAGACACGCGTCCAGATGATACCCCCCTCGCTGATGACAGTGAGGAGGACAGTTCCAACCTGGTCGTAGTCCCCGACTGTCCTCACTGTCACAACTGTGTGCCAAGGACAGAGCCCGCATACTACTTCGGATCAGATGGCGAAGTCTTCTACCGGGAAAGACTTGTCTGTCAAGCTCCCGGTGGCAACCAAGAACCGTCCGGGAGTGACATGCGCGCGATGCGCATGGTTCATTCATCTAACGTCCGTCGTAAGACCCCGGTGAACAGTGAACAACCAACTCGCTCGTCTCGACTTCAGGCCACATTGGCGGCAGAAGTGGAGATCAACGGAACGAGGGCGTTGACGCTGTTCGACTCCGGGAGCACGACGGACTCGATAACTCCAGAATTCGCATTCGCGACGAAAGCTCCACAAATTCGGTTGGAGGAGCAAATAATCCTCCAACTCGGATGTGTTGGGAGCCGATCCAAAATCAGCTATGGGACTAAAGTCCCTATTGATTTTGGCGGAGTCAAAGAAAATATATACTTCGACCTTGTGAACATCGACCGATATGACTGCATTATCGGCACCCCATTCATGAACACGTATGGTGTGTGCCTCGATTTCGGCACCCGCACCATCCGCTTGAATGGAACGCAAATCAAAGCATTCACATTCGACGAAGAACAAGCACGTGTCAATTCGAAGAGGCCAGTCAAGGGAGGCAAACGTCCTCCCCCAAGAGAGACCGCCCCTTTGAAAGGGAAGGGCAAAATCGACCCTTCCCGGTCAACATCGACGTGACTAGATACGGCGGGTTCAACTAGAGTCGAACCCGCGATGTCACGAGTGGTGGGGCCCGAAAGACCCATCAGAAACACGAAGGCAACGGTGAATATTCGAGCGAATAGGAATACTCGCACTGACACCCCGCCGCCTACAAAAAACGCAACAGGATCCCGTGTTACATTCCGGAATCCTGAATACACGAAAGAACAGAAGGATGAATACCATCCTTCGAAAATACCTACACTTCGCGAACAATGGTTCGAGAAATGTTCGGACCTATTGGGTCCCATTCCGCTTGAGTTACCGCCATTCAGGGAAGTCAATCATAGGATTCCCCTGATTGACTCGGACTTGAGATATAGTCATCATACACCCAGATGCCCGGAAGCCTTGCAAGAAGAACTCCGGGCCAAAATCACCCGCTATACAACGGCCGGGTGGTGGGAGATGAAAGCGGTATACCAAGCTTCTCCGCTTCTTTGTGTACCAAAGAAGAACGGCAAACTGCGTACGGTGGTCGACGCGAGGAAACGGAACGATAATACCTATAAGGATATCACTCCGTTCCCAGACCAAGACCAGATACGAATGGACGTTGCTCGCGCGACATATCGAACAAAAATCGATATGTCTGACGCATATGAGCAGATCAGAGTCGAAAAGGACGACGTCTGGAAGACGGCGTTCGCATCGACCCTTGGCACGTTCGTATCACATGTCATGCAGCAGGGTGACTGCAATGCTCCAGCCACCTTTCAGAGGCTCATGACATGGATATTCCGAGAATACATCGGGATATTCCTACGAGTATATCTTGACGATATATTCGTGTTCTCTGACTCAATACAGGAACACGAGGAACACCTGGGCCTAATATTTGACATACTCCGGCTGCACCGACTATTCCTGAGTCGATCCAAACTGGACCTCTACGCAGAGGACATGGACTGTCTTGGTCATCGAATTGATGACCAAGGCCTCCACGCCGACTCCGACAAAATGTCTAGGATATGCGAATGGAGGACGCTCCGCTCATATGCAGAAGTCCTCCGGTTCGTAGGCCTAGTAAAATACTTGGCACACTTTATGCCAGACGTATCAGCCTACACTTCCCCTCTCGAAGCCATATGCAGCAACGGGCAGCCCTTTTATTGGCGTCCGTTGCATCAGCTATGCCTCGACAGGATTAAGGGGCTTGCACGAAAAACGCCTATACTCCGCCCCATTGACGTCCGCTTACCTGACCCTGTCTGGGTGGTAAGCGATGCGTCTGGCGTCGGAGTTGGAGGCCTATACGGGCAGGGACCAGACTGGCAGACTTGTCGACCAGCCGGGTTCATGTCCAAGAAGTTCACTTCTGCTCAAAGGTCGTACAGAACCTTTGAGCATGAAGCCCTCGCAGTGATAGAAGCACTAATGAAATGGGAAGACAAGTTGGTTGGTAGGAAATTCATGATCGTCACCGATCATGAAGCTCTCGAAACCATAAAAACCTCCAACCGCGATGGCAAGTCAGGCAGACTCATTCGATGGGATGAGTACTTATCTCGATTTAAGTACGAGATAATGCACGTCCCCGGTGAATCGAACAAAGTGGCCGACTGCCTGTCGCGATACTATGAAAATGACAGATTCGATGAGATCCATGAATCTCACGTATACGTATCTGCCGATGTCCGCCTGGATCCCAACCATGAGGACTTGACCGAACTGCGTCTGCAGGAGTTGTCCGAGAACACCCCCATGACGCAGCGGGTCGTTGACTCATCATCCACAACCGATAACGATAATGCCAGCAACGTGCAGGTACACCACACCTTGCTGGCGCGTCGCCTCCGCGACCGTGATGAAGGTCGCGTACAAGAGGCCACAGAAATGGCTGAGGCTGCGCGGATCGCAAACGTCCCCGATCCACAATCACAAGATGACGACGGTAGAGATATGACCGTCGCCGAAACACTCCAGGACGGTCCCTCCTTGAGAAAGATCGTCCTGGGAGACAAGACGTTCCTAGCAGCCGTACGAGACGGTTACAGGAATGACAACGTCTTTTCCAAGGTAGTCGACAACCCCGGACACTACCCAGTATTCAGGGTTACCGACGACTTGGTTTACACCAAGAACCGCCTCGGACAAGACTGTCTCTGCGTGCCTCGATCACTTCTGAGAGGCAAACGAAGCCTCCCAGAGATAGTGATCGATCACGCCCACGACACACTGGGCCACCTAGGAGCACAGAGGACCTCCGAATACGCTCGGAGGTGGTTCTGGTGGCCACGAATGGGCAAAGATATCGAGAAATTCTGCTTGAGTTGCGGCCCTTGCCAAATGGGCAAGACCAACAACCAACTTAAGCCGGGACTGTTGCATAACTTACCCGTCCCGAGCCGCCCTTGGCAATCAATAGGAATGGACTTTGTTGGTCCATTCCCTGAGTGTCAAGGGTACGACTACTTGTGGGTTATCATATGTCGTCTGACGAACCAAACCCACCTCACCGCCATCACCGTGCGAACGACGGCGAGCACTCTAGCGTGGTACTACGTGCGCGATATTGTACGCCTGCACGGGATGCCCGAGTCCATTGTGTCAGATCGCGATTCAAAGTTCACGTCCAAGTTTTGGCGTGAACTGCATCGCGCTCTGGGAACGAAGTTGCTGATGTCAACCTCGTTCCATCCTCAGACAGACGGACACTCTGAACGAGCTATTCGCTCCATCGGACAGATACTGCGTACGACAGTATCTGCCGATCAAAAGGACTGGTATCCGCGAATTCCCCTCGTGGAATTCGCTCTTAACTCCAGCATAAACAGCTCGAGTGGCTTCGCGCCATTCGAACTGAACAGCGGATATATGCCGCGGCTCACTCCATTCCCCACGGAGGATATCAAATATGAAGGAGTGAAGGAATTCGCACAACGAGCGCGGGCCAACCTAGAGATCGCACATGATGCGATCATAGAGGCCCGCGTAATGGCAACATACCAGGCAAACAGGCATCGATCCGAAGAGAAACCCTTCGAAGTCGGTGACCTCGCCTACCTCTCCACGGTAAACCTGGATTTACCGAAGAGCAGGGCACGCAAGCTGGCCCCCAAGTACATTGGTCCCTTTAAGGTGACCAAAGCAATCCCAGAGAAATCGAACTACGAGCTACAGCTATCTGCCGAGCTTGTAGCGAGACGCATACACCCTCGATTCCACGTATCGTTGTTAAGGGCACACGAGCCCAACGACGATGCATTATTCCCGAGTCGCGAGAGCAAACGCTTCTACGACTTCGGGATGCCAGACGACGAGGAATGGCTGGTGGACGAGATAATTGGCCATCGGTTCACCGGCAAATCCATCGAATTTAATATTCGATGGACAGCGGGGGATCACACTTGGGAGCCTTATCAAACGGTCAAGGACCTGGAGGCCCTTGACCAATATTATGCCCTTATGGGCGTAACTCGATGGCAGTCGTTAGCCAGGAGGGCTAACGACTCCAGAGTCGTTTCAAGTGTGCCTCATGGGCGTACTCGAAAGACCACACGGACCCACTAAGTCACGCGTGACCCAAATGGATTGACCGCCGGACTAATCCGGATTAGCCAATCCAGCGGCTCCGAGATGCCGCATTCGGATCATGTCGGACTTATCTCAAACAGGAGTTGCGCGCCTAAGTCACTCTCTTCATAAAAAACGATCGTCCAGCACGACCGTTTTTCTGAAGGACCCGCGCCCCGCCCCTTTTCAGACACCACATTGCCATTTCGTTGTAAACGAAATGGACAACGCAAGACAAGAACAAGACGAGGAGATGGCACCCCCCGCGGCGCATTCGTACAATGCGCCTGCGGCGGGGATGCCTCCCCTTCCGTCGATGCAGTTGGGATACCCCCAACAGCAGAATTACGGGGTACCCTTACACCAACAAGGGTACCCACCCATGGCTTTTCCCACAGGTCATCCGCAGCAGCAGATGACCTATGGTGCACCGCAACAAGGCGGGATGTGGTACCATCCATACATGATGACGGGGGTACCTCCTTACGCGCTTGGAGGACCTCCAATGGCCCCCGACGCGCCCACCCCAGAGCTCATGCCCACACAGGCCCCTCGAGCGCCTCCTACCGCTCCCCTCCCCTACACGGAGACTAGGGCGCCGCGGGGTGCTCCAGTCGAACCTGTGCGTTCGACTGAAGGGGAGAGGCGCAGCGAACAACGCTCGCGCCAACCCAGGCACCCCTCAATTGAGCAATTGAGGGAAACAGCCACCCGTTCTCGCCCCACCCCTGCTCGTCCCAGCTCTCGGGATGAGGAGATTGAAGATCTCCGTGCGGTAGTGGATGGGCTGCGACGGGACAAGCTCTCCCTCCAACACGACGTTGATCGCGTCAGACTCGAACGCAATCAACTGCGGGAGCGCCTGGAGCTCGCGGAGGAGCAGCTCAACCCCAGGCGCTCCCATCGTCGAGAGGAACCTCGGACGGGATACCACCCGTATCCCCGTCCACCTACTCGCTCCCCTCAGGATCCATCACCATCGGGCTCGACAGCTCGCCTCCACCCTCGACCGTCCCCTTCGACCAGGATGTCGGAATTCAATCCCGACTACCCCAACTCCATCCCGATCCCATCATCTAGCATGCCAGAGATGGGATCCGGCTCCTCGAAAGGCAAAGGAAAGGCCGTCGAGGAACCAGAAAAGTGGGACATGGCCAAGGGGTACGAGGAGCTCGAGGATGACCCATCCGAGGACGAGGAGACCCAGGCCAGGAAAGAAAAGCTGCGACAGGTCAAGGTCGCAGGCCGCACCGCTCGCAAGGGCGCTATAGACCCTCCGAGCCTGGGATATGAACCCTGCGCAGAGCTTCACGGCTCCTGGGCAGGGTTCACCGTCAACACTATTGGAGACTGGACGCGTTTATATAACGCGGCCATGAAAGGCGACGGGTTTGCCTTGGGGTACATAGCGTACCTCAACTCGCTTTACCAACGCCCGAGCCTACCCCGCTCCCAGGGCATTCAGCGCCTCATGTCCGGGTTCAGTGCACTGGCTAGGTTCCAGCAACCGGGCTTGCGGGACTACAAGGCAAACGTAAAGGCCTACAAGGACCGTCATGGTACTCGTACCGACGCTCCTGGCCCCAGTGTCCCCGGCCCCTCGGCCATACTACCCCCCAGTGCCCCCATCAGTAACATTGCTGGGGACGACGCTGCTGCAGCTCCCCCGCCGGAGGAGCTGCAGGAGGATATCAGTAACGACCTGGGATACTACCGGTCGGACTCACCGGGGTATGAGGCCCACATACCCCCGCCGTTTGCGCGTCTACCCAACGCCAACCCACCTCACGGGGATCGTGACGGTACGAACCCTCACGATCCCCCACAATCAGTGGGCAATGATTGGGCCACTACCCCGATTGGCAGCTGGCCCATCGGTATGCGGATAGATGTCCCGGGTAGTGTCCCGCGCAACCCAACGAGCGAAGAGCGAGCATCATCGTTCCTCGCTCGACCCCACCTACCGGACGTGGAAGCAGTTCGATGGCGTGTCGAACTGAGTCCCTTCCGCCGCCACCACCAGACGTCCACCAGGGCAGCTCGTCGAACTTGGAACGACATGTTCGTTCTCCTGTTCTCCATCCCGGGCCTCTACAGCGCTATAATCAAGCGCACAGGCTTCCCGCTAGGGAACCGGACCAGGGAACACTTCCCGTTTGACACCCGCAACATGGACATCGTGCACGTCGCCGTCTGGATACATGACCATGGGCTCGATGTCTGTGACCCACAGGTAGAAGACATCGAGCGCTGGGCACAATACGTTAGGACAGACGGCGGGGACTCGCGTAATTCTGATGGCCACTGGCTGGTCGGTCCGCACGATGTACACGCGGTGCTCGCAACTCACGAAGGGATTCTTCGTGACGTCGCGACATCCTTCCGATACCCTCCTCGGGTACCATCCGCGTTTGCCCGAAGCTGGGCATCTGCCGCCGAGCGGGCTGTGGACCGTGCCCGTCGCCAACTCGGCCTGGTGCGTGTCTGGGACGACCTCGTCTCTACAGACGAGGACGCGGAAATGATGGACGTGGCCCCACGTGACCCGACCAACCCAGGGGGCTCAACTTGAGATGGCTGAAGGTCTCTCCAGCGAGCTCTCTGGGGTTTATTTACATCCTCCTTCCTTGATGTGGCTGGCTGAGCGTCGCCCATCTCTTTTCTACCTCAACACTATATCGAGTTCAACACTCGATATACATTTTATTTTGCATTTGGTCGTACCGGGGTCCGACCAGAAGGGGAGAGTGTAACGGATGGGATTGTCATCCCTCCGTTCCGTACTATATCCGGA
>Ga0193731_1000609_pt1 | contig 11175 bp, 4 predicted proteins | sample U1a2metaG_FD_144920 | JGI IMG/M metagenome (GOLD analysis project Ga0193731, IMG submission 144920) | Soil microbial communities from a riparian zone of the East river system, Colorado, United States - U1a2 | ecosystem: Environmental > Terrestrial > Soil > Riparian zone | place: USA: East River...
CAGGCTGTTGCGCGCGTCACCTCTGCGTAAATCTGCGGGAAATTCTTTCGGGATCTGCGGGAAATTCTTTCGGGATCTGCGGGAAATAATCCGGTACTAGGAAGCCATCCGCAATTTCAACTTCTTACTCAACTCCTCTACGGAGTTCTTGAAATTCGCATCGGTCTTCATCATGTCTTCGACTGACTCTAAGGCGTGAATGACGGTACTGTGGTCGCGGCCTCCAAAATTTTCCCCGATCAGCGCCAGGGTCAGTTGGGTATAGCGTTTGCAGAAGTACATCGCCAACTGCCGCGGAATAACGATCTCCCGCTTTTTTACTTTTGCTTTTAGCAGTTCAATGTCGACTTTGAAGTAATCGGCTACCGTTTTCTGGATAAAGTCCACGCTGACGTCGGACTGGATTTCTTTAACAATATTTTTTAATACTTCTTTGGCCAGCTCGAGGTCGATTTCCTTCTTTAACAAGGTAGCGTGGAAGATCAATGAATTCAGAACGCCCTCCATGTCGCGCAGGTTTGTATCCACGCTGTAGGCAAGGTACTCGGCCACTTCCGTGGGAATTTCAATCCCGTCGGATTCCATCTTATTGCCAATGATCGCCAACTTCGTTTCAAAGTCCGGCTCTTGCAGGTCGGCGGTCAGCCCCCACTTGAACCGGGAAAGCAAGCGTTCCTGAAATCCCTTTAAATCACGCGGTGCACAATCGCTGGTCATGATGATCTGCTTACCCGACTGGTGCAATTGGTTGAAAATGTGGAAAAACATTTCCTGGGTTTTTTCCCGGCTGGCCAGGAACTGAACGTCGTCCAGGATCAGGAGATCTACTTGTAAATAATAATTCTGAAATTCCTGTATTTTATGATTTTGAAGGGCATTCAGAAACTGGCTGGTGAAATCGTTTTGATCTACGTACAATACAATTTTGGACGGCAGGTTTTTCTTTATCTCATTTCCAATCGCCTGGACCAGGTGAGTTTTCCCTACCCCCACGCCTCCGTAAAGCATTAACGGATTAAATGAGGTGACGCCCGGTTTCTTGGCCACGGCCACTCCGGCAGAACGTGCGAGCCGGTTACAATCCCCCTCAACAAAATTATCGAAGGTATACATGGCGTTCAGCCTGGAATTAACCGTAAGAGGGTTCAGGGCCTTAAAACTGAAGGGAGAGTAATCCTCCAGGTTGCCGTGTGGGCTCACCTGCTGAACATTATTGCGCTTCAGACCATTCCCGTTGGGGTAATTCACCATCAAAGGAGGATTGCGCTGGTTCCCGCTATCGACAATCACGGAGTATTCCAATCTGCCGGAACCGCCCAGCACTTCGTGGATGGCCTTTTTTAACACGGGTACATAATGTTCTTCCAGCCACTCATAGAAAAATTGCGAAGGTACCTGAATGGTCAACACCTCACCCTCATTGCGCAACGGAAGGATAGGCTTAAACCAAGTATTGAAGTTTTGCTCATCAACATGCTGTCGAATGATCTCAAGGCAATCATTCCAGGCGGTGGTAGAATTAACTTCCATTGAGTGGGGAATAAGGTTACCTAATTTTTGAAGGGAGACAAAGGTGTAAAAAAATTGCGAACAAAAAACAAAAGTGATCCTTGATTTTTCTAAAAGTTTTTTTCAGAATTTTTTATTGAAAAATCCAACAAGAAGGTAAGCACAAAGTGAGAAATTTCATACGCGCTCACGGGTTTTTTTTCTAAAAAGGTTTTTTTGATGCGTCCTTGCATTAATGCAAAGTAAAATTCAATTTGAAACTTAGATCACACCGTTTCAATGCCTCCCTCTATCCCTGCCAAGAAAAAAAGCGGCCCATTTGGTCATTCTTCAAAAAAAGAATGGGGGGAGGCCGCAAAACAAGAGTTGGGCGTCGACCATCCCATTGAAGAATTGATCCAAAAAATTGACGGAATCGAACTCTTCCCTTATTATGATCAAGGTGATCTTCCTTCCTCCATTGATTTTCAATTGCCTTCGTCCCAAAATGAGGTTGCAGAACCGAGGCATTGGGTCAATATGCCAAGGATCGTTGTAAATGACCCTTCGGTAGCTAACCTCGAGGCGCTGAAGGCACTTAACAGCGGGGCAGATGGAATCCTTTTCGAGCTGCAAGGGTCTCCCGATGCAGACGTATTGTTAAGAAAAATTGAACTGCCTTATTGCCAGACCGCGTTTTTGGCCGATATCGGACATGAAAAATTCTTTCATGACTTTTGCAGCCTGGTGAATAAAGAAAAGATCAACCCCTCTTCCTTACAGGGTGCTATTTTCTGGAAAGAACCTCCATCTATACCAGTTGAGCTAATGAAATGGTTTAACAGCCGGACTCAATTTCACGCGATGGGTATTGTTGTTGAAGACCAAGCCTCACCGTCAGCCGGGATCGCTAGCTTACTTGCCAAGGCGGTTAAGCAAATTGATAATTCTGTCAAGAATGGAATCGCAATAAAGGATGCTTTATGTGCGGTTGCCTTTAGCGTTTCCATCGGCACGGACTTTTTTCTGGAAATGGCCAGACTCAAAACAGTGAGAATACTTTGGCAACACGTGGCCAACGCCTACGATCCACATTCATCCTCATCCCTTTTTATTCACGCCACCTCAAAGGCCGACGCAACTTCACCTTACGAGCCCCATGGAAACATGTTGAAGGGAACCGTTTGCAGCCTAAGTGCAATCCTCGGAGGCTGCGATGCGCTTACTGTCGAAGCGGAAGACCCTCTTCATCCTATGATGTCCCGCGTTGCACTCAACGTATCCTCCATTCTGCGTGAAGAAGCTTACCTTGGAAAGGTATCCGATCCAACAGCCGGTTCGTATTTTCTTGAAAACCTGGTCGACCGGCTGGCAGAGGAATCCTGGAAAAAATTTCAAGCCCTTGTAAAATCATGACACCCGATTTTTCCAGGATTCCTTTCAATGTCCCAAAGGGGTTAAGGGGGCCATCGGAACAATCACCATTAAACACGTGGCTATCTCCGGAAAAAATTGAAGTCAAGCCCTCCTATTTTAAGTCTGACGTGGAAGGGTCCGAATTCCTTCGTTACACAGCTGGCCTTCCGCCTTATTTAAGAGGACCCTATGCAACGATGTATACGATCAGGCCGTGGACGATCCGGCAATACGCAGGCTTTTCCACCGCTAAAGATTCCAATGCTTTTTATCGCAACAACCTGGCGGCAGGACAAAAAGGGTTGTCGGTAGCGTTTGACCTGGCCACGCACCGGGGATACGATTCCGATCATCCGAGGGTAGCAGGAGACGTTGGCAAAGCAGGTGTTGCTATCGACTCTGTGCTCGATATGAAAATACTTTTCGATCACATTCCCCTCGACAAAATGTCGGTATCGATGACAATGAATGGAGCCGTTATTCCCATCATGGCATTTTACATCGTTGCGGCGGAGGAGCAAGGCGTAAAACCGCAGTTCCTGAGCGGCACGATCCAAAATGATATTCTTAAGGAATTTATGGTCCGCAATACGTACATCTATCCGCCGGCGCCTTCCATGCGCATCGTGTCCGATATTTTTCAGTATTGCTCCCGTCATATGCCGAAGTTCAACAGCATCAGCATTAGCGGCTATCACATGCACGAAGCCGGTGCACCGGCTCACCTGGAACTGGCCTATACTCTGGCGGACGGGTTGGAATATATCCGTGCCGGATTGAAGGCTGGAATTGCTATTGACGACTTTGCTCCGCGGATATCCTTCTTTTGGGGTATCGGTATGAATTTTTTTATGGAGGTCGCCAAGATGAGAGCGGCCCGCCTGCTCTGGGCAAAGATCGTTCAGCCCTTTCAGCCAAAAAATCCAAAGTCGATGGCCCTGCGGACGCACTGTCAAACTTCCGGATGGAGTCTTACGGAGCAAGATCCCTTTAATAACGTAACGCGGACCTGCATCGAGGGGCTTGCCGCCGTCCTGGGGGGAACCCAATCCCTTCATACGAATTCACTCGACGAAGCGATCGCGCTGCCGACAGATTTCTCGGCCCGCATTGCGCGCAACACGCAACTTTATTTGCAAAAGGAAACCGGTATCACCCGCGTAGTCGATCCCCTGGGAGGATCGTTTTACCTCGAATCGCTGACCGGGCAATTGGCAGCCAGGGTTGTTACACTGATGGCTGAGGTGGAAGGCCTGGGCGGCATGACAAAGGCCATTGAAAGCGGTATACCTAAAATGAGAATAGAAGAAGCTGCCGCTGCAAAGCAAGCCCGTATCGATTTGGGGAAGGAAGTGATCGTTGGTGTGAATAAATACCGTACCGAAGACAAAGCGGATTTTGATATCCGGGAAGTTGATAACACCGCCGTTCGGCAGGAACAAATCGAACGACTGAACCAGCTCAAGCATAGCCGGAATCCGCAGGACGTGGAGATGGCATTACGCGCTATTACCGAAAGCGCTGTCAGCGGAAAAGGGAATCTGCTGGAGCTGGCGATCGTGGCGGCCCGGCACCGCGCAACACTGGGCGAAATTTCGATGGCCATGGAAAAGGCATTCGGACGCTACAAGGCTACCATACAATCTATTTCGGGTGTATATTCAAGCGAGATGAAGGACCGTAAAGAATGGGTGGACGTTCAGAAGCTTTCCGACCGTTATGCGAAACAGGATGGGCGCCGGCCGCGAATACTAGTGGCGAAAATGGGGCAGGATGGCCACGACCGGGGAGCAAAAGTGATCGCTACGGGATTTGCCGACCTGGGATTTGATGTGGACATCGGACCTCTCTTTCAAACTCCGGAAGAAGTTGCGCGTCAAGCCGCAGAAAATGATGTGCACGTCATTGGCGCTTCCAGCCTGGCCGGAGGGCATAAGACATTGATACCGGAACTCATCGAAGCATTAAAAAAAATAGGGAGACCCGATATCATGGTTGTTGCCGGCGGTGTCATTCCCCGGCAGGATTACGATTTTCTGCATCGCGCCGGGGTGGCTGGAATTTTTGGTCCGGGTACACCGGTAACGGAGTCAGCGAAAACCATCCTGAAGAAACTCCTCGGGGAGTAGAGTTGTTTCCCGCAGATCGCGAAAATTATTTCCCGCAGACCTGTCTGCCGTAGCCTTGGCGAAGGCAGATCGCGCAGATTTACGTAGAGCTGACGCGCGCTGCCGGGAATGAAATCCCTTTACCAAGTTCATTTACATTTTCTCCTGAACGCCATCCGACTTAAAGCGTCGCCGAAAGGCGTCCGCCGCTGAAAAGCAGCCGTGATTCTGGGTTAATCTGCCCGATCTGCGGGAGATTCTGCCGCGCTTCCGCGTAAATCTGCGCGATCTGCGGGAGACACTGCCGCGCTTCCGCGTAAATCTGCACGATCTGCGGGAGACACTGCCGCGCTTCCGCGTAAATCTGCGCGATCTGCGGGAGATAGTGCTGTGATCTGCGGGAGATACTGCTACGATTGTGTATTTTTAACTTGGATAAATCGCTCCCTTATGAAACGCTGCATTTTGGTTGCCCCTGTGTTGTTTCTTGCAGTTGCACTTCCTTTCGGAAAATGTTTTGCGCAAAGCAAAGACGAGAAAGCGATCCAGGCAGCTGAAACAATCTATGAAACCGGCGACTATAAGAAAGCGCAGACCAGCCTGGATAAGTTCAAGAAGAAAGCATTCAAGAAACTCGGCGCTCAAAATCAATATACGGCGACCTACCACCTGCTGACAGCGAAATACAACCTTGCCTCGGGCATGCTGCTCGATTTTGAATCGAATTTGAAATTGGCAATTACTTCCAGCGTATCGGTGAATCAGGAAAATAGCCAGAAACACGGATTACTTTTACTTGCTGCGGGCGAGCTCTATGCACAGAGCGGATCATTTCATACAGCCAAGGGGTTTCTAGCTAATTCGAAGACTATTCTTGAGGGTGGCAAATTCATGACCGACCCCATTCTGGCCCGGTGGAACGTTGCGATGGCCGAGGTACTCACAGGCCAGGGGTTTTATAATGAATCGCTCGGGCTATTGTGGGCCAGTAAGGACTATTACATTAAACGAACGGCGAAACAGGAAAGCTTTGTCGATGAGAAGGGCAATTTAAAAAGCCGCAAGATCCCTGAACAGGAGATCATGCAACGCTTCAACGACTATGCCCGTGTCCTCACGTCGATCGGTGTAACGTATGGCGAACAAGGAAACCTGAGAAATGCCGACGATACACTGGTCTTTGCAGCTCAATGGATCAAGAAGAACCTGGGAACCTCCAGCCTCGCCTATGTGCGCAACCAATTTTACAATGCCAATATCCTGATTGAAAATGGAAATGAGAATTTGCCCCGGGAAATGGAATATGATAATACGCTGAGCAATCTGAAAATTTCGCACAAAGCTTCTCATTACCTCGGCATAGAAATTTACGAGAAATACCTGGCCCAACTACTCCATGGCAGCAGTGAATCACGCTACTTGAATACCAAGCTGGAATATGAAAAACTGATCAAAGGCTACTCCTCCTCCAGTATTTACCGGGTGCGGTTGAAAGCCGTAGAATTCGACTCTAAACTAAGCAACGACAAAATCAGAAATCTCGAAAATGACGCCTTGAATCTCATCACCAATACGTCCGGCCTGCCGCGGTACAACATTACCACGGCGAACGTTATGGCGTTTTTATACGAACTATCTGTCCAGGAGAAAAATTATGCCCATGCGGAAAAATACCTGAATGACATCCTGGAAATCAATATCAACCTGTTTGGAGAAGAGGCCCCTCAGGCTCACCTGGCGAAAGTAGCATTGGCCAACTTTTATGTGGATTACACCAACAAGATTGCCGAAGCGGGAAAGATCTATGAGGAGGATTTCAAAAAGATAGTGGAAAAAGAGATTGGACCGTGGCACAAGGATTATTTGAATATCCTGAACCACATGGCTGACCTTTTTGAGCTGACCGACCATTACCAGGAAGCTACATCGGCCCTCGATAGAGCAACCGATATTGCCCGCTCCAAGTACAGCGATACGGATTTTCAATATGGCGCCGAGCTCAACCACATCGCCAAACTTCAGATCAAGCTGGGACAATACGAAAAGGCGAATGAAAGCCTGAACAAGTCCTTAAAGATCCTCGAACCCTTCCGGAAGGAAAATGACAAGAAAATATACCTGATCAACGCCATTGAAACCCAGGCGACGCTATTTGGGATTGAAGGGCTTTTTGATGATGCCGAAGACAACCTTGACCGCTCTGCCCGGATTATTGCCAAGGCCGAAAATCTGGTGGGTGTGGATGAACTCAGTACCGCCAAAGAGCTCTCCAGTTTGAAGATCCAACTCGGACGCTATTCGGAAACGGAAGACCAGCTCTCGAAGTTAATTGATGATTATGAAAAACTGTATGGTGCCAGCTCGTTGCGTTTGATTGAGCCTCTGGTCAACGAAGGAAGGCTGACCCTTGCCCAGGGGGACTATACGGCTGCCGATAAAATTGCTGCCAGAGCAAATCAAATTGCCCTCAGCATCTATGGCGAGAAGTCTACCAAAACGGCCCCCACTCAAAAACTCATAAGCGACATCGATTACATTATCGGTGATTACGATAAAGCCGAAGACAACATCCTCAAAGCATTGGCCAGCCAGGAAAAGCAGTTTGGCCGCCAGCACATCGAAGTAGCGAAGTCGCTGTCGCAGTTGGCCTTGATCAAATTTTACAAGGGGGATGACCGCAAGGAAGTGGAAAAACTGATGCAGGAATCATTGGAAATTATGGGCAGCAGGCTGGGGAAAGACAATCCCCAATATGCCGAAATCCTAAAGAATGTTGCGGTACTCTATATCTCAGAGAAAAAATATGACATCGCCTTCAGTTCACTGACGCAAGCCGAAACAATATGGCGTACCAAGACCGGAACCAAGGGCAACATCAATGCAGCCAGTATCTACACCCTCACCGGCGATGTGTACTATCAATTGAAAAACTACCCGAAGGCCGAAGAGTTTTACAACAGAGGGAAAGACCTATACAACCGGTTCTTTAGCAGCAACCACCCCGAATACGTAAAGGTACTCTCCAAGCTGGCCAAAGTGTACTATATGGAGAAAGAGTTTAAGCGCGCGAAGAAAAACATCGAGGAGGCCCTTGGCAACTACGAGAATTTTATCAAGCAATATTTCCCGGCGCTGAGTGAACGGGAGAAAGCAAAATACTGGAACACCATCAAAGGTGATTTTGAGTTTTATAACACCCTTGCTTTTGGACAACTGGAAGATTTCCGCGACCTCTCCGGCAAAGTGTACAATTATCAGCTTCTTACCAAGGCGCTGCTTCTTAGCTCGTCCATCAAAATACGCGAACGTATTCTCAACAGCAACGATGAGGCCCTCAAGGCCAACTACAACCTGTGGGTGCAGAAAAAGGAATTTCTAACCAATGCCCTGTCGATGAGTACGCAACAGCTCACCGACAACGCCATTGATCCTGCCGCGCTGAGCAATGAGGTGGAGGTGCTCGAGCGCGAACTCAGCGAGAAATCAGAACTCTTTGGACAAAGTTTTGAAAACAAAAAGATCACGTATGAGAATGTGCAAAAAGCACTTGGTAAAAATGAAGTAGCGGTAGAAATGGTACGGTACCGTTTTTTTAATCATACGTTGACCGACTCGATCATGTATGTGGCCCTGTATGTGAAGAACGATAACAGCCGCCCGAAAGTCATCCCACTGCCCGAGGGCCCCCGGATGGAAACGCGGTTCTTCCGCTTCTACCGGAACAGCATTATCAATACGTTGCCGGAAACAATTTCCTACGGGGTTTTCTGGGAGCCCATCCAAAAGGAGATCGGGCAATATGCCACCATCTATTTGTCACCCGATGGTGTTTATAATATCCTCAACCTGGAAGCCATTTCCACCCCCGATGGGAGATACGTGATCGACAACTCCAATATCGTATTGGTCAGCAATACCAAAGACCTCTACCTCCGCAAGGTAAAATCCAAAATAGCCGGCGCTTCGAACAATGCGACCATGTTCGGTAATCCTACGTTTTATCTGTCGGCTTCCACAGAAAAGACCATCGCCTCTCTTCCCGGAACGGAAAAAGAAGTGAATGAATTACAGGACCTGCTGAAACAAAAGGGCTGGAAAACAAATGAGTATACGGCGGCTTCCGCTAGTGAAGAACGTGTTAAAGAAGTCGACAGTCCGAAAATATTTCACATTGCTACCCATGGGTTTTATACAGCCGCGGCAGAGGGCAGTGATGCTACCCGAATGACGGAGAACGAAGCGCAGATGACAGAAAATCCTCTCATGAAAACCGGTCTGCTGCTAAAAGGGGCCGGCGATGTGCTCAACAAGACCAAGTACAATTACAATATGGAGAGCGGCATCCTTACTGCCTATGAGGCGATGAGTTTGAACCTGGACAAGACCGACCTCGTCGTGCTGAGTGCCTGTGAAACCGGCTTGGGGGAGATCTCAAACGGGGAAGGCGTGTATGGATTACAACGCGCTTTCCTCGTAGCCGGCGCCAAAACCCTTATCATGAGCATGTTTAAAGTTGACGATGAAGCCACCCAGGAGTTGATCCTGAATTTTTACAGGAAATGGCTTGCCACCGGCAACCTGCGACAGAGCTTTATCGATGCCAAAAAGGAATTGCGTGTGAAATACCCGGAACCAATTTATTGGGGAGCGTTTATGATGATTGGACAGGAGTGAACGCAGAGGATTTGTTTCCCGCAGATCACGAAGGTATTTCCCGCAGATCGCGCAGATTTACGCAGAATTGCGGCACTGTTTCCCGCAGATCACGCAGATTTTCGCAGAATCTTAGCTATTTTTCTCCCGCCCCCATGCATCGGTGGTCTGAAGCTTTGGCGAAGCAGCGCGCCCGGTTCCGGATAAAAAAAATAAATACATTTACCTGGGAAATAATTGCATGAATTTCTGCGAAAATCTGCGCGATCTGCGGGAGACAGGCGCCGTGTTTCTGCGGGAGACAACACGATTAACCAGTTTTACTATGGACAGAAGAAAATTCCTAAGAACCACTTCAGTGACCGGATTGGCCTTGACCGGATTGGTATCGGGCTCGTGTGTGACCCCGGCTGGCAAAAAAGATCCGGAAGACTCCGCTGGGAGTTTGGTTGATGATTTCCCTTTGAATGAGATCACGATCGATGAGTTACAACAAAAAATGGTGGGGGCCGAATATACTTCCCGGTCGATTACGGAACTGTATTTGCGGCGCATTGAAGCAATTGACAAAAATGGGCCGAAGTTAAATTCTGTTATTGAATTGAATCCGGACGCGCTGACCATCGCCGACGCGTTGGACCTTGAACGGAAAAAGGGGAAGGTCCGCGGACCACTGCACGGCATTCCGGTATTGATCAAAGACAATATTGATACGGGTGACAAGATGATGACCACGGCGGGTGCGCTGGCAATGGAAGGGAACCGAGCCGCTAACGATGCATTCATCGTTACCTTGTTGAGGGAGGCCGGGGCGGTGATCCTGGGAAAGACCAATTTGAGTGAGTGGGCCAACTTCCGGTCGACGCGCTCCTCAAGCGGTTGGAGCAGCCGGGGCGGTCAGACAAAAAATCCCTACGCATTGGACCGAAACCCGTGCGGGTCCAGCGCAGGATCGGGTGTAGCAGCAGCCGCTAACCTTTGTACGGTAGCGATTGGGACCGAAACCAATGGATCGGTGGCGTGCCCAGCCTCGATCAATGGCATCGTTGGCATCAAACCCACAGTCGGATTATGGAGTCGTTCCGGAATCATTCCCATATCCCAAACGCAGGATACTGCGGGACCGATGACCCGAACGGTACGAGACGCGGCCATCCTACTGGGCGCGCTTACAGGAATGGATACAGCCGATGCGGTGACCCGTGAAAGTCAAGGGAAAGCCTTGAAAGACTACATGCCGTTTCTTGATGCCAATGGATTGCAGGGCAAAAAAATCGGCGTGGAGAAATCATTTCTCAAAGGCCACGAAGGCGTCGATGCCTTGCTTCAAACAGCATTGGACCTCATGAAGAGCAAGGGCGCCACCATCGTGGAAGTGGAGATGATGAAGATGTTGAAGGTATTGGAAAGCGAGGAGATCAATGTGTTAAAATACGAATTCAAAGATGGTCTTAACCGGTACCTCGCCACGGCGCATGCGAACGTGAAGTCGTTGAAAGAAGTAATAGCG
>Ga0193731_1000610_pt1 | contig 11155 bp, 9 predicted proteins | sample U1a2metaG_FD_144920 | JGI IMG/M metagenome (GOLD analysis project Ga0193731, IMG submission 144920) | Soil microbial communities from a riparian zone of the East river system, Colorado, United States - U1a2 | ecosystem: Environmental > Terrestrial > Soil > Riparian zone | place: USA: East River...
CAATTGTCCTCGCTCTAGCGAGTAATGAACGCTACTTTCCCGGGCTGTACTGCGCAGTTGCGAGCGCGTTGAGGTACCTGGACCGGACGCGAGAAGTGAATTTAAAGGTGCTCGACGGAGGTATTTCTCAGACCTCACGGGAAACTTTTTCGAAATTGATTGACCGGGTTCGCGGAGTTGTGCGACTGGAGTTTGTCACGGTGAATCCATCGGTCTTTGGTAAGGCGACACTTGGGCCAGGCGAATCGCACATGACTTATTGCCGGATATTGCTGCCACATTTGCTGGATGTGTCGCGTTTGATCTATCTCGACAGCGACGTGCTGGTATTCCGCGATCTCGCTGAGCTTTTCGATTTCGAGTTACCATTAGACAAGCCCATTGCGGCAGTTCGTGACTCCGAGACGTTGTCACTTGCGGATGACTCACGAGAGATAGCCCACGCAATGAAACTTCCTGCCGAAGGCGCTTATTTTAATTGCGGGGTGATGTTGATGAATCTCGATGCACTGAGGAAACAAGATTTTTTTGAACGCGCTGTCGGATTTTTGAATAGGAAGTCGGCCTACCGATTTTGGGATCAATCCGCTATCAATTTTCTTCTCTACGGACAGATCGACGAGTTACCCGAATATTGGAATCGAGCGTCCTGGCGCTTCGATGCGCAGCAGAACAATGATTTGGCCTGCGTGCTTCACTACACGACATCGGCACCGTGGCTCGGTGGAACACGAGGCCCAGCTCAGGTCTTGTTTGAACGACTTGCTGTGGATGCCGATTTGCCTGTCAATCGGCAGGCGGCGGATTTCAAGAAAAAGCGGCGGCAAGAATTGTTTCGCAATGCGCTTGCACCTTTTCGGGCGCTCGCTTTTCCACTACTATCGTTGTTTTACAAGATTGCCGGACAAAACGAAAAATGTGCCGCGTATCAGAAAGCGGCGCGGTATTGGCTCTATTATATTTTCAACGCGCCGCACCGGCGTCGCCTCCATCGCCAGCGCAATCAGGAAATTAGTAGAATGAAATTTAATCTTTGCGTATCGCCGCTGGCGTAGTGCGTCATAACTCACTGTATGTATAAAAGTCCGACAAGATCCCCGCGTTTCTGCCTGCCTCTGCCCTTGCCGCGAGGGGAGAGGATTGCCTGCCGCGCCGTAGCACAGCGAAGGCGGGAGGTGATGGGTTCCAAACAGAAGACAAGTCAAAGCCGCCAACCCTCACCCTGCTCTCTCCCTTGGGAAGGAAGAGGCGAATTGACGGCCACTAAAGCAAAATAATGAAGCCGTTAGACGCAAGGCACTAGGTTCATGAGAGTATTGCATCTCAACACTCATCCTTCCGGCGGTAGCTATGAATACGCGGCGCTTCTTTCCACCGCATTAGCGGGGCAGGGGATTGAAAGCCGTGTGCTCTGTAAAAATTCGCCGTTAGCACAAACCGGCAGACTCCTCTTGGATCGCGTTATTCGTCGAGCGTATGTTTCCTTTTCCACTGAGCCGTGGCACGGAACGCGGCGATTGTTGTGTCCGCCGGGATCTGAGGAGCTGAAAGGAGTGGATGTGGTGCACCTGCACACGGTGGCCGATTGGTTTGATATTCCCAAGTGGCTGGAGGCGCTCCCGCTCACAATCAGCGTCGTTATCAGCATCCATGATATGTGGCACGTGACCGGAGGCTGCTTCCTTTATCGTGGATGCGATCGGTACGCCAAGCAGATAGAGCCTTGCGATCCATGTCCGATCTTGAGATGGCCTGCAAACCGATTTCTGGCAAAGGCTGCGCATTCGCGGAAATTGCGGGCATACCGGAATTGTGGAGCGCGGATGGTCGCGAACAGTCACTGGCTGGCCGAAATCGCCGGCCGAAGCCCAATAGCCAAAGCATGCGGCGGGGTGAAAGTAATTGCGCCTGGTATCGACACGACAGTTTTCAAACCTCAGGACAAGGCGCCGTGCCGAAAACAGCTCGAATTGCCCGGAGACGCATTTGTCATCGTCACAGGCGGCGCGTCGCTCACCGATGAAAACAAAAATGTGCCGTGGCTGCTCGAGCAACTGTTGGCGTTGCCAGATCTTGATGGCATAATCGTTTTGGCATTCGGCGAAGGCGCCGTGCCGGTTCCTGGGGGTCTCGACGTTCGATTTACAGGTGGCATTCGCGATCGGCGTGATCTGGCGGGTCTCCTAGCAGCTGCGGATGTTTTTGTCAGCGCTTCATTGATGGAAACCTACGGGCTTACGCTCGTGGAAGCGATGGCTTGTGGAACACCGGTTGTGGCCTTTCGAGTGGGCGGGATTCCTGAAGCTGCGCCTGATGGCCAGGGTGCCATTCTCTGTCCACTGCACGATGGCGCGGCATTGATCGAAGCTATTACGAAATTACGAAATTCGCCGCTGCTCCGCGAGAGATTAGGGAATCTTGCCCATGAGACGGCGCACACTCGCAATGCGGCGAGTTCGTTCGCCAACGCATTCGCGCAGCTCTATCGGGAGTGCGTTTCGCCGCGTGAGGACGCAAAGCGTAAACAACCAGCCCTGACGATGTGAACGTGCAGGTGCCGTTTGGTTTTGTGACCGGTTGCCACGCCGGCGACAAGTTTATGGTTCAGGCAACGCTTGCGAGCATGAGGCATTACTGCCCAGAGGTTCCTATTTGCCTTGTAGTGGATGGAAATTTTGATGTCTCTGATTTGGAGAGAGAATACGATTTGATCGTCTTGCGCGTTTCAGAACTTTCCTCGGACATGCGTAACCTGGTTAGTGGGAGCGGCCGCGCTAAACTGGCGGCGATGTGGGAGGGGCCTTTTGAGTTTTACGTCTGGCTGGATTCGGACGCAATTGTCTGGGGCGACTTTACTCCACAGGTCCGCACCGACGTCGACTTTCAAATTTTCTGGAGTGAGATTTCCATTCCGGCGGATGCCACCGAAATTCCACCTTGGCTGGCACATTTTTATTTTGATCCGTTAAAGTTAAAACGATTTGACCCCGAGTTTGATTGGCGTGGACATGCCTATTTTTCTACCGGGGCCTTCGCAAGCAGGCGCGACGTTATTCCATTCAAAAGATGGCTCGACGCAGAATTGTGGGGGCGGGAAACACCGGGGTTATTTGGTGATTTCTACGAGCAACCGATACTGAACTATCTTGTTCACTCGATGAGGCAGCGCGGAGAACTCAAAGTTGTCATGTCGGATCTGCAACACATAAGCGAGCACCATGGGTTAGACGAACTGAAACAGGATTGTGCGGATAACAATTGGCATTTCCCCCAAAAAGTCCGGCGTCCGCGTGTAGCGCACTTTTGCGGACGCAAACCATACCTGTTTGACCGTCGTAGCTATTCACGCCCATTCACAATCGCACGATTGGAGCATCATCGAAGGTTGCACGGTGATCTCGGCGCCTGGCTGGAAGTCCTTAGTGAGGAACGGCGCGTGTTGAGCGGCAAATTCCAGCGCCGGTTCCAGCGCGCTGCTTACAAACCGAATAGAGCGTGAAACTTGTCGTGCGATGAGCCCCAGACCAAGAGTTGTTTTTCTGATTCCAATGGCATCGGCCCGTGTGATGAGCGACTGGCATCGTGCCTGCGCCTATTTTAGGCAAACATTGGCCTCCGTATTTAACTCAACCGCCGGGAACTATTGCGTCGTAGTGGTCGGCCACGAGCCTCCGGACTTTCCTCTGCCGCGAGACCGAAGATTCAAATTTTTATCACTCGATCATCCTTTGCCATCACAAGAAGGCGGGTACTGGGTTGCGGCAGTTAAGGACAAAATGATAAAGTTGGCGGCGGCTTGGGATTATGCGAAATGCACATGGAATCCCCAGTACGTGATGAAAGTTGACTGGGATGACCTGGTGAGTTCCCACCTGGTGGAGTGGCTCGTTTCGGCTAAAGACGAAGCTGGCTACCGCATCAAGCATGGTTGGGTCTGGCGTTCAACTTTCCCCCACTTGATCCAGCGCACGGAACAATTCGATCGCTCCTGCGGTTCGTGTTTGATCATTAGGAACGACCTGGCGGATCGGACCGGACCATTTCTTAATTCTTGTGAAGGCGCGGAATTCGACGAGGTAAGTCAGCAAATCGAAGCAATTGATCTACACTCACTGGTCCCTGGTGCGGCAACGGGCACACTACTTTTGAACGACACGCCGTCCCGTGCGGAGGCGCAATTTGCTTATTTGGGCCACCGGTTGGCGACCGTACCTTTCAGCGCCGCAGTTCTTCGCACCGGACACGGCAATAATGCCAGCGGCCGGCATAATCGCATCCAAACACTGCGGATGTTTTTGGGATCCCTCCGACGGACACGCCTGATCACGCCGAGCTTAAGGAAAGAATTCATGCTTGATTGACCGGATGACAGATCGCATTGGCCTGTTCGCGGTTTAATCACGTCGTGTGCTCCGATAGATAGAAAAAGTCGATATGAAGGAACGCGCTCCTGGAACTAAATACAGGTGCAGAGTTGTTTCGCAGCAGTTCAAGGCGGATTCATGGAATGACTCTTGGTTAGGGGACATTCTGTATTCGCCACGGGTGGCGCTCGAGGAAGCGGATGCTTTGCTCGTGCTGTACGATCCGAGTGACGAATTACTCAGGTTCACTGGCCCGAAGCTCTGGTTCACGATTGAACCTTCCTGGCATCACCACTTCCACTCCCACTCAGTCGGCAAGAGACTTGTCCAAGACCTCGATGCTACGGAACGGGCTTTTTACGGGCACCCGGACGCGAGGTATCGCGTTCCGCATCCTACATATAGTGGAAGCCTGTCGCGGCCACGAGTAGCTTCAGTAAGGCGCGCTGTAGTTGCCACCGTTAATAATTTCGGCGGACGCCTTTGGTTCCTCAAGTCTCACATCTGGACCCGGAATCGGATGATCCTGGATCGGCGCGTTGAGCTGTTCGGCCTCCCGGAGGCATGGGCGCAGTTCCGCCATTTTCCGAAGCTTTGGGTCCGACGGCCGCCGGATAACTACATGGGGCGAACGTCTCCCGGTTTCGATAACGATGAGAATCTCCGATTCTTGTCGGCCTATAAGGTTGCTGTGTGTCTGGAGAACTGTACCGAACCTTATTACTTTACTGAAAAATTTGTCAATGCCGTGCGAGCGGGATGTGTACCTGTCTATCATGCTCACCCGACGGTTAAGACCAGCATTCTTTCCGGTGCCAGATGGATCGATCCTGCTGATTTCTCGTTTTCACCACGCCGCACAATTGATTTTGCTTTAAATCAGGATCAAATGGAATTCCGCTCCGTTAACGACGCATGGCTCGAATCCGGAATTTTGGCGGATACTGACGAACTGAACGTGGTGCCGAAGCTTCACGAGATAATCAGTGGCAAATTACGAATACGGGAATGTCAATTTACTTGAGGTACGAACTTGGGCGTTTGCTTCCGAAGCGTGGCTATGGATTAGCGCGCGAATACCGATGGCAAGAGATCCACGGAAACCTCTCACTTCCAGGGTTTCTCTTCTTCGGTCCCGGCACCATGGGCTGATCCCAAATTGTGAAGAACGACGCTGATGTCCGACCTGCCGTGATCAATTTCGAGAATCTGCATTTATGTCGACGTGAACGATCGGCATTGCGTGAATTGCTGCGGGCGAATGGCTACTGGCGGATTGAGACGTCCCAGGACACGTTCGCCATCAAAGAGTTTTTGGCCCGACCATGATCGGGCCGGGCCGTCCGCAGGCTTTCGGCGCGCCCGGCGGTCGCGCCCTGCCAAACTGATGACTCTGTCCGTGATCATCACGACGCGGGATCGTGCTACCGATTTGCAGCGGACATGTGACGCAGTTATGCAGCTCCGGCCTGCTCCAAATGAGGTGCTTGTAACAGCCGATGGATGTACCGACGGAACGCTTGATATGGTAGCCGACAAATTTCCCGAGATAACGTTGATTGCAAACCAGCCAGGGATCGGCTCGGTTGCTTCACGCGATCGGATGATGCGCGAGGCGCGAGGGGATTTGGTCCTGGCCCTCGATGACGACAGTTATCCGGAGCAGTTAGATTGCATAACGCGTATCGTGCCGTTCTTTGAACAGCGGCCCAAACTGGCAGTGCTGCATTTTCCCCAGCGCACAGATGAGTATCCGGAAACACTTGCGAATACAGACTTTGGCGCAGAACATCTGACGCGTTCGTTTGCTAACTCCGGCGCGGTTTTACGCCGATCCACTTACCTCCAACTGCCTGGGTTTGAGCCGCGATTCTTCCACATGTATGAAGAGCCGGACTACGCCCTGCAATGTGTGGCGGCGGGTTATGATGTGCTTTTCTCTCCGGTTATCACCATTCGTCACCATTACTCCGGCCAAGCACGCAATGAGATGCACGTTCATCATCGTCATGCCCGCAACGAATTATGGAGCACGGTAATGCGATGTCCTTTTCCGTTTGCATTGGCCATTCTTACCTGGCGCGTTTTCTCGCAGTTTCGTTATGCCTGTAAGCGAGGCTGGTCCTGGGTAATTCGGGAGCCCACCTGGTGGTGTCAGGTGTTGGCTGGAATTCCGTCTTGTCTTCGAAAGCGCACGCCTGTTTCATGGGCAAGTTACAAACGCTGGCTCGCGTTGCCCTAAAACAATGAAGTGGCTTTGTATTGCATCGCGCCCGCAAGGCTTCACACGCATCCGCGGCGACTGGGTGGCTGGGCGAAGCAACTGGTGAGCTAAACTGATAAACATATTTCAGATTCCCAGCTTTTCAGTCTTTCAGCATTTTACCTTGTGAAATTCATCGTCGCTCAGGTTGGCGCGCGGCGCAGTTACGCGGTGCCGGCCATTCTGGAAAAAGCTGGAATGCTTGACCGCTTCTACACTGACATCACGGGCGACATTGGTCTTGGCGCCGTCGTTTCTGCCGCCGCCGTGTTGCCCCTTGTCGGCAAATCCGCGCGCCGGTTGGCCGCGCGGCGTTTGCCGTTCAACATTCGTGCAAAGACAACGACGTTTCCAGGCATCAGCCTGGTTCACGCTTTACGTGAAGCGATGGTGGCGCGCGACCCGGCCGCGGCGTGTCGTGAGGGGGTTCGTTTTTCCAATGCGCTCGGCATGGCGATGACGCGGCGTGGCTTTGGCAGTGCTACCCACATGTACTCGATGCTTGGCGAATGCGGTCCACTGTTTGCGGAAGGGAAACGGCGCGGCCTTGTCACTGTGTCCGAGATTTATGTCCCACTGAGCACCGAGCGCATACTGACGGAGGAGAGAAAGAAGTTCCTCGGTTGGGAATTCAATGTACCTGATTATGCTGCGGTCTGCCGCGGATTCGAAGTTGAGCATCGCTTGTCCATGCATGCAGATCTTGCTATCTGCCCGTCTAAATGGGTGCGCGATGATCTAGTACAGAATTTTGGATTGCCAAGCGAACGCGCAGCGGTTGTACCCTACGGTGTAAATCCCGAATTGTTTTCTGTGCGCAACGAACCAGTGCGCGGTCGCATTCTCTTTGCAGGGACTGCGGACCTGCGCAAAGGGATTCACTACTTTGCGGCGGCAGCGGAAAAACTTCTCGTGCGCAGAGTGCGCTGTGAATTCCGGGTTGCCGGCAACGTAGAACGCTCAGTTGCAAACCAGGAACAATGTCGTCACCTGAACTTCCTTGGCCGCGTCCCACGCGCGAAGATAAGAGGTGAGTTCGCGGTTGCCGATGTGCTTGTGCTACCGTCGCTGGCAGAAGGCTCGGCGGAAACGACCTATGAAGCGCTGGCCTGCGGAGTTCCGGTTGTGACGACCCCAGAGGCGGGATCGGTTGTGCGGGACGGCATTGACGGACGCATTGTGCCGTCGCGAGACCCCGAAGCGCTGGCGAACGCGATTGCCGAGATTGTTGAGGATCGGCAAAAACGGGAGCGCATGTCACGCGCCGCGCGCGACCGAGCACACGATTATACGTGGGAACGGTACGGCGAACGCTTGTTGGCTGCGCTCAGGCAAAAGTTCGAAGACAGACCGTAGAAGCTGGGAATCAGGAGACAGGAATCAAGAGACAGCAGTCAGGAGCCAGCAATCAGGCCGACTGCCCACGTGCATCGCACACGCGGTCCGCGACTGCATCGCGAGTCCGGACCGGCTGGAAAAGCTTGCGTCCACATCAGGTGTGCGTGATAAGTTCACAATCGAAGCGCTTGCCAACCAGCTGCAGCGCCTGGGCGCAACTCTGTAGCAATTCCTCGTGATGATAATTCTTTCAACTTCTACTTCTTTTGAAGTGTTCTTCCAGTCGAGCGTCAGTCATGAACTAACTTTCTATCTCGCTGCCGTCGTGTTGGTGGTGTTAACGGCAGAAAGCTGCATTAAGCTGCTGAACCGGGATAGCTTTGGCATCACGGTCGGGGTGTACGTAACGGTATTCGCATGGTATTTCGTCGATCCGTTTATAAACCCGGAGCAGTACGATTATCTGCCTTCCTCCTCGTTAGGCCAAAGTTATGGGCAGGTACTATTGTTCTTAATCGGATTCCGCGTTTTCACACCCGTTGCAATACGTTGGATTCTCCATCGGCGGAGTTCGGGCATTTTTGATACGCGTCTTACTCCTGAGCAGATTTTGATTGCCGCCGCGGCGCTTTGGCTTCTGCTCTTTGTTATCGGCATCGCTCGAATGGGCGGCGATGTGATGGGCGCTGTATTTCCGCTGGATGGCCGCGCTGGCCCGACGATGTGGGGGCGTGGTGCAGTGGAAACTGGGGCAAGCGGATTTCTGATCTCCTTCGCAGGTTATGTGTTTAATGCCGTAACAGCGTTTCTAGGCGTCCTGGTATTTTTTCAGCGCAGTATTGCCTGGCGGTTGCTCGCAGGCGCAATGTTTGCCATTACGCTCCCGTATTTCTTTTTCGCGGGAGCGCGTAGCCATTTTCTCGCGGCGGTGATGCCTTTTATCCTGACATATCTGTTTTATGGGCGTCATCTGCTGATCCTAAAACTGGCCATTCTGGCGACTGCGTTCTTCTGCTTGAATGAGGGTTTCAAGTTTGTGACTGCATTTCGCCTCGGTGGCTTCAGAGAGGTTCTGGCCAGTGAGAATCCGTTTGAGCTCATGCCTGAAAATTCGACACAAAGCGGGCTCAACATGATTCAGGAGCTTTGCTTCGTGAATACTTATCTCGAAACCGGCGCTGGGTCTCCTGCGTATGGCGCAAGATATTTGAATGAGCTGCTTAACTTTATTCCGCGCATGATCTGGCCTTCAAAGCCATTGCTTGGAATTGACTACGCGAAGTGGCGCGGATTTGAGAACGATGACGATGAACTGGGTGTGAACACCACCGTTGCCGCCGGAATGATCGGCGGCGGCGTCTTGAACTTTGGCCAAATCTTTGGTCCGGTCGCAGCCGGCATACTGATGGCCCTTTGGATCGGTCTGCTGGTCCGTTGGTGGGAACAAAGGAAATCGCTCCTGCGCCTGGTGTTGTTCATGCTTGGCGCCGGTCTTACCTTCAACCTCGGCCGGGACATTAGCATGCTGGTGCTCTGGCCCGTCATATTTGCATACTTTTTTGTCCGGCTTGCTGAGATGCGGACCACGAGGCGGTTTCGACAACTGCCGCAGCTGGCAAGTGTCGTTCCCGCTAACGCCGGGCCAATGCAGGTGATAGCTGGTCGGCTGAGTCAGTGACGCCGCGCCGTCACGTCGCGCCCTTTGTTCCCCGTGTGGCATAGCTTCATTCAAACGGTTCGCTTGAGACGATGAGCGGCATGCGCGAACTGTAGCGATAGCCCTCTTTCAACAATGAACGATCCGGTCGTGCGCATTTCGAAAAACTCCCGAGGTTCTTGGTAAAGAAGCCTCCTGCTGCTTTTTGCTATGCGCGGCTGTCGAGATAGTTCTGTAAAATGATCTGAGCAGCGACTTGATCTACGTAGCCGCGCGTCTGCCGCGTCCTCTTGCGTGCGATCGATGAAAGATCCCGGCCGAACTGGCTGAAAACCGTCAACATCCACTTTACTCCTCCAGTGGAAGCACTGATGGCTTCGCCCACATTACGTCCGTAAACCCTGCTGCTCCACCGGGACTGGCTTTCTGGCATGGATAGATGTCGTAGAGCGCAAACCCCAGTTGCTCCACCATAATGCGGTTCATCTCGCAGAATGTTGCTTGGCTCTCGTACTGCGGTAAAATGCAAATTTCCGTGTAAAACGCCACAACGCGCTGGGCGAAGGTTTTCTTTCCACCCATGACCAGCAGCCGCTCGGCGCCCTGGATGTCCGCCTTGAGCAGCAGCATCCCTTGTGGCTCGAATTTTTCTGCCCAATCATCCAGCGTCATCGCCTGCACCTGAACTTCGGCGAGATGCTCCTGAACCTGGCCGAATGGCGATTGCGTGACGTTATCCAACAACGAATTGGTCTGCTCGCCGACATTCAAATGAAAGCGGGTCATTCCGGTCTTATCCCCCAGCGCCATCTCGTGCACGTGCACATTGGGTCGCTTGCTCATCCGTTGGCGGAGGATGGCCGCGCTTTGCGGGGTGGGCTCAAAAGCGTGAACTCTAGCTCCGGGCGCGTAGTCCAGCAGCTTATCCACCGTATAGCCATGATGGGCTCCGATATCGAGGATCGCAGCGGGCTTGATTTTGCGGTAAATCTGTCCCATCGAGTAGTACCCATCAGGCATGTAGAGTAACTCTTTAACGCGGTGCACCAGGGCACGCTGGAGTCGGCTGGTGATGCGGTTGCGGGTCAGGACACGATGGAGCAGGCGAAGCATCGCGGCGAACTATAGTATTCCGCGCCCGTTCGACAAACCGTGCGCTGCGGCGTCACCGTTCATGAAGGTGCGATTCTCGAAGCGGGGGCGGTCGTGTTGAAGGACGTGAAACCGTGGATGATTGTCATTGAAAAATACAGCACACGATTAAGGGGCGACCTGAGCCAAAATGATCTCCGTTATCATCCTGACGCACAATGAAGAAACAAACATTGCGCGTTGCCTCGATTCCGTATCATGGAGCGACGATATCCTCGTGGTCGATTCATTCAGCGAGGATCGCACCGTGGAAATTTCAAAGCGCCACGGAGCACGTGTCATTCAACGAGCATTTGAGGATTTTTCTTCTCAAAGGAATTTTGCCAGTGAACAAGGAAACCTTAAACACGAATGGGTTCTTCATCTGGATGCAGACGAAGT
>Ga0193731_1000612_pt1 | contig 11139 bp, 7 predicted proteins | sample U1a2metaG_FD_144920 | JGI IMG/M metagenome (GOLD analysis project Ga0193731, IMG submission 144920) | Soil microbial communities from a riparian zone of the East river system, Colorado, United States - U1a2 | ecosystem: Environmental > Terrestrial > Soil > Riparian zone | place: USA: East River...
AACCCAAAGAGAATATTTATTCGTCGAAAGGTCATAGCCGAGTACCAATAAATAGGTAGTGGAAGTATTAACGCTGGGGCCTAATGCAATTGAATTTGAGTTGTACTTAACTCCGAAATTAGTGTTGTGGAAAAGGATGATGCTAACATTATCATTCGCCACAAAACCTTGCTGATAATTAAACGCGTTACTCGCAGCAGAAGAATAAAAATTCAAATGACCGGCAGCCGGACTTGTATTGAAACTTTGAACTTTTATCAGGAAGCCAGCATAAATTACCCCTGAAGTCACAGGAGGGAATGATTTGAAATAGGCGGCATTGTTGGTGATGACAACACTTTTGCCTGTCCCACTGCCATAGCCGGTTAAATTGAGAGGAGGAGTTGCGGTGGAGAAACTACTGCCATTATAAAGACTCCATCCGTTGCCGGTAAGTGTTCCTGTTCCCGAATTAAAATCTTCATGCAGCATCATCCCCGGGCCACCGCCGACGATATCGCTCCAGGATTTTCCCACCCTGATCCCATCAATGGAAGAGTTGGTCGTACCATTTTGAAAAATCCGGATTGCATTGACCAGCGTTGGTTTGGTGCCTGTGATCAGCGCGGTTGAGGCGGCGGGAGCCGGCTTTGCACCTCCCATGACTGGGTTAATGTAGAGGGAGTATTTGCCCGTTGCGTTGGATAGCTCCATCACCAGAAAATACGTTGTGGAATTGACGTAGGTGCTTGCCGAATACGTAGTGGTGCCATTCGTTACCACTCCGAAGTGAGATGCATCCAACGTAAAACCGCTGTTGGGGAAGTTTGTGGTCCCGTTTGTATTAAAATTGAGTACTACCTTTCCATTGCCTGTGGAACTCTGAACATTGATCAGGAAACCAACGAACATGCTTCCCCCGGTGATATCGGCCGCCGCTGCGTGCTCATCGCCTTCTGCATTCGCACCCGAAGTAATCGCAACGGCATTGCCCACACCCGAATTGAAATACCCGGCGTAAGTAAGGCCTGTCGCGCCCGCATTGATAGGACTATTGCCCGTATTCGAAAAGGGAACCCATCCATGGGAACTCAACGTCCCGGAATAACTAAAATCTTCCTGGTAAATAAGCTGTGCACGCAGAGCCGGGGAAAGGGCCAGGAAACAAAACAAAATTATTCCTGTGCAGGGTCGTTTAAACAGGGCGCCGCCCGAAGGATGTACTTTCCCAGGAGCAACCCTTTTTGATGAGATGCACTTGATCAAAAGCCTTATGGACATGGTGTACCCTGTGAATTTAACTATTTATCAGCCTCCCGGATTACAATCTCCTCATTTCTCCCTCCGGGGCCGTCCAAAATCTTGCCTGAAAAGTTCAAAATGCTTCAAATTTTACACAATCGGTCTATTCCTCTTGCAAGTTCTGAATCCGGGGATTTCCGTGAATTCATGAATACCTTTTACTTCCGTTCTGTAACCAAAATTGTAGCTTTACGCCAAAATAAAATCAAGCATGAAATTCTTCATAGACACGGCTAATCTTAGTGAGATTAAGGAAGCGTATGACCTGGGAGTATTGGATGGGGTAACCACCAACCCTTCCCTGATGGCCAAGGAAGGCATTGCAGGAAAGGAAAAGGTCACCGCCCATTACAAGGCTATTTGTAACATTGTAGACAACAACGTCAGCGCCGAGGTCATCGCCACGGAGTTTGACGCCATGATCAAGGAGGGAAAAGAACTGGCCAAAATCGATAGCAAGATTGTGGTGAAGATCCCGATGATCAAAGACGGCGTAAAAGCAATCAAGAAATTAACGAGTGAAGGGATTCGGACCAACTGTACCCTTGTTTTCTCCCCGGGTCAGGCAATTCTATGCGCCAAGGCAGGAGCCGGCTATGTCTCCCCGTTCATCGGCAGACTGGATGATATCTCGGAAGATGGCCTGGAACTGATCGCCAAGATAAGGCTGATCTATGACAACTACGGCTTTGCCACGGAGATCCTGGCCGCCAGTATCCGCCACACCATTCACCTGATCAAGTGCGCCGAGATCGGTGCCGACGTGGTAACTACTCCGCTAAAAGTAATTTTGGATTTGTTAAAGCATCCGCTGACCGATAGTGGCCTGGCAAAATTCTTAGCCGATCACAAAAAAGCAAATGGTTGATGTTTTAGCTCCTATGTTTGCCACGAAGGCACAAAGGCACGAAGAAAATATAAAAAAAACTTAGTGCCTTCGTGCCTTTGTGGCAAATTATTCACTTTCCCCAATCTATAAATGGAACCGATGTTCTCTTCCGGTCCTGTCATCCATGTAAATGGTGCTACCATTTTCCAGGACCATAACAGCATCCTGACGGACATCTCCTTCGAAATCCAAAAAAGTGAATTTGCGTTTTTGGTCGGACGAACCGGCTCGGGAAAATCCTCTCTTCTAAAAACCTTTTATGCTGACCTGCCTCTGCGCCTGGGCGATATAAGCGTGGCGGGTTTCAATATTAGGGACATCAAAAGCCACGAAGTACCCTTACTGCGGCGCAAAATCGGGATTATCTTCCAGGACTTTCAACTCTTCCCGGACCGGACCGTTGGGGAGAACCTGAATTTTGTAATGAAAGCCACCGGCTGGAAAGAAGGGCCCAAAATGAAAGCCCGGTTGGCCGAAGTACTCATGCAAGTAGGCCTGGGTGCCGTTGAAAAAAAGATGCCGCATCAACTTTCAGGAGGCGAACAGCAGCGCGTCGTCATTGCCCGCGCCCTGATCAATGAACCGGTCATCCTCATCGCCGATGAACCCACCGGAAATCTGGACCCGGAAGTATCGAGTGGAATCCTGAAACTTTTCCAGCAAATCAATAACAGCGGCACGGCGGTGCTCATGGCCACTCACAGCTATGGATTGATCAAACGATTCCCGGCAAGGGTATTGAAATGTGAAGACGGAAGAGTCCGGGATTCCAACCAGGAGCATTTTGAGCTCAAAGGGGAGGAGAACTTTTAGAATGGAGAAGCGAGAAGTTGAGAAGCGAGAAGTTGAGGAGTGAGAAGTAAGAAGTTGAGAAGCGAGGAGTTGAGAAGCGAGGAGTGAGAAGTAAGAAGTAAGAAGTATTCAGAAGTTAAGGACCGATGAGGCTGTAAGATGCGGATCCCTAGGGAAAAAACCACCGATCACCGATCACCCGGTTTTCACTGATCACACCACTGAACCCTTCGCCTTCCCTGGGGGCCGTTTTGAATCTTCCAGTTTCTTAATCTGCTGATTCAATAAATCAATACGAACCAGCAAATTCAGCACCAGGGCATCCTTTACTTTTTCGCTGGGACGGTTCTTCATCTCTTCGCGCAGGACCTGGTACATGGCATCCAGTTTTTGAAAGTCCTGGGTAAACGGAGCGCTTTCCCCCGTTGCATCAATATCGTTTATCAGCGCCACCTTTTCGGCAATCTGACTACTGTAAAACGATTCGAGATCGATAAACTCACCTTGTGCAAGAGTTCTTTCCTTTCCCTGCACAGAAGTGGTACGTGTCATAAAGAAGTAAACCGAAAGTCCAAGAAACAATACAGCCGCCGCGCGCCACAGCGACACGGAATTCCACATTGACCGCTGCCTGCCTCCGGGCAAAGAAGATTCGATCGCTCTCCAGCTCTTTTCCGATGGCTCTTGATCATCAAAGGCCGACCGGTTCTTGTCAATGAAATTCTTTAATTCGTCTTTCATAGCATACCTCCTTCCAATAGTTCTTTCAATTTCTTTTTCGACCGGTTGAACTGAGATTTGGAGGTGGACTCGGTGATCCCCAAAATCCCGGCAATCTCACCGTGGTCATATCCTTCCAGCAAATACAAAGATAAGACCGTTCTGTATCCATCCGGCAAACGCCTTATCGCGTTTTTTACCTTCTCGACCGTAAACGGAAAGTCTTCGAACTCCTCTCCCGCCTCCTCCTCTTTTACATCCCATCGCTCATCTTCCGGCAATCTTTCCATCTTCCGCTTCTTTACCTGGTTGATGGCTTTGTTGACTACAATTTTTTTCAGCCAGGCGCCAAACGTAGCATCACCGCGGTAATGATTCAGGTTACGGAAAGCGCTGATAAAGGCTTCCTGTAAGACATCCTGTGCTTCCTCCTCACTATTAACGATACGATACCCGACATTGTACATACTCCGGTAATACAATTTGTAAAGTTCATAATGCGCTTGCCGATCGCCTTGAAGGCACCGTTTGATCACTTCGTCATGTAGGGTGGCCTCCAAGCCTTTGAATTCCAATCAAAAGACACTCCTCCGGATCATTCGTTGCATGGCTACTTTAATTTTGCCAGATTTTGTTTGGCCAGGGGGAAGTCCGGGGCCATGGCCAGCGACTCCTCAAAGGCCTTTTTTGCCCCTGCTTTATCCCCTGCCTGCTGTGCCAGCAATCCTTTCAGGTTTAAAAGGGAAACCTTAAAAGGGAAATCCTTCTGCTTGTTTTCAGAGTCTCTCAATGTCACTTTCATGGTTTCAATGTCAGGCTTGGTTAATAATATATCCACGTTTGTCTGACTCTCCACAAACTTCTTCAACTCATACTGCAAAAAGGCCATTTTGTAAAGGGCTCCCGAATTATTGGTTTGTAAATACAGCGACTCATAATTAGTCAATGCCTTGTCATTGAGGTTAAGGGCCTCAAAACCGGAGGCTGCCATTTGCAGGACGTCTACATTCTTGGGGTTGCGCGTCAACAGGTCCTGGGCGATCAATACACAGGAAATGTATTTCTGATTATTATAATAGTCCAGCGCCAGGGCATAGATCAATGAGTCATTACCAGGATATTCCGCAATCAGGTCGTATAGGGCACCCCGTGCGACCTCTGCATCATTCCACCGGTTGGCCAGTGAATTTTTCCTCACAAAATGTTCCGTAAGCCGGTCAACCTGTTGCTGTGTTTGATCCTGGGAAGGAACAGTCTGACCGGGTTTTTGCACTGGTTTCTGGGCCGGCTTTTGCGCGGGGTTCTGGGCGTGGGCAACGGCTGCAACGAGCATAAAAAAAAGAATAGAAACTTTTCTCATCATAAAATCAAGGGTTTAAAGCTGGTTTGACAAGGCCTTTTTTTTGGGCGATTTCCATTAATAACCGGTAGGCCTCTTCCCGGTCATTTCGAATGACGCCATCCAGGATAGCATCCTTTATTTGTTCTTTTATTTCCCCGATAACCGGGCCAGGGGAAAGATTAAATAACTTGATGATCTCGTCCCCTGTGATCGGAGGCTGGAAATTACGAACGCGGTCGCGCTCTTCCACTTCGGCCATCTTCTGCTCTACCCGCTCAAAATTCTTCAGGTATTTCCCGACTTTCTCCGGGTTCTTCGAAGTGATATCGGCACGGCAAAGTTTCATCAGCGCCCCGGTATCGTCACCTGCTTCAAACAACAGCCTCCGGATCGCGGAGTCCGAAACTTCTTTCGAAAGGGCAATGGGACGCAAGTGCAGCCGGACCAATTTTTGTACAAAGGCCATGTTCTCATTCATTGGAAGTTTGAGCCTGCGAAACAGTCCCGGCACCATTCTTCCTCCTTTATCCTCGTGTCCGTGAAAGGTCCATCCGTGATCCGGCTCAAATCGCTTGGTCAATGGTTTGGCAATGTCGTGCAGGATAGCGGCCCACCGGAGCCACAGGTCATCCGACATTTTCGAGACGTTGTCCAGTACTTGCAGGGTATGGAAAAAATTATCTTTGTGCGCTTTATTATCAACATACTCCACACCGTGCAATGCCACCATTTCCGGAAAGAATTGCTTGAGCAGGCCACTGTGAAATAAAAGCTTGAATCCGTACGAGGGTACAGGGGAAAGGATTATTTTATTCAGTTCATCTATTATGCGTTCCCCCGAAACGATCTTCAATCGTTCTGCCTGCTGTACGATGGCCTGAAACGTATCGGCATCAATATCAAAATTTAATTGGGAAGCAAACCGGACTGCCCGCATCATCCGCAACGGGTCATCGGAGAACGTGATCGCCGGATCCAGGGGAGTCCGGATCATTTTTCGTTTCAGGTCGCCGACGCCATCAAAAGGATCGATGAGTTCACCATAGCCGGGTTCATTCAAGCTGATGGCCAAGGCATTGATCGTAAAGTCCCTCCTTCGTTGATCGTCCTCCAGCGAGCCGTCTTCCACTATCGGTTTTCGTGACTCCTGGCGATAGGACTCTTTCCGCGCACCAACAAATTCCAATTCAAAATCCTGCTGCCGGATCATCGCAGTGCCAAAGTTCTTAAAGACCGTTACCGGCAGTCCCCCCAATTCCTGAGCGACATGCTGTGCCAGTTCAACCCCACTACCTACACAGACAAAATCGATGTCCTTACAAGGGCGATGAAGGATCAGGTCCCGTACGAATCCGCCCACAACATAGGCGTCAACACCCAGTTTCCCCGCGCTGGCGGAAACTTTCTTGAAAATCGGATTCTGACTTAGTTCGGATGAGAAATTCACGTTCTCCTTTTTTTAAAACCTCAAATGTAAGGTATTTCATACGGAAAATCCGGGGAGGAGGTAACGCCGAAGTCGAAAAATGCAGGATCACAAAGGTACAAAGGGCTACGCAATTGTCTGAACTGTGATTCTTTTGATTTTAATGATTGATATGATTCTTACTAAAGTATGCGCTATCTGGAAAAAATCATGGCAATCATTCAAATCCCAGGAATCATAGTTCAGACAATTAGGCCGTGACCTTTCCCGCAAACGCCCACGAACAGCCCGGAAGAGCTATCGCATTTTATGCATAAACGTCGGACAAGGAATAAGCTTTTCCCTCCGTCTGTTATTCGTCGTCATATTGATTCCAAGTTTGTACTTCAGCGCAACTTCGTGCGTGCCCCCGGAGATAGGCCCCAGCTCGGAAACCGTGAAATCATAACTGTATGAGACCTCCAGCTTTTCAAAATTGAAACCTAAAATAACCACGACCGCATCCTGACTGATGTTACCCTTGGCATTCTTCGTTACGGGAATACCCCTGTACCACAATCCGATAACAATCGGATCATATAAAAAATAAGCCCCCACATCCAATTGATCAAATTTCCCTTGCCGCCGGTACACGAAAGACGGCGACAAAACAGAAATCCTTTCCTTCTTAAATGGCCCTCCATACAACGGAATCCTAACCCCGCCGTGGATAGTCGTTTTTATGGGGAGATAGGCTTCTTCACCGACAAGCGATCGGTTGGGTTGATTGAGGTGGCTCGTAGCAAATCCGAACCAAAAGGATTTATTGTAAGCCAACATCCCGGCATTGAAATCGAAATAATGCGCCATCCCGAGATTATTGATTGCAGGGTCATCCGTTGGAGCCACTCCATCAGCACCAAACTGAAGCTGATCTCCGAAGATCAGTTTGTTCCAATCCAGGCTACGGAAAGCATAGCCGAAATTCAAGCCGGAGGAGATGACCCATTTATTCGAGATATTCAATTTATACGAATACAAAAAATTGAATTGGGTTGACTTCATCCCGGCCGTCCCTGCTTTATCCAATGTTGCGAGGAACCCGATGCCACTGTTGTACTGATAGAGATTGTAGTCGTAAGAAACAGCCACCGTCTGGTAGCCCCTGGCGATGTTGGGCCATTGATTGCGATAATTCATGATGAAGCGGTGATCGTCCGTGGTGCCTGTAAACGCCGGGTTCAAATACAAGGGGGCGGCGTAATATTGTGAGAACTCCGGATCCTGCGCCAGCATGACCGTGCTCTTTAGAAAAATCAAAAAGAGAATGGAACAAAATAGTTTCATCGAATCAGGTTTATATCGCCCACACGTACCATCTTTTCTCCATTTTCATACATAGCAGTCAGTCTGTAGACATATACATCTTGCGCGCACAACCTCCCGTTGTAGTATCCGTCCCACCCTACCGCAGGATCCCGGCTTTCAAAGAGCAATTCCCCCCATCGGTTGAATACCAGGAGTTCAAACTCTACTACCCCGCGGGTGAGCGGAAGGAAAACATCATTCTTTCCATTACTCGACCCTCCCGTCCCTCCCGATGCCGACCCGACATTGGGTGAAAATGCATTGGGGATCAAAACCTGTCCCCCTTTTTGAACGTGAACTGCGCTGGCCATCACGGTGGTGTCCGAACATCCGTTGATGCTGGTGGCAATCAAGCTAATGTCATATGCCCCTTCAGTCTTATAGGTATGCTGGGGCTGAACTTCACTCGAAGAAGATCCGTCGCCGAAATCCCAGAGAAAAACAGTGGCCCCCGTGCTCCTGTTGCTGGTGTATAATATATCACCGGGGATATAGAGCAACTGCGGCTTGACGGCAAACTCGGCCAGCGGTCGCGGATAGGCTTCTATGATCATCTCCTTCGTTACGCTCACCGTCTGCCCGGTAATGTTGGAGGCAGATAACGTTACCGAGTATGTCCCCGGCTGGAAGTAGGTGTATGACGGGTCGATTGCGTTGGAAGTCCCCTCCCCGATTCCAAATCCCCAGACGTAACTGCTGGGGTCTGCAAATTGTGAAAGGTTGGTGAACTTCACCGTAAGCGGGCTACAGCCTGACGGGGGGGCATAGGTAAAATCAACAATAGGCGGAATCGCCTCGATGGTGATAGCATGTGATGCCGTCTCGACACAGCCTCCACTCATAACTCTTAACGAGATCACAAACGTGCCATACGTTCCATAGGTATGCCTGAGTGTAGCATCCGACGCCGTAGAGGTAGTTCCGTCCCCAAAATCCCATTGGTATTGCCATGGTCCGGGAGTAGTGGTGTTGGTGATTGTTACCGTGGAGCCGGGAAGGGATTGCAATGCCGGGTCTGCGGTAAAGGAAGCATTAATGGCATCCTGTTTTGGAACCGTTAGCGACTGTGAAGAGACTACACTCGCGCAATTCGCAAAGTTTTTGGTGTCAAGATTTACCTGAACAGAGAGATCAGCCGACGTGGGGGCAGGTCTGTTGAATTGATATTCAATGTTGTCCTGGGTGGAAGAAGCATCGGAAACCGTGATACCATTTTCCTGAATAGCCCAATGGTATTGGGCCAGCCCCTGTTGTACGGCGGACATTCGAATCCTCATGATCTTGCAATCAAACACCAGTGTGTCAATCGTAAATAGCGAGGACGGTACGGGGCTGATGCGGATCGTCCGGGTAGAATCTCCAAAGCAGCCAGATGGCAGCGTCGTTTGGAGGGTAACAAAGAAATCCTTAAGCGACTGTGTGCTATTAGAAAACGAAGAACTGAATGCGGGCGTCGTTCCTGTGCTGGTGGATGAAATCAATCCGTTTGAATCGCTTATCTTCCACGTATAGTCGGTGGGGCTCAGCGATTGGGTTTGGTTGTCCACTGAAAAGTTGACGGTTTGGGGTGAGCAGTTATCATTGAAAGGTGAATAATTGGTAGATATAAATCCTGACCGCGTACCGGGAAATACAGTAAGGGTAACCGGAGCAGAGATCCGATCGCAACCGTCGACCGTAAATACATGCAGCCTGACTTCAAATAATTGATTGGCGGAGGTCACATTCTCAAAGTCACGCGTGAAGAGGTTTGAAAACCCCGGATCCGACGGCCGTTGTGTTACCACCGGTTGAAATCCCAATCCGTTGTTCCCATCCACTTCCCAAACAAAGCGATCAATGACATCCGGTTGTCCGGACACAGACGTGTTGGTGAAATGGACGGTCAAGATGCTGCAGCCCGAAACAACATCGGTTGTGAAGCTCGCATTGGGCATGGCATCAACCTGAACAGGCACAACAAGAATATCCGAGCAACCATTTTGGTCGGCCGTCGTCCTCAAGGCAACCTGGTAGGTTCCGGCCGGACCGAGCGACCGGGAGAAGGAAGATTGATTGTCATAAGCAGGGTCCTTTGTGAACGTAACTCCGTTATAGTTAAAGTCCCATTCCTTCAACACAATCCTTGCTCCATTGATGGATTGAAGTGTTGACGCTTCCGAAAAAGCGGTCTGGTTCCCTTCACAAACCCGTGTAGCGGCAAAGACCGGAACAGGCTTCTCATACACCCTTACTTCCGCCTCATCGGATGTAGAGCAGCCCGTGATTTGGTCGCGGGTGATCAGCTTCACATGATAGATACCGGGATTGACAAAGGACAAATCATATGGGCCGAGCGGCGTAGTTGAAAATGTGGTTGGTCCGGGTCCGGGCTCTTCGCGGAATAAAACATTATTCTCATCCCGGAATTCCCATCGCCATTGTGTTGTGGCGGTTGTCGTGCCGGTCGACGCATCTTTAAACCTGGCCTGGAAAGTCGTCAACGGCGCAGATGCCTGTTGGCAGAAATAGGGAGTGATGGGAACATCACTCAGGTCCGTGACACCCACTTTGGCAACCCGGGAGGGAGTGACATTAACAGTCAGGTCAAATGAATCTTCGCACACCCCTTGAGCCGAAGGGTTTTTGGCCCGCAGGCGGATCAACTTTGTTCCACCGTTGGCATAGGCATACGTAGGATTTTTTTTATTGCTTGTTGCTAAGAGCGTGGTAGCCGAGGCATCATCGTAAAACTCCCAGGTGTAGGTATACGAATTTACATTGGGGGTAAGGTTGGCCATGAAAATGGTTTCATTGATACAAAAATTCCGTTTCGAATTCCCCGCGGCGTCGCGTGTATCGAAATTCGGGGCCGGCGCTGCTACAATTTCTATATAGCCATGTGTGATCCGCGCATCCACATAGTTGGGATTGATTGGATCGCCATTCCATGGATTACAGGCATTCCAATTGTATAGCGTGATCTCAAAGCGGTTGCCGATAAGGTTAGCCGGATTCGCCGGTGCGTTCATTGGAAAACTGACAGAGAGCGGATTGTCGGCCGGGAAGGGAACATTGTCAACCGGACCAAAATACCCTGCCGTTACCTGCAAACCCGCCGTTCCCCGTGTTGCCGGGCTCACCAGATTTCCGGTACCATTCGTCAGGCCTTTAGTACCTCCATCGACCAGGCTGAGATCGCGAATGGTGGCCGCGGGATTGTGATTGGTACCGTAGACGAACTGGACATTCCGCGTAAGGCGGTTGGGGTTGTCTTGTTCAACATAGATATTACAGTTAAAATTGGAAGCATCTCTGAAAACGGCATTGACGACAGGGTTATCGAAACAGACATCCCAATTC
>Ga0193731_1000615_pt1 | contig 11121 bp, 9 predicted proteins | sample U1a2metaG_FD_144920 | JGI IMG/M metagenome (GOLD analysis project Ga0193731, IMG submission 144920) | Soil microbial communities from a riparian zone of the East river system, Colorado, United States - U1a2 | ecosystem: Environmental > Terrestrial > Soil > Riparian zone | place: USA: East River...
AAATCCTACAAAACTGGTGGCAAGCTGTTTTGGAAATTTGAGCGAGCTCGGCCAGCGATGCGCGCCGCCTTCGCTGGTCATCAACGATTTCTCGGTCGCTCGATGGTTGGGAAACACGACTTTTATCGTTGGATCGACACAATCTTTCTGCCGGCGAACCTCGTTATCGCGTTTGCCTGTCAGGAAGATGCGTTCTTTGGCGTTGCTCATTCGCGCATTCACAACGTCTGGGCGCGCGCGCAAGGCACGCAATTGCGCGAGCGCGAGAGCGGCTTCCGTTATACCCCGACAACTTGTTTCGAGACATTTCCGTTTCCCGAGCCGACTGACGAACAAAAGATCGACATCTCGACCGCGGCCAAAGAATTAAACGAGCTGCGCGAAAACTGGCTAAATCCTCCGGAATGGACGACCACGCGCCTGCTAGAATTTCCGGGCACAACTGATGGACCATGGTCGCGCTTCGTGGTCGATCCTGGCGCGCGGGGTATCGGGACAGTGCGATACCCGCGAGTTGAAGAAGTTAGCGAAACGCACACTCACGAATCTTTACAACGAACGACCAGCCTGGCTCGCCAATGCTCACGCAAAACTCGATAGGGCCGTCGCGCACGCCTACGGATTTCCTGTCGACCTTACCAACGAACAAATCCTCGAACGCCTGCTCGCGCTTAATCAGCAACGCATCGTGGATGAGAAACCAGCAACCAAGAAACAGCCCCGAGTTTCTCGCGCCAAGACAGACGAAGAATTCGTGTGAGCCCACCGATGAACTCGCATTACTTACTCATCCCGGATATTGAATTCCTGGGTTTCGTGAACCACAAGGAAGCGCTCGCATTTTGTTGAACGTCACGGAATTGATGAGGCTACAAATGGTACTCATGAAATGCTTCAGAACCTTCAGAAGAGCCTTCGGAGCATCAAGATAAGAATTAAGCTCTAATCACCATAGTCGAGCGGCACCAACACCAGCTGATTTCAAACGACGTATAGCAAATCGTTTTTATCATCGTGTTATCACCGATCTAAATCACCCCGCCGGTTTCATCATGTCGATTATCGGTGCGCTTATTCTGCTCTTTAATTTGGGGCAAAATGAACCCCTGATGGCAGTTGGCGACCCGCTTCGAAATAATCCGCGCTCCGAGAAACTGGCAGCCTCGCCCGCGCCGAAAAGCGGCGGATAAATAAGGTGAGGTAAGCGCCAGAAAACATCCTCCCAGAGCGACGGAGTCAGGCTTAATTCGACATTTGGGCCATCATCAACTGACGCCCCTAAAGCGCGAGATTCGGTTCCCCGAAACTTTTGGAATCGGGTTGTTGGCGTGCACGAATTCGACCGAAGCCTGACCGAGCGATGCAAGCCGTTCCTGTTGGACGACTACCTCCCGGCAAGTCCGGAACACCACCGTGCAAGTCTGGACAGTTGGAGAAGGATTTGGGATTGGAAGTGAGTTCCGACAGACACGCTGCGCTAATAATTTTCGAGTTCATGAGGTCCTTTTTCGTTGGTTCAAGTGCTCTTGTCGCTCACCTCTGGATTTGCGATACACCGGGACGAACGCACGGAACCTTCCGCACGCTCGCCATCAGTGTTAGCGCATTACTGCAGTTTAACTTGGATGGCTTTTGATTTTGCTACCGGTGTCGTCGGGAGGTGCACTTTCAGCACTCCGTCGCGGAACTCGGCCGTGACTTTCGTGCTATCGGCATCTTCAGGCAGCGTGAAGCTGCGTCGGAAAGTGCCAAAGGATCGCTCGATGCGATGGAATTTCTTTTTGAGATCTTCCTTCTCGGTTTTGCGTTCTCCGGAAACGCTAAGAATGCCGTCTTCCACAGTTACCCTCACGTCATCCTTCTTCATTTCAGGCAGGTCAGCTTTGAGCAGATACCCGCGATCGTCTTCGCTGATATCAACCTCCGGCGACCAATCTGCGACCGCCAAGCTGGGGATCTCGCCATTGCCCATTCTGTTGGGAAAGCCGCCCAGGAAGAAAGGATTGAAGCGATTTTGTGTCGCTTGTTCCATCTCTCTTAGCGGATTCCATGTTATTACTTTATTCAATGTATTCATTTTATTTTACCTTTCTGGATTGAGTTAAAGCCATCTTGGTGCATCGCGCTCACCGCTTATTGTCAGAGTCGACCCCAATCTTGTGCAGGTTGAGGAACGGGCTTGGTGGAAGGCAAACGGCCAGCGAGAACTGATTCGTTAGTTTCCACGGACGAACGAGGAGGAGGCCGATCGTTCCGAAAAATTCCGAGTCTCAATTCAGGAAACGAGTCAAGAACTTCGGCCCCCTCGACTCGCTTCTAAAGATCGACGTCCAAAGCTTTGGGTTGACCCGTCGAACTGCTTAATGAGACGATCTCGACCGGTGGGCTCGCAACTTTTCAAAACCAAGAGTCCCGATCATCTAATGGCCGAAGCCGCCGCGCCCGAGCGGCAAATGAAGCGCACGCTCACCGCGTTCGATCTCACGTGTATCGGCATCGGCGCCGTCATCGGTACGGGAATTTTCGCGCTGATCGGTACCGCAATCGCCGGTCAGACTTTTCCGACACGGCTCGAGACGCCCATTCTCAATTTTATCCAAGCATGGCTTTCAGGGGCGGACGTAATCCTAGGCCGCGCCGGTGCCGGTCCGGCAGTGGCGATTTCGCTATTTGTGGCCGCGTTGGCCTGTGGATTCGCCGCGCTCTGTTATGCCGAGCTTGCCTCGATGATTCCAGTATCGGGCTCGGCATACACGTATTCTTACGCTACGCTCGGTGAGATCATCGCGTGGATCATCGGTTGGGATTTGATTCTGGAATATGCGGTCGGGAATATGGCGGTCGCGGTCGGTTGGTCGGGGTATTTCGTTAAGCTCTGCGGCAGTCTTTTCGGACTCAAATTTCCAATCTGGGCCGTGAACGATTACCGTACGGCCAGCGATCTGATCGCAAAAGGTGGCGACACGCTGAAAGATTTTTCTTCGACAACGCTGCCCACCATTGCCGGTCATCCGATCGCCCTGAACTTTCCGGCGCTCGTGATTGTCGCAGCGGTGACGGTGCTTTTGATCTACGGAATTCGCGAGAGCGCAAAAACGAACACAATGATCGTCATTATCAAAGTCGCCGTCGTTGTCTTCTTCATTTCGTTCGGGGCTTTCATGGTGCATCCGACGAACTGGCACCCGTATGTGCCGAATGGTTTTGCCGGGGTGATGAGCGGAGCAGCCATCATCTTTTTCGCCTTCATCGGTTTCGACGCCGTTTCGACGACGGCTGAGGAAACAAAAAATCCACGGCGCGACATGCCGATTGGGATCATCGCCAGTTTGATCATTTGCACGTTGCTTTACGTGCTCATGGGCACGGTTCTGGCCGGCATTAAAAAATATACGGTTTACCTGGGCGATCCGGCCGCCGCCGCCACCGCTTTCGCGAGCAAACCATGGGCGGAAGCGTTGATCAGCGCCGGAGCGCTTGCTGGAATGACTTCGGTGTTACTCGTTTTCCAACTCGGGCAGCCGCGCATTTTTATGGCGATGGCGCGTGACGGCTTGCTCCCGCAGTACTTTGCTCGAATTCATCCACGCTTCCGCACGCCATACGTGACAACAATTTGGACCGGGGTGGTCGTTGGCGGAGTGGCGATGCTGGTCGACATCGGCTCGCTCTCAGATTTGACGAACATTGGAACATTGTTCGCATTCATTCTCGTCTGCGTCGGCGTGGCCGTTTTGCGGCGGACCGACGCAGGGCGTCCGCGGCCGTTTCGTGTCCCACTCGTGCCGCTGTTTCCGATCGTCGGCGTGCTCCTGTGTTTCGTGCTCATGCTGAGCCTGCCGGTGCTCACCTGGATCCGTTTCTTTGTCTGGCTCGGAATTGGTCTGCTGATTTATTTTCTCTACAGCGTTCGACACAGCAAACTGCGCCGCGGTATCGACACCGGTATAACGGAAGATATTCCACCGCCGCTAATCAAGACGTAACAGTACTGTAGTGTGCGCTGTCCTCAGCGCATTCGGACGGACGAGCCGTTCGAAATCGATTTGTCCGATGAGACAGCCCCGAACGCTTTCGGGGCTACGGCACGCGGCGAACTATGCCGCTTTCTGCTCCTGAGAGACTCTGTCGTCGATGTCCAGCCACTCGAAGGTTGTCGTCTTTTCCGGGTCTAGCCCGAGTTTTCTTGTTTGTTGGACGAAGTAATCGTGCTTCTCCAGATCATCGTAGAGGCTGCTGGCCTCCATTCTATCGCTCCAGCGCTTGATCTCAGTCGGGGTTCTCTTTTCGCCGCTTTGGTTAAGCCATTCGACTATTTCCTCGTCGCCTGCGCCTTGCTCGATTTGCGCTTTGAAATCGGTGCCCTTCACACCTTTGAAACCAAAGAGCATGTTATCGAGCGGACAATCGAAGTGATATTCGCCAATGTTCCCCGCCACGAGCGCGCGGCATTTGTCGATCGTTCGGCCAAGAATGGCATAGCCGCCAACTCGAATGTGCGGACTACGCGGCGCTTCCCTGCTCAAATTTTTTCCAGTGACTTTCTTTTTCATACATTAGGAGTTTCGAATCAGCCCGGTGATCCGGCCGCAATATGCGGACAAGACATGACAACTCACGTAATGCGTCGCACAATTAGAGATGGTCAAAGTTGACGTGACTTACACCGGCGATTTGCGTTGCAACGCGACACACGGGCCGTCGCGATCCAAAATTTCCACCGACGCTCCGACTGATAATAAGGGTAAAGGCGAAGCGTTTTCACCCACCGATCTTGTTGCCACAGCTCTCGCTGCCTGCATGACAACGACGATGGGAATCAAGGCACAGGAACTCGGCGTCGATCTGCGTGGGATGAGCGTGTCAGTGGAAAAGGAAATGTCGAAGGACACTCCGCGCCGGATCGTGGGGCTTCCATCAGAAGTTCGTATCCCGCTCCCGCCCGATTCGCCACATCGCGAAGTGCTCGAGCAAACCGCTCTCAACTGTCCGGTGCACAAGAGTCTTCCGTCGGAAATCCGTCGCCCAACGAAATTTTTCTGGGAGGGCTAAGTTTGGAGTGAGCCGGACACGTCCGCGCTTTAAAAGCGGCGACGCGTCGCCGCACTCCAAAAAAAATTGCGCGGAGCTCCGCGCCTGACAAAGATCGCCATGGAAATCAGAAAAGCAGTCGAAGCCGATGTTCCAAATCTGCTTCCGTTAATGCGCGAGCTAGCCGAGTTTGAAAAATACGCGGAAGACTTCGCCGTTACTGAAGCGGTGTTACGCGAACATGGATTCCGGCATTCGCCGCCGGATTTTCATTGTCTCGTTGCTGAAGACCGTGGGGAGTTGGTTGGATTTCTCGTTTATTATTTTGTTCCGTTCACTTATCGGGCGAAGCCGAACCTCATAATTAAGGAGCTCTATATTGCAGGACAACACCGCAGCAGAGGTGTCGGCAAACTGCTAATGCAAGCTGTAGCAAAAGAAGCAGCGCGGAGTGGCTGCGGAATGATCAAATGGTGGGTCGCGAAGTGGAACAAGCGTGGCATCGAGTTTTACAAACGGCTCGGTGCAAAAATCGATAGCGACTGGCACGAATTTCAATTGTCGGAAAGAGCGCTTCGGGATTTGGCCGCATCGTAGTTCGTTGTCATCCCGAGCCCGATAGACGGCGAGGGACCTCGGGAACAGCAGTTTTGGTCACGCAATTCTGTAAGCGTAATTTAACTTTGATGAGTGATCTTTCGCTTCGCTCAGGACGACCGCGCAGTGATTAGTTCTCCGGGTACAGCGACTGGATGTAATCGCGCACGCCGTCTTCCAGCGTAAATCGCGGCTCGTAACCGAGCGCGCTGCGGGCATTCGTGAGATCGGCCAGCGTGAAGTTTTGGTAATGCGCATGCGGGTTATCGATGTAATCCGGTTGAAGATTTGTGCCGAGAGATTTGTTGAGAACATCGACCAGTTCGTTAAACGAGCGCGCCTGGCCAGAGCCAAGATTGTAAATCCCGCTTGTTCCCGCATCGAACGCGCGAATGCTGCCCTCGACAACGTCCTTCACGTAAACAAAGTCGCGCTTCTGCTCGCCGTGTTTGAAAATGCGCGGCCGCTGGCCGGCCTTCATCTGTTGCGCCAAATGATACACCATGCTCGCAGGCACGCCTTTGTGCGCTTCGCGTGGCCCGTAAACGTTAAAGTAACGCAAGCCGATGATGATCCAGCCAGTGGACTCGGCAGCGGCGCGCCTGGCAATGTTGTCGATGATGACTTTTGAAAACGAGTAAGCATTCGCTGGCGCGGCGCGGTTTGATTCCAGGCTGGCGTGAGTAACAGCCCCGTACGTGGACGCCGAGGAGGCGTAGATGATCTGGGTTTTCGTCGGGCGTGCAAAATTCAATAGACGCCGGAAACTTTCGACGTTGTCGTGCACCTGTTCGAACTGGTCGTGGTTGGTGGTGTCTGTGATCGAAGCGAGATGAAAAATGGCGGCGAATTTTTCATCGCCGAATTGTTCTCGCCAATCCAAACGCGCAAGGTTTTGCGCGATGAAGTCGCCGCGGTAGCCTGCGAGATTTTTGAAATTACCAGAGCGAAAGTCGTCGATCACGGTGAGACGCGCGTCCGGAAATTTTTCCTGCAGCACAAGCGTGAGATTGGATCCGATGAAGCCGGCGCCGCCGGTGATAACAAAGTTGGGATTGGATAGGGCCATCGTCAGGTAAAGCTTAGAGCGCAGAGTTTGTTGTCATTCCGAGCGAAGTCGAGGAATCTCTGATTTGATAGCCAGAGATGTTTCGACTTCACTCGACATGAAAGCATGGGTTGGCAGCCGATTAAATAATCTTGACGCTCGAAGCGCAAGCCGCTAGTCCTCGGTCCCAGTTCTTTGCGAGCTTGGAAAAGTGGATCGGCGCAAGAAATCCCGTGAAACTCGGGAGCAGTTGCGCTGCTGTAACTGGATACAACTTCCCACTGGGCCAATCTCCGAAAAGTTTCGGAGGTGAAGGCGGGAAGAAGGTGCGATGCCGCACAGGCATCAGAAGCCAGGAGCCAGAATATTTGTCCGGTCCACCTCATTCGGCTGTAGCCGCGATCGGGGATCGCGGCCGCCGGGATCACCGATCCCGGCTACAACCGAAAAAACTTCTTCGCAAAAAGAAGAATGAGAGCTGGGCGATGCGCCCAGCTACTTCAATTGATGCGCGGCATTTAGGATGAATCGCGAGGCTTGGAAGTAGCTGGGCATACAAGTCCGACTCTCGGAGTTGGAGGAAACTTGTTATGCAGAATCGTCCAGTTTGGTTTGCTCGAGGTAGCGCGCGCGTCTCACGTGCTGGTTTCGGTGTCGCGCCGAAACAGTCTTTTCCTGACGCAGAGATCTCCGGGGGTGGTAGCGCGCAAGAGAAGTCCGCGATCGCGAGACGCGCTCGCCAGCACCCGAGACGGATGCGCTACCCGATCCGATTCGTTGCGCTCCTCGGCTTCGCGCCGGTCGTTTGCTTTGGACAGGAAGCTTCACCGACTCCTTCACCCGGCGAAGCGGAAGCTGAGCAAGTGGTTGTCTCCGCAACGCGTTTTGATATTCCACTAGATCAATCGCCCGCCAGCGTGAGCGTAATTACCTCGGAAGATCTGGAGCAAAAACAAATCGAGCGCGTGAGCGATGCGCTTCGCGAAGTGCCTGGAGTATCCGTAGTCCAGACGGGAACGGCCGGCCAGTTGACTTCCGTTTTCATGCGCGGGTTGCCAAGTGAAGACATGCAGGTGCTGCTCGACGGCATTCCGATTAACCAGGGTTTGTCTGGCGCAATGAACTTCGCCGATTTTACCACGGACGATATCGACAGGATCGAGGTCGTGCGGGGTCCGCAAAGCACGATCTATGGTCCGCGTGCGCTCGCTGGAGTGATTCAAATTTTCACGAAACAAGGCACTGGAACTCCCGGCGCAATGGTTGCGGCCGAGGGCGGATCGTACGACACCGTCCGCGAATGGGGCCAGAGCGACGGCAAAATCGACGACTTCGATTATTCGATCGCTGGCAGCCGCCTCGACACCGATAACGCACGTCCCAACAATAATTACCGCAACTCTGCCGGGATTGCGGACGTTGGCTGGTCGCCTGACGACCAGTTGCGGATCGGTAGCTTATTCACGTATTCCGTAAGCGACACCGGCAATCCGAACACGATTTTCGATCCCCGTCCCATCGATCACTTTCTCACTGAACGGTGGTTAATTGGTCCTCACATTGATTGGAAGCCAACTGACTGGTGGGACCACAAATTCATTTTCAGTTACGATCACGAACGGCAAATAAACGATCCAAACGAGGATGGCTTTGTCGGGCCAACCCGCGCTCTCTTTGAACGGACGCAAATCGATTATCAAAACGATTTGCGTCCAACCTCGTGGCTCACCCTCACGTCGGGATTTTTCTACAGCCGTGTTAACGCGGGGCAGGAGCGCCCGTTTGTTTCGCAGGCGTTTGGGCCACAACCAACTTTTATCAGTGACCACACACAGGAGGTCGCGGGTTTTGTGCAGGCGACGCTGACGCCAATCGAGAATTTGATCTTTGTCGCTGGCGGGCGGCTCGATCATTTCAACGAGTTCGGCGGTGTGTGGACTTATCGCGTTGCAGGCAGCTACAAGATCGACAAGACAAACACAACGCTGCACTCGAGCGTTGCGACGGGGTTTAGTCCGCCGAGCAGTCAGGACAAGATTTTCGGCAACAACCCTAATTTAGATCCGGAAAAAGATTTCGGCTGGGACATCGGCATCCGGCAGGAGCTCTGGGAAAATCGCGTCTCGGTCGATTTGACGTACTTTCATAACGATTTGTCAAACGTGATTGGGTTCAACGGCCTTTTTCAAACGCTCAACCTCGGGGCAGCCGAAACGCAGGGATTGGAAACCGCACTACGCGCGCAACCGATTCCCAATCTTGTGTTCACTGCGAGCTACACTTATCTGGACGCCAAAAAAACTTCCTCGGCTGACATTTCGCAGCCGCAAGGCGCGCGTTTGCCGCGCCGGCCGCGTAACGAGGTTTACGTTTCAGCTTCCTATCTTTGGTGGAAAAAACTTCGCACCGTGGTCGAAGCAAAGTTCGTAAACGCGCGAGAAGAATTGAATTTTGGCGGACCAAATTTTGACATCGAAGATTACTCGTTCGTAAACATCGCAGCCGAATACGAAGTAAACCCGCACCTGTCGCTCTTCGGCCGGATCGACAATTTAACGAACGAACACTATTCGGAAGTTTTCGGTTTCCCCGCGCTCGGCCGCGCCGCGTACGGCGGCGTAAAGCTGCGGTTCTAGTCCCGCTTGTCATTCCGAGCCCTTCGGCTTCGCTCAGGCTCCGTCGAGGAATGGAGCGAGTGGGAGGAGCGACATAGACGGTTGCGCTGCGAGGGTAGCGGAGAGAGAGTCGGGAGACGAACGAGTCAATCTCTCGTTGTTTGGCAAAGCGTAGAACATGTCCCGGGAACTTTTCGACAAGAAATTAGCCGTGCTCGGCGCCGGGAAACTTGGCGGTATACTGCTGCGCGCGTACCTGAAGCAAGGACTGTTCGACGTCAGCCGCACGACCGCGACAGTGAAACATGCCGAGAGGGCAGCCGCGCTTGCGAAACAGCTGAGCGGCGTCTCAGTAATCACTGACAATCGCGAAGCGGTTAGAGGTGCTGACATTATTCTTCTCACCGTAAAGCCACAAACTGTGGCGGAGGTGTTGCAGCAGATCGCTCCTGAAGTCGGTGCCGAGACGTTACTGGTTTCCGTGGCCGCTTCCGTGCCGACGAGTTATTTGGAGCAGCAACTCGCGGCCGCGAATGGCCGTAGCCGTACTCAAGTCCCGGTCGTTCGTGCGATGCCAAACACGCCCGCCGCAGTCGATTGCGGAATGACAGCAATTTGCCCCGGTTCTCATGCGAGCCCCGAGCATCTCGAAATTGCTCGAAGCATGTTCGACGCCGTCGGCCGGACGATTGTGCTTGATGAAAAGCACATGGACGCGGTGACCGGTCTTTCCGCAAGCGGACCGGCGTTCGCATACATCATTCTCGAATCGCTTGCCGAAGCCGGCGTGAAAGTTGGTTTGCCGCGCGATGTCGCCACTCTTCTTGCAGCGCAGACCATGAAGGGTTCGGCCAGTGTTGTGTTGGAAACCGGCGACCACCCCGCGCTTCTAAAGGACGCCGTCACTACGCCGGCTGGTTGCACAATCGACGGGATCCTTGAACTCGAAGAAGGGAAACTGCGCGTTACTCTGATCAAGGCGGTTGTCAAAGCGACCAGCCGTGCTGGTGAATTGCTATTTGAAAAGTAACTGGGTTGCCTGAAGGGAAAAATCGCGGTCTTCCATCGCACGCTCCAAGCACGGCAAGCGGAAACATACGCGAAGCGGCTACAGCTTGAATTCCATGTAGCATCGTTTAATCACGCAATATGAGTCCGCTGGTTTATGTTCTGATTGGATTGGCCGGCGGCGGATTTGTCGTTGCTGTCGTCATTCTGGTGGTACGCCGTGGAAGCAGCGGAGGCGTGCAAGAGGAGTTGGTGAAACGATTGGAAATCATCGATCGCGGATTGCGCGACGAATTCTCCCGCAATCGCGAAGAAGCAGGCGCGGCCGCGAAGAATCAGCGCGAAGAATTGAGCAAGTCTCTCGAAAATGTACGGTCGGCTGTCGATCTCCGCCTCAAGCAATTGCAGGAGGACAACGCAAATCAAATCGACAAGATGCGCGCGACGGTCGATGAAAAATTGCAAGGCACACTGGAGAAACGGCTCGGGGAATCGTTCAAGTTGGTGAGCGATCGCCTTGAGCAAGTCCATCAGGGTCTCGGCGCGATGCAGCAATTGGCGAGCGACGTCGGCGGCTTGCAACGCGTACTTACGAATGTGAAAACCCGAGGTGGTTGGAGCGAATGGCAGCTGGGAGTTCTTTTGGAAGAAATGCTGACGCCAGAGCAGTTCGCGAAAAACATGAAGACCCGTGATGACGGCGATGAGCGCGTCGAATTTGCGATCAAGTTGCCCGGCGACGAGAACGGCGCGCCGGTGTGGTTGCCGATTGACGCCAAATTTCCAATGGAACACTACGAGCGGCTCGCTGCGGCGCAGGAA
>Ga0193731_1000618_pt1 | contig 11055 bp, 11 predicted proteins | sample U1a2metaG_FD_144920 | JGI IMG/M metagenome (GOLD analysis project Ga0193731, IMG submission 144920) | Soil microbial communities from a riparian zone of the East river system, Colorado, United States - U1a2 | ecosystem: Environmental > Terrestrial > Soil > Riparian zone | place: USA: East River...
GCAACTGATCGTGTATTCCGGCGAAGGCCATCTCTTTTTAAAGCCGGAGAACCAAGCCGATCGAATGGATCAGACGGTCGGATGGTTCGACAAGTATTTGAAGTGACTGCTGCCGTCTTTTGCCTTCGTTACAAGGGGTAATGCAGCCGAAACAGCTGCGGCTTATCGCCAAGCGTGACGATTAACAACTCCGAGTAATCCTCGTCAGGAATGTTGATCGGGCTATTGATTCCAAGCGCTTTGATGATGTTCGGAATCGTGTCGCCATGCGCAACAACCAGCGCGTTGCCGCTCAGCTGATGCAACTTCGCGACGAGGCCGGTCGTATCTTTCGCCGCAACCACCGTTGGCGCGACGCCGGCTGATGTCACGGTCGGCGTCGCGGTTTCCTGGGTGCGCTTGAACTCGGTGGTGAAAATTGCCGTGATGCCTGAGTCCTTCAAAATCCGCGCGAGCGCGTCAGCCCGCGCACGACCAGCCGAAGATAACTCCGGATCAGCTCCACCGTCGGCGGCCTTCTCCGCGTGACGAACAATAACGACAACCGGCTGTGCTGCCGATGCCATTGATACTGATACGAAAAGCAATAAGAACAGAGCGAGAGCTTTCATGTAAAAAAGTTACTGAAAAAAGCATTCCCATGCGATTGAATTATATCTGAGTCGAGCGTTGGACGTTTGTTCTATTCGAACCCGTGGCCCTTGTCGCTCAATCCCGCCTCCGCTTTCCGGTATGCCTTTCAATAACGTGTTGATGCGAGGTCAAAACGGCGCTGTAATGGCCCGAATATGAAACGATTAGAGTCCCGCACTTGTAACCTTGTTTTCACTCGTATTCACCAGCGCAGCGCTCGCCAAAGAGAAAGATGAAGACGAGTCAACTTCCGACGAAGACGTAACGATCGAGAAAACGGTTTTGGCCCGCGAAGTCGAAGACAGATTCGAGCCGGTCAAAAGCTTCAAACCCGACGACACGTTCGCCGTCCTGGTTTTTTTGAGCGAACCAAAAATCGGAACGCACATAAAAGCAATTTGGACGATCGTCGACGCCGTGTGAACGGAAAACAAAAAGATTCTCGAGAAAGAAGTCGAGATCACGTCCCAGGCGATCGAAGGCGTGGAAGAGCCGAACCGAATCAATTTCAGCCTGACGCACGACGACCCGTTCCCGGCCGGCGATTATAAGACCGAGATCTATCTGAACGATGAGCTCGTCAAAACAGTCGAGTTTAAGGTCAAGTAAGCGACCCTCTGCCTGCCACGCCGTAGCCCTGGCAAAGGCGGGACCTCCCTTTCTCACGTCTGTCCGATCTCCGACTTCTGGAACTATCCCTTACGACCGCAACCATGAGGCCTAAAATGCGTAAAGGAGCTGCGAGCACTATGCGAAAATTGCTAATAACCATTGGATGTATTGCACTCGCCGGATGCTGTGGCGTCGTATTCGCGTTATCGGAGGAGAGCGCAACGGCGGCGGTTACTATGCAAGAGAAAGCGTGGTCGGATGCAGTGATTCACCACGACACCGCTAAAGTCGCTGCGATACTCGCCGACGACTTCGTTGGAATAGACGGGCGCGGGTTTGTCTCGGACAAGGCCGCTGAATTGAAAGAAGCAGCGCCCCCACAGGCTAATTCGACTGACCCGCAGCTAGCAAAGGAGGAACTCTCCGATATTAAAGTGCGAATCTACGGCGACACCGCCGTCCTAACGGCGATCAACACCGCGCATTTCTCGGCTGCGGGAAAGGAGTCAGTCATCAAATATCGGCGAACCACGGTTTGGGTGCGCAAGTCCAACGCCTGGCGCTGCGTTTCCTTCCACGGGAGCCGAATCCTCGAGCCGACCAAGAGCTGATTATCTGCGATGCCCAACTGTTCTACACAATAAGCAAACGAGTGATTTCATAGATGGTGTGATAACTCTTTCCAAACGCTTGGACGACTTTCCTTTGCGCGCACGGCAGACCAACTGGTCCCCGTTGAACCAGCTGACCGCTGACGTCTGATCTCTGACCTCCGATTTCTGGAATTTTCCTTATCATCGCAATCAGCCTGGGCTAAGGCCGCGGGTGAAATGTCAAATGTTTAGCACGACCCAATTCGCCACATAGATCACCGAGTGGATCGCCGTGCCCTCGAGCAACCGCCGGCTTAGCGCGCTCCCACCATCCGATTCGCGACTTTTGCGAGCCCTTCGGACGAGAGCTTCTTGACCTGCGTGCGCAGCTCGGTGTCCGAGATCTGATCTGCCAGCGCGTGTAGGGCGGAGAGTATCGAGATCTGACTTGCATCGTCTCGGCCCCAGCCCGGATCTTCCCAACCGTGCTTGAAGAGCCAGAGCAGGATAGGATTGGTCACAACGAGCATTTCCGAAAAGTTGAACTTGTTCTTCGAGGGATTGCGATAGTAGATGTCGACATCGCCCTGGGTGGAGGAATTGTCGGCGATAATTGTATGCTGGTTGCAATCCGTCACTGCATTCACCGGCGTCCACGCCATTGTCGGATTTGTAGCACCGGTCTGGATGTTGATCGGCCAGAACCTGGTGAAGTCCGTCGCTGGATAGTCCGAACATACCTGAATGCCGTATGCCTCCAGCGTCTCGTTACACCAGAGCAACTCCGCGATGTTCGCAATGTTCAACGTCGTGCCGCCGATTCCTTGAAACTCGGATCGGTAGTTGAACCCTCCAGCGGTCTGGCCTGTGAGCGTCATGAGTCCGATGAGAACGTCCCCTTCATCTACTTGGACGAGCGCAGTATGAAATGCGTCGCCTCCCGAGGTCACGTACCAACTCGCGATCGACCAGTAAGATCCGCCGCCCGCAGCCGATGGGCCCCATTGCAGAACTGGCTGAAGGATGCCGTAGTTGTTTCCATAGTTCTGGATGCCGTTAAAGAGGAAGATCGTTTGCCCTGAGTCGGTCGACGGCGCCTGCGGGACGGTCCACGTCGAGCGAAACGAAGTCAGGGAACTCCCCGTACCGTTGTTCCAGTACCCGTATGAGATCCAGCCGCTGCCGAGGTTGGGTACTTCGCCCGACTGCGCCCGTCCCTTAGAGATGTCCTTGCGGACGTTTGTAGCGAGGTCGATCAGTTGTGTCCGCGCTTCTGTGAAGTGCAACGCCTGGCTCTTGGCCACCCGGTGCACGAGCGAGCGGTGCCTGAATCCGCCGGGAGTCAGCACGAAGTTCGCAGGAGCATCGGCGCTTCTCATCTTATTGGTTGCAATTCCCCTCGGGCTTCGTGTGACTACGGGGCCGTAACCCTGCTGCACGAACACGGACTCGCCGGCTTTGAGTGCATGCACGCTCTCCCGCCTTCGAGGCCCGCCAGGAGCGATGACGAGATCTTTGCCCGTCGGTGGACGTTTCGGTTTCTTAGGCATCAGCATTATCCTCGCATGTTGAATAGCTACTATCTTTCGCCAGGTGGGCTAGTCATTCATCATGCATGATATAGAGGCTAGCCTTCCGTGTTGCCTTTGATGTCGTACTTGAAATGAATGCCTGCATCGACCGACCCGTCGGGCTTTTGCGCCCCGTACACGGTGAACCCGAGGATAGCCGCACAGGGGCGCGGGGACAAGGAAAAACAATGATAATTGATAGGTTCCGCAAATCCGCTGTGAAACCCAGTGCGGCGATCCCGCCGGGTAGACTGCATAGATCGCATCGTGATGCGACCGAGTAATCGGGAGATTACGAGTCAACCCGTCGTGGCCTTAGCCTGCCCTGAACGGAGTCGAATGGGTCGCCCGCTCATCCAATTTTCCACCGATATCAGACATCTCAATTTCCTTGTCGCGCCGTAGCCTTGGCATAGGAGAATGCCCACGAATGGGATAATATTATCCTTACAACCGCAATCGGCAGAGGTGAAGACAAAGAGCCGTTCCAATAATCGGCTGCGATCTTAGACACTTTTGGCCACAACTCGTCGCCATGATACCGCCAGCAGCAAATGACTGGTGCGCAATAACCGCTCGCTAACTCTTCGTCTTTGGCCGCAATCGCAACAAAGAGAATCATCGTATTTCCGTGTTAAAAGTCCTAATTGAATTATGATGTGACGTATCCAATCTTTTCGTTATGAGCGGCTTCTTTGAAGAAGTGCGACGGCGAAAAGTTTATCGAGTCGCCGCAGCTTATGTTATCGCCGCTGGATTTATCATTCAGATCAGCTCGGCCGTTTTTCCGGCGTGGGAGCTGCCAAATTGGGCGTTCCGCTTGGTCGTCGTCTTTTTGCTGATCGGGTTTCCGATCTCGTTGATTCTCGCCTGGGCCTACGACATCACACCGCAGGGAATTCGCGCTACGCCCACTCCCCGAACGCATCAGCGTCGTAATCTTATCATGCTAGGGGAATGGTGCGAATGGCTTCGGCTGACATCTGATTTCTGATCTCCGACCTCTGGTCCAGGTCGAGGCGACGGGAATCGAGCGACATCGATTGCAAAACCCGAGGCGACCCCATTTTTCCATAGGCGCGCTTTCTGCAAAACGCTCAAGACATACCGGGAAATGTTAAATGCTCTGCTCGCGAATGTTTCGGAGTTTAGAGCGACGCACTTGCCTTTCCCATTTCGGCCGGAATCGAATCCGTACACGGAACGCGCCGAGATTGCTCTCGGCGCGAAGCGTTGATCTGGTTCCAAGTCCGCGATCAGGTCTGCGTCTTGTCTTCTTCGCCTTTCTTGCACTGGGCTTCGAACTTCGTGTACTGTTCCTTCGTCAGGATTCCTTTTGCCTCTTGCATGTATTTAGCTTCGCTCGCTTCGGAGCAACCGGCTTTTTCATGCTCTGCCATAACCGCGTCCATCTTCGTCTTCTGCTCAGGTGTGAGGTTCAGGCTGGCCAATGAAGCCTGACACGCTGCCTTCGCTTCGTTTCCGACTTTCTTTGAGCAATCGCCGTGTTCGCCCGCGAACATCGTGCCTGCCGCAAAGAGTCCCGCCGCTACTAACGCAATCAGTTTAGTCATAGTGGCAACGTAGACAATCCCGCTGGTATTGTCGTTCAAATCTGACACTCGTTGGTCGCGGCTGATCTCTGGCTGCTCCGCAGCCATTCCAAAATTCGCAATTCGCCATCCGCCCTCTACTGGCTCGCATCCGCCGGTGCGGGTTCGCACCTACTTCTCGAACGCTTCCTTATTCACAACGTATGGCATCTTGCTCGGGTCGCCGCCGTAGTTTCCTTCCAGCACGTCGATCAGTGCCTGGACAGTGCGTCCAGCCATGCCTTTGTCGGGATCGACCGAGAGCCGCGTGATCTGCGCGCCACTGGCGAAGTGATGGAACAGACGGGTGCGGTCGGCGATTCCGGGATCGAGGAGCGGCGAATCGGGCGGCAGAGGCTCTTTCTCAAAGACGTCGAGCGCCGCCCCGGCGATGACTTTTTCTTTCAACGCTTTAGCGAGGGCCTTCTCGTCCACGACCGGACCGCGTGAACTATTCACCAAATACGCCGTCGGCTTCATTAGCTTTAGCGTCTTCTCATTGATGAGGTGGTAGGTCGGCCTGTCGGTTTCGCCTTCGCGCAACAGCGGCACGTGGATGCTAACGTAATCGGCGCCGCGCAGCGCCTCCTCGAACTCCACGTACTTGATCCAGGTCTTCTCCTTCTGGATACCCTTCGCGTGGCGCAGGTCCATCAGCTCCTGGACGAACGCGATGTACTTGTCATTATGATACGCCGGGTCGTAGCACAGTATGTTCATGTCGAAACCCGAACACTTCTTGATCATCGCCAGACCGATGCGGCCGGTGCCGATGATGGCGATGGTCTTGCCCGTGACCTCATCGCCAAGGAAGGGCAGGAATGGGTGCCACGACGGCCACTTCTGTTCCCGCACCAGGCGCTCACTCGCATACATCTTGCGCGCCAGCATGCCGAGCATAAGAAAAGCGAATTCGGCGGTCGCTTCCGTGAGCACATCGGCGGTGTTCGTGAATGGAATCTTGTATTTGTTAGCGTCGGCGCGGTTGATGTTGTCGAAGCCGACGGCGATCTGTGCCACGACCTTGAGCGAGCCCTTCCCTGCTTCGAAGATCTCGGCGTCGATGGGATCGCGCAGCGTGGTGATCAAGCCGTCGATGCTGCTCTTCACTTTCTCGATGATCAGTTTTTTCGGCGGCGCCTCAGGGCCTTGGAAAACTTCGAGCTCGCAGCCGCGCTCGCGCAGACGGTTCTCGGCAGGATCGCCAATGCGAGATGTGGCAAAGACGCGGAAACGTTTTTTGTCGCTCATTGTTGAAGAAATATCTCTAAGGAAAGCAGGAACGCAGGAAATTATTTAGAATAGATGAGACGACTTTCTTCGTTTGTCTTCTGCGTGGGGAGCCGGACTTCTGTTCCTTGACCTCTGACTCGTAACGTCTGGTACGGCATTGCTTGCTGCTTTCCTGCGTTCCTAAGAGATTCCGGTTTTTGTTACAGATTTTTGCTCGCCCAGGCGCCGACGCGATCGAGCGCCTTCTCGATGTTCTCGATTGAGTTGGCGACGCTGAAGCGCAAATAGCCCTCGCCGAAATCGCCGAAGGCGGTACCAGACAGCGCAGCGACGCCGGCGTCGTCGAGCAGCGCGTCCGCCAGTTTCTTCGATGGCCACCCGGTCGCCTTGATGTTGGGGAAAACGTAGAACGCGCCCTTGGGCAAGCGGCAGGAGAAACCTTTGATCTTGTTGAGGCCGGCGACCATAACATCGCGCCGTTTCTTGAACTCGGCGCACATCGCCTCGACCGAGGCCTGCGGCCCGCGGAGCGCCTCGATGCCGGCGACCTGCGTGAAGGTGGCGGTGCAGGAGTTGGAGTTCGTCATCAGCCGCGCGACGTGCGTCGCCAGGTCGGCGCGCATCACGCCATAGCCCATACGCCAGCCGGTCATGGCGTAAGTCTTGGAGAAACCGTCGAGCAAAATGCAGCGCTCCTTCATGCCGTTCACCGACATGATGGAGTGGTGCTCACCCTCGAAGATGAGGCGACTGTAGATCTCGTCGCTCAACACCATGATGTTGCGATCGCCGATCGCGCGCGCGATGCCGTCGATGTCTTTCTTCGTCAACACGCCACCCGTGGGGTTCTGCGGCGAATTCATAATAATGAGCTTCGTGCGATCATTGATCAGCCCTTCGAGTTCTCCGACGTCGAGCCGGAAATCCATCTCCTCGCGCAACCGAATCGGCACGGCTTTCGCGCCGACGCAGTTGATCATCGATTCGTAGATGGGGAATCCGGGATTGGGATAGATGGCCTCATCACCTTCTTCAACCAGCGCGAGGATCGTGAAAAAGATGATCGGCTTACCGCCGGGGACAACGACCACTTCTTCGGGTGTTGCATTTACCCGGCGCGTCTCACTGACGTACTGCGCGATGGTCTCGCGCAGCTGGGGCAATCCCGCCGAAGGTCCGTAGTGGGTAAAGCCATTGTGCAGGGCGTCGGTCGCCGCACCAATGATGTTGGCCGGCGTATCGAAATCGGGCTCCCCGATCTCGAGATGGACGATGTCGCGGCCCTTTGCCTCCAGCGCGCGCGCCTTCACCAGTACTTCGAAAGCCGTCTCGGTGCCGAGACGCGCCATGCGCTTGGCGAGGCGAAGTTCTGAGGCCTTAGTCATGACGGCGAAATCAGCATTATAGCGTGGCAGCGTAACTTGTCTTAATCCATTTGCGCCTGCGCCAATTTGCTCGATGAAAAATAAGAACGATCAGCCAAAGAACGAACGCGAATGCTCCGGCTGGCAGCGTGACGAGCATCAGCCAGCCCATCACACCAAGGGTATAAAGCAGGTGCCCATAGTCTTTTCCGTTGATCACGCAGGGATGCACCGAGCCTTCATCCACGCGGCATCCGTGTGCGTTCGCGATTAAACCACACGCCACCACAGACCCCACCGGCGCAAACGCGACGACAAGGATAACGACTAGAACGATCCAATAGAGAATCCAGGGGAAGCGTTTCTGAACGGGTAAAGGTGGCGGGTTCATGGCACGCAACTCAGAGCTTTAGCCACAGATAGACACAGATCGAACACAGGTACAGGGCTTCAGAAGCCGGTCGTATTCGCGCGAATCTGTATTAATCCATGGCCAACAAAGTTCCATCGAGCGGCTCACTGCCGGTGATGCGTCCTCTTGAACCCGTCCGTGTAACCGTTCTCGAAGGCCAGGTCCCAACTCTGCTGTTCGCCGGACCCCCGCTGCTTGAAATGCTTCTGAGCCATCATGTTCAAGTCAGCGTCCATCGGCAGCCCCCGCCGGCGCCTCCTCTCCCGCCTTCTCCCCAATTGCGTAAGCCGCCCGCTTCCTCCGCCGTTCTGCCGCGAGCCGCGCGATGAGTGTAGAAGGCCGTCACGCCACACACCACGAACGGCGCCGCTCCCATCATCACAAAAAAATGCACGGGTTTGAATTGCCTGGCCATGCTTCGGGGGAGACAACCACGTGCGATTCTTGTTGGCAACAGGAACCTGGCTAACCTCCGACCGCAGTTCGCTCGCCGTGGCGACCGGATCACTTTACTCGTGCCTGGACGCCTGATTTAATTCCGGGGAGCTCGGACGCAATCGGAATTATGGTAGACAAGACCGAATTAATCCTGATTTGTCTCGTTGCGGTCGCTCTGCTGGCGATCGTTGCTCGAAAAATCCGAATCCCATATCCAATTCTGCTGACCATCGGTGGTGTGGTCCTCGCTCTGGTCCCCGGCCTTCCTGCGATTCACCTCGAACCCCAACTGGTCTTTAGTCTGTTTCTTCCGCCCCTGCTCTATCCCGCGGCCATCTTCACGTCGTGGAGAGATTTCCGAGCGAACCTTCGCTCGATTCTCCCCCTGGCAATCGTTTTGGTCCTTTTGACGATGACGGCGACTGCTTATCTGTTCCAAGGCCTTGTCGGATTACCTTTGGCGGTGGGTTTTGTCTTCGGCGCCATCATTTCGCCGCCCGACGCCGTGGCCGCGCTGGCGGTGACTCAAAATCTGCGGGTGCCCCGGAAGATCATTGTCATTCTCGAAGGCGAGAGTCTGATAAACGACGCCACTTCTTTCATCTCGTTCCGTTTCGCGGTGGCCGCCGTGATGACAGGCACTTTTTCACTGGGACAAGCGAGCTTGCAGTTTCTTTTTGTCGCCGCGGGCGGCATCTGTGTTGGTCTCGCCGTTGGCTGGCTGGCAACGCAATTGCAAAAGCGTTTGGACGATCCGCCAGTTCAAACAATGTTCTCCCTGCTTACGCCGTACGTTGCCTACTTCAGCGGTGAGAGGCTGCATGTCTCCGGAATCCTCGCAGTCGTGATTGCCGGCATTTACTACGGGTGGCGCGCCCCGCGTATCTTGAGCGGCCGCATGCGACTGCAAGCGCTGCCTGTTTGGGAAATGGTTACGTTCATTCTGAACGGAGTGCTTTTCATGCTCATCGGGCTTCAACTGCCGCAGGTTATCCACGCGCTCGCTCCGGGTACGGCGACTCGCGTGGCCAAGCTGGCGATCGTGTTTGTTTTGGTGATCGTGCTGGTTCGTTTTGCATGGGTGTTCGGGGCCACCTATTTGCCGCGCCTATTGAGCCGAACGTTCCGCCATAAAAACCGCGCTCCTTGGCAACACACTGCGTTGATCGCGTGGACCGGGATGCGCGGGGCAGATTCGCTTGCCGGCGCGCTGGCGATCCCGTTTGTCCTGGCTACTGGCGAACCATTCCCCGGACGCGATCTCATCCTCTTGCTGACGTTCTGCGTCATTTTCGCAACGCTCGTTCTGCAAGGACTGACACTTACGCCCCTGGTTCGTTGGCTGAAAATTGTGGACGATCGCGTTACGGAAAAAGAAGAGAGACTGGCGCGCCTGAAGGCCAACGAAGCAGCCTTGGCTCGTCTCGAAGCAATCGCATCGTCGAATCGAGCCAGGCCCAAGACCATTGAACGCCTTCGCTCGGAATACGAAGACCGTATCCGGCAACTTCGCAGTGAAGCCCCGCATGAAGAAAGCGTCAGCAGATTGTTCTCGGAAGACTTTGAAGAATTAGCCCGCGAAGTATTACAAACAGAACGCGACACCGTGATCGAACTGCGCAACGAAGAGGCCATCAACGATCAAGCCTTGCGCCGAATCCAACGTGATATTGATCTGGCGGAAGCCCGGCTTCAGCGGCCAACGCGAAAATCGAGGTGACGAGGTCGAATCATAGCGCAAACGTTTTTCCAGCGAATAACTCCCCTATCACCACAGAAGCTAAAGCTGCGAGGGAAGCAGTGAGCGAGTGTTGGCAACGAGCGAGTCTTAATGTAGCGCGCTGGGAAGCCGTAACATAGATGGGCACTAAGAAGCTCAAGTCGCAAGGGCGTTATTTCCCCGCCTTCTTTTTCTTGGCGAGCGCGAGGCGCTCAGTCTTTTTCCGGCGTCTTGCGCGCTTCTTGGCGTTGTCTCTGCCTTTGCTGTTTCCCATAAGGCCTCAACACTCGCCCTCCTGTCGCGCTGTAGCAAACTCGCAGGCGGATTCTTCGCCGGTTCAACTTGTTTTGTTGCGTCCTGAATCCGTGCTTCGGAAGCCGGTCTCGGAAATTCCGCTCTGAATGCCAAATACCGTGCTCGCGAACGGAACGTGCGGGGACGCAGTGACGTAGATGGGCGACCCGAACGGGTGAGCTTTCGGGAGAAAGCGAATCAACGGAGCGATTCGAACGAGCGACATGGCCGGTACTAGCTAGGATTTTGACTGATACGCCAATCCGGCGTTCGCCGGATTGTGCGACAATTGGTAGAACAGCATGCTTTGGCCATGGTGCTCGTTTCTCCGATCAAATTATCCGATGAAGAAAAACTGGACGTCTTGCAACGACTCGATCGATTCCGGCAGTGGCACTTTCTGGATGAGAAACGTTATTGCCTCGTTTGTGGGAAAATCATCACTGGGCGGGAAATCCAGGTAATTGGGGGCACACGTGGAAACGGCCCGCTGCGCATCATTTGTCCGACCGAACATTGTAATGCGATGCCGATGGAATGGGTGCGACCAACCGATGAAGTCTTGATAAAAATTGCGATGGTGGAGGCCGAGC
>Ga0193731_1000619_pt1 | contig 11054 bp, 10 predicted proteins | sample U1a2metaG_FD_144920 | JGI IMG/M metagenome (GOLD analysis project Ga0193731, IMG submission 144920) | Soil microbial communities from a riparian zone of the East river system, Colorado, United States - U1a2 | ecosystem: Environmental > Terrestrial > Soil > Riparian zone | place: USA: East River...
GCCGTCACGGAGCTGCTCGTAGTCCCGGTACGTGAGATGCGTGCTTTCGAAGCCGAATTTGCCCGACAGGAACTCGGCCATGTGGACGACCGCTTCGCGCCTGGTCTCCTCAAACTCGACGTCCGGGAGGGCGCGCGCGCCCGCCGCGTAACGGAAGTCCGTGAACAGCCGGACTCGCTCGGGCTCGACGACGACCGAGACGTTCGAGCTGACGAACCCGGTCAGGTAGCGCACGTTCGCCGGCGTGGTGACGATCAGCGGCTCATCGAGCTTCTCGAGAAGTTTTTTGGCGCGGGCATTCATTTGCTGCCCGCAAGATATTCGAGCGCCACGCGGTAGCCGTCGGGCCCCTTGCCGATCACGCGTGTTGAGGCGAGGTCCGAGATGACCGATTTCCGCCGCCACTCCTCTCGTTGCTGGATGTTCGAGAGATGGACTTCGACGACCGGCACTTCGAAAACCTCGACGGCGTCACGAATCGCATAGCTGTAGTGGGTCCACGCGCCAGGATTGAGGATCACACCGTCGGCCCAGTCGAGCGCCTCATGACACCAGTCGACGTACTGGCCCTCGCTGTTCGTCTGGCGACACGTGACGGTCAGCTCCAGCTCCAACGCCCATTCGAAGATCTGCGTTTCGAGCTGCTTGAGAGTCAAGCCGCCGTAGAGCTCCGGATTGCGCCGGCCGACGACGTCGAGGTTAACTCCGTTCAGGACGGAAACACGCATGCGCAGACCCTAGTCGGCGATCAGCTCGTCGAGCGCGCGGCGGACGTCGGCCTCTGGCACATTCGTCGTGTAGCCACCTTCGTCGCCGAGCAGGACGAGCGTCAACTCGCCTCTGGTCGATTTCTTGTCGCGCTTCAGTGCCTCCCAGGCTCGGTCGCGGTCGACCTCGACCGACTTTGGCGCGAGCGTTTCCTCGACCACGTCCGCAGGTCGCCCGGAGAGACGAAGCGCCGCAAGCAGCCCGAGCGCGACTGCTTCTCCGTGGCTCACCGCGCCGCCCGACCCGGCCTCCAGTGCGTGGCCGAACGTGTGGCCGAGATTGAGAACCCGACGGGGTCCGCGGTCGTACGGGTCGCGCAGGCACAGAGCCGTCTTGAACGCGGCGCAGCGACGCACGAGCTCGTCGTCGGGAAGTTTCCAGAGCGCCTCGCCCGCGAGTAGGCCCGTCTTGACGACCTCGGCCAGGCCTTCGCGGCGCTGCTTCTCTGGCAGCGTTTTCAGCAACTCCGGGTCGATCACGGTCCGCGTAGGCCAGTGGAAGGCGCCGACCAGGTTCTTACCCTCGGGGAGGTTGATCGCTGTCTTGCCGCCGATCGCCGCATCCACCTGGCCCACGAGCGTCGTCGGCACCGCGATCCAGTCGATGCCGCGGAGATAGGTAGCCGCAACGAAGCCGGCAACGTCGGTCGTGCAGCCGCCGCCGAAGGCGACGAGCGTCCCGTTGCGGTCGAGGCGGAGCTGGCGCCAGAGACGCTCGACCGTGGCGAAGGTCTTCGCCGCCTCGCCGGCCGGCACGGTCAGCACCGGCGCGTCGACCGGCGGCGGGTGGAGCTCGAGCACGCGTTCGTCGGCGACGAGCTCGGCCGGGCCATGTCCGGGGACCAAGTCCACGGGCATGGCCGAGACGGTCACGCCGCCCGCAGCGAGGACGACTCCGTCCGCGTCGCTCGCGCGGCCGTCGGCAACCTCGTCGTAGAGCGGTTGCCGGCGCGCGTACAGCTCACCAAACGCGGTCTCGTCCTGGGCAAGCGGCCTGTCGCTCCCGCTGACGCGCTGCCACGCCGTTTCGACGTCGACCTCGACCAGCACCGTCGTCGCCCGCGCGCTTAGCGCCTCCCGTATTGAAGGTGTCTCGACCGCGCCGCCGCCTAAGGCGATCACCCCCGGCTGCATCATCAGAGCCTCGAGCACGATTCGCTCCTCGACCTCCCGGAAAGCCCCTCGCTCGAAGAGCTCTCGGATCGAGCCTTCTCGTTTCTCGATTTGGGCGTCGACGTCGAGGAACCGCCGGTGCAGGCGCCGAGCGACTTCCTGCCCGAGCCTGGTCTTGCCGGCGCCCATGAAGCCGACCAGGGCGATGTGACGGTCTAGTGCGGGCGCCAGTCGATCCGCTCCAGGTACGCGCGGTGGGCCGCGAGGAAGTCGCCCAGCGCGTCGCCGCCGAACTTCTCGCACGCCGCGCGCGCGAGCTCCCAGGCGACGGCCCCCTCGGCGACGACCGCGAGCGCCTCGACCGCGGAGACGTCGCTCCGCTCGACGAGCGCCTCGCCCGGCTCGCCGGTCTCCAGGTCGACCGAGGCAAGCGGCTGCATCAACGTCGGGAGCGGCTTCATCGCCACACGCGCGACAAGCTCCTCGCCGTTGGAGACGCCGCCTTCGATCCCGCCCGCCCGGTTGCTCGTCCGGTGGAGGCCGCCCTCGTCGCGGACGATCTCGTCGTGGGCCTCCGAGCCGCGAAGCCCGGCAAGCTCGAAGCCTTCGCCGATCTCGACACCCTTGACGGCCTGAATACCCATCAGCGCGGCGGCCAGCCGCGCATCGAGCCGCTCTTCCTTTGTCGCGTACGAACCCAGTCCCGGCGGCACGCCTCGAGCACGCACCTCGACGACGCCGCCGAGCGTGTCTCGCTCCGCGCGCGCCTCGTCGACCTCGCTTTCGTCGGCGCCCGCCTCCGTCCGCGCCTCGCCGGCCACGGCGATGCCGATCTCTGCGAGGAGCGCTTTCGCGACCGCGCCCGCCGCCACCGAAACCGCGGTCTGACGCGCACTCGCGCGCTCGAGCGCATCGCGCACGTCCTTTAGCCCGAACTTCTGAGCCCCCGGGAGGTCGGCATGCCCCGGCCGCGGGAGCGTCACCGGCCTCGTGCCCTTGCCCTTCGGGTCACCCTCGGGCGGCCACGGGCTCATCCCCCACGCCCAGTTCTTGTGATCGCGGTTGCGGACGACCAGCGCGAGCGGCGTCCCGAGCGTCCGGCCGTGGCGGAGACCGGCGAGCACCTCGACCTCGTCCTGCTCGAGCTGCTGGCGCGGGCTGCGGCCGTAGCCCTGCTGCCTCCGGTGCAGGTCTGCGTCGATTGCGTCGCGATTCAGGACGAGACCTGCCGGAAGCCCAGCCACGATCGCCACCAGCGCGGGACCGTGCGACTCGCCGGCGGTGGTCAGCGTCAGCATCAGCCGGAGCGTACTGCGGCCCGCATCACGTCCACCGGTGGCAGAACGCCGGTCCAGCGCTCGAACGACGCGACTCCCTGGCGGACGAGCGCCTCGAGCCCGTCGACGACCTCGCAGCCAGCGGCGCGTGCCGCCTCGACGAGGGCGGTCGGTCGGCCGTCGGCCCGATAAGCGAGATCGACGACTGTTTGCCCCTGGCGTGGTTCGACCAGCAGCTCGTCGCGGACTGGCGTCGCGTTGACGATCAGATCCGCGTCCGAGGCATCGGGCGGCCAGTTGCCGCTGCGCGAGAATTCACGCACGTCGCCTGGGAGCGCGGGTCGCAAGGCGCGGGCCGCCCCACCGGCACCGATCAGGCAGACGCTCCGAGCCTTGATTCCCGTGAGGATCGCCTTGTCCGTGTTGAATCCCAGCACGCGGCCGTCACGGAAGACGAGCGTGTTCACGGAAGACCCGTCCGCCTCGTCGCAGAGCTTCGCCGCCGCCTCCTTGTGGGGAGCGGTGATGTTCGCTCCCGCGAAGCCGAGCGCGACGAGGCCCCGGATTGCGGCCTCCAACTCCTCAGGCGCCACCTCGCAGGCCACATATGCCCAATCGAGCGCGCGCGCTGCGAAGGCGGCGTTCTGCATTCGCGGTGACAGGGAATCGGCGACCGGCTGCCCGAGCAGCGCGAGGAGCCGCGTCGAGCCGGAAATCAAAAGCCGTGCGCGTTCTTGTAATTGATGAAGTCCCGCTCGCTGGCCGTGAAGAAATGGTGGACCTTGTCCGGCTTGCGGACGAAGTAGAGCCAGTCGCCGGCGACGGGGTGGGCTGCCGCCTGGATCGACGCCAGTCCCGGATTCGCGATCGGTGTCGGCGGCAACCCGAGCCGTTTGCGCGTGTTGTACGGATTGTTCGAGTTCAGCTGAGACTCGCGCAGCGACTCGGTGCCGGGGACCCGGAATGCGTAGCGGATCGTCGCGTCGATCCCGAGGGTCATCCCGTGGTGAAGGCGGTTGTAGATGACGCGAGCGATCTTCGGCCGTTCCTCGGGGGCGACTGCCTCCTTCTCGATCATCGAGGCGATCGTGAGCACGTCGTACGGCGTCAGGTTCTTCGACCGCGCGTACGCGAGGTTGATCGTCGCCCAGGTCTTGCGAAAGGCCTTCACCTGCTCGGTCGCGAGCTGAGCCGAGGTCGTCCGCGCCGTGAACTGGTACGTCGCCGGAAAGAGGAAGCCCTCCAGTGGGCGCCGGCCAAACCCGGGAACGAGGCGTTTGCCGGCGGTGGCGGCGAGATAGGCCTGCTCGTTCAGGCGCGGCGTGCGACCGCGCTCATGCGCGGCAATCTGGGCCACGCTCTTGACCCGGTCTGCCATGTCGAGGCGCGTGAAGCCCTCCGGGAAGACGATCCGGAACGGCTTCGGCGCCACCGCCACCGTCGGCGTCGTCTTTCCCCCACCCTGGTCCCGCACCGCGGCGATCGCGAAGCCGAGCCCGATCAGCGCGGCCAGCAGGACGCAGAGCGCGATGACCCGTCGCCGCATGATCACCGGGCGCGGTGTCTGCGGCCGCTCAGGCCGGCGCGGCTGCGGCGCGATTACTCCGCGCTTCGGCTCGACCACGCGAGGTAGCTCGTCAAGAGGTGCGCCGCGGCTCGTGCATCGGGCGGCAGGTTACGGCTTCCGGGATCTTGCTCGGCGAGGTCCGTCGTGAAGCGCTCGTCGAAGCCCTCGACCGGCACGTCGATGGCTCGCCGGAGCTGATCGACGAAGCGCTCGGTCTCCACGGCCTGCTCGCCACGCTCGCCACGAAGCGTCAGCGGTAAGCCGACGACGACGCGCTCGGCGCCTTCGCTCGCGATCAGCCGGACGAGCTGCTCGAGACCGGCCTCGGTGCCGACGCGCTCGACGACGCCCACCGGACGAGCGAGCGTCCCGGTCGGGTCGGAGACGGCGATGCCAGTCCGGGCGGAGCCGTAGTCGAGCGCGACAACCTTCACGCGAGCGCGGCCCGCAGCGCCTCCTCAGCCCGGTCGAGCGCCGCATCGAGCTTCGCGGGATCCTTGCCGCCGGCGCGGGCCATCGTCGCCCGTCCGCCTCCGCCGCCGCCGACCTCGGCCGCCGCGGCCTTGATCACCTCGACTGCATCGACCTTGCCCTCGAGCGAGCGGTCGAAGTTCGCGACGAGATGCACCCGCCCGTCCTCACTGCCGCCGAGCACGACTGCGGCCGGCTGACGCTCCTGCTTGATCCGGTCCGATTCCGCCAGGAGGACGTCCATCGTCACGTCGCTCATCCGGCCGACGTAGACGTTGACCCCGCCGATCTCCTCCTCGCTTCGGGCCGCGACCTCGACGCGCTCCGCTTTTGCCGCCTGCCGCTTCGTCTGCTTTCGCGTCTCCCCAAGCTCGCTGCGAAGCTGCTCGGCCTCGCGGCTTCGCTCGTGCAGAAGAGCGAACGCCTCGCCGGAGGTCACCGCCTCGATCCGCCGCGCGCCGGAACCCACCGAGCCCTCCGAGAGGATCACAAAAGGCCCGATCTCGGCGGTCGACCGCACGTGCGTGCCCCCGCAGAGCTCTCGCGAGTAGCCGTCGACCTCGACCACGCGTACCTCGTCGCCGTACTTCTCCCCGAAGAGCATCATCGCGCCGAGGTTGCGGGCCTCCTCGATCGGCGTCACGAAGGTGCGGACCGGGCGGTTCTGGAAGACGATCTCGTTGACCGCGTGCTCGACCCGTTCCCGTTCCTCCGATGTCAGCGCCTGGGGATGCGTGAAGTCGAAGCGCAGCTTGTCGGGCCGGACGGCCGAGCCGGCCTGCTTGACGTGGTCGCCGAGGAGATCACGGAGGGCCTTGTGCAGCAGGTGTGTCGCCGTGTGGTTCGCCATCGTCGGGAAGCGGATCGACCACGGCACGACCGCGCGTACGCGCATGCCCTCGCCGAAGCCTTCGCCGCTGAAGGTCAGCACCTGGTCGTTCTCGAGCCGCGTCGCCTTGATCAGCTCGGCGCGAGCGCCTGTTTCCTCGTTCTCGATGTAGCCGGCATCGGAGACCTGGCCACCGCCTTCGGGGTAGAACGGCGATTGCTCGAGCTTGGCTTGAAAGGTGCCGTCACCGAGGTCCGCATAAGCGAGGATCGCCGTTAGCACGTCCGTCCGCTCGTAGCCGACGAACTCGCTGCGGGGACCGGTGACCCGCACTTCGACGTCGAAAGCCGAGCCCCGCCGCGACCGCTCGCGCTGTTCCTCCATCAACCGCGTGAACTCCTCCTCGTTGACCTCGAGCCCCCGCTCGGCGGCGAGCTCCTTCGTCAGCTCCCAAGGGAAGCCGTAGGTGTCGTGGAGGCGAAACGCGTCCTCCGGCGTGATGTCGCCCTTGGCAACGATCTCTTCGAAGAGCTTCTCGCCTCGCTCGAGCGTCTCGCGAAAGCGTTCCTCCTCCGCCCGGATCAGATCGGCGACCTCGCTCCGGCGCTCCTCGAGCTCGGGGTAGACCGAGCCCATCTGCTCGCGGACAACGTCGCCGAGCTCGTAGAGGAAGGGCGGCTCCAGACCGAGCCTGCGGCCGTACTGAACGGCGCGGCGAATCACCCGCCGCAGCACGTAACCGCGCCCTTCGTTGGCGGGAGCGACACCTTCGGCGACGAGGAAGGCTGCCGTCCGCGAATGCTCGACGACGACCCGGTAGGCCTTCGTCGCCTCGTCGGACGCGTTGTAGGCGGCATTCGCCCGCTCGCCGATCCAGTCGAGCAGCGGCCTGAGATTGTCGATCTCGGCGAACGAGTCGACGTCCTGCAGGAGCATCGCCCCGCGTTCGAAGCCCAGGCCCGTGTCGATGTTCTGCTGCGGGAGCGGCGTCAGTGTCCCGTCCTCGGCCAGGTCGAACTCCATGAAAACGAGGTTCCAGAACTCGAGGTAACGCTCGCACTCGCAGCCGGGCGCGCAGTCGGTTCGCCCGCAGCCGTATTTCTCGCCGCGGTCGTAGTAGAGCTCCGAGCAGGGACCGCACGGCCCCGTATCCGCTGCCTGCCAGAAATTCTCGGAGCGCGGCAGGCCGAGGATCCGCTCGCGTGGCAGGTAGGTCTCCCAGGCCTTCGCCGCGACTTCGTCCTCGCCGAGGCCGAGCTCGGGGTCACCGGCAAAGATCGTCGCCCAGAGACGGTCGGGGTCGAGCCCCATTCGGTCGGTCACGAACTCCCAGGCGTACTCGACCGCCCCGTCCTTGAAGTAGTCACCGAACGAGAAGTTGCCGAGCATCTCGTAGAAGCAGAGGTGTCGGTTCGTCAACCCGACGTCGTCGAGATCGTTCTGTTTCCCACCAGCGCGCACGACCTTCTGAACAGTCGTCACCCTCGGTGAGGGCGGCTGCTCGAGCCCGAGGAACCACCTCTTCATCGGTTGCATGCCGGCGACGATGAAGAGCGTCGTCGGGTCGTCGGCAGTCGGGATGATCGAGGCCGCGGGACGACGCGTGTGACCCTTCTCCTCGAAGAAGGAGAGAAACCCCTCGCGAAGCTCGGCCGTCGTGCGCATGGCGATTGATTCTAGGCGCGGCCCAGCACGCCTCCGCTCACTCGAAGCCGTCCTTACGGCACGGCCGGCCGCGGTTACTCGGCCAGCCTCTGAGTCTCAGCGTCCGCGGCGATCTCCTCGCGGATCTTCTCGAGCGAGCGGCGGATCAGCCGCGAGACGTGCATCTGCGAGATGCCGACCTGCTGCGCGATTTGCGACTGCGTCAGGCCCTTGAAGAAGCGCAGGTGGAGGATGGCCCGCTCGCGCTCGTCGAGGACGCGGAAACCCGGCGCGAGAATCGCGCGGTCCTCGGAGACCTCGTATTCGTGCTCTTCGGTGCCGAGGGATTCGAGCGGATCGAGATCGCCGTCGTCGTCCTGGCCCGGGCCCGCCGACAGCGAGAGCGAGCTGTACGCACGGCCGCTCTCGAGCGCCTCGAGCACCGCCTCCTCCGACACTTCGGCAGCCTTGGCGAGCTCGGCGATCGTCGGCGAGCGTGCGAGCTGGACGGTCAGCTCCTCGACCAGCCGCGAGAGCTGGATGTTCAGCTCCTGCAGCCCTCGGGGCACGCGCACCGACCAGCCGCGGTCCCGGAAGTGGCGCTTGATCTCGCCGATGATGTTCGGAGTTGCGTAGGTCGTCAGCTCGACGCCGCGGTCGAGGTCGAAGCGGTCGATCGCCTTGATCAGCCCGATCGCGCCGATCTGTACAAGGTCTTCGAATTGCTCGCCCCGATAGGAGTATCGACGTGCGAGCGAGCGCACGAGCGACATGTACTGCTCGATCAACTGCTCTCGCGCGGCAAGGTCGCCGTGTTCGTGGTAGCGGCGAAGGAGCGCCTTGTCGCTCTTCTGGGTCACTTGGCGCTCTCGGTCTGCACGCGCTTCTCGAGCTCGATCCAGTCGCCGCCTTCGCGCTCGACTGTGGCAAAGCTGTCGACGACAGTCTCGAGCACGCGCCGCAGGCCGACGCCATTGTCGGGACGCTCGAGCTCCGCGCGCAGACCGACGCCGCCGAACGGGCCGATTGCGGCCTTGACCGTGTCTTCCCCGACCTCGAGCTCGACGGTCAACTCGCCGTCCCCCTCTCGCCGCTCGAGCAGCGTGGCGAGTGCCGTCCCGAGGTCGTCCACGACCTCGTAGCTGAAGTTGAGCCGGGCCGCGACGCCCGCGAGGACGAGCTGGGCGACGCTCTCGAAACCCTCGTCCCGAGGGATCGTGAGCATGATTCGGTCCGGGGTCACAGCAGCCCCGCTCCGACGACCACGTCGTTCTCGTACAGAACTGCGGCCTGCCCCGTCGCGACCCCGTGCGCCGGCGCGTCGAGCGTCAACCGGAAGCCGTGCTCTGTCTGCTCCACTGCGGCCGGGACCGCTGGAGACCGGTACCGCCATTTGACCTCGGCGCGATTCACCCGGACGTACAACCGTCCGCGAGCGGAAATCGTTTCGACCGCAAGTGACTCACGCGGCCCCACTACCACGGTATTGGCGGTTGCATCCGTACGCAAAACGTAGAGCGGCTTGGCCGCGGAGACTCCGAGCCCGCGGCGCTGGCCGGGGGTGAAGCGCCAGAAGCCATCGTGGTTGCCGAGCTGTCGTCCTTGCTCGTCGACGATCTCGCCCTCTGCCTCCTCGACACCATGGCGCCCGACGAAGTCCCGGTAGTCGCCGCCGCCGAGGAAACACGCTTCCTGGCTCTCGGTCCGGCCGGCCGCGGAGAGCCCGGCGCTCGCCGCCTCGGCACGGGTCTCGTCCTTCGTGTGGTCTCCGAGCGGGAACCAGATCCGGTCGAGCAGGCGCGGGTCGAGACGAGCGAGCATGTAGGTCTGGTCCTTCTCGGGATCGCGGGCGCGCGCCAACAGCCGCCGGCCGCGGTGCTCCGAGATCCGGGCGTAGTGGCCGGTCGCCAGGCGCGAGGCCCCGGCGCGCTCTGCAAACGCGAGCAGCTCCGCAAAGCGAAAGCTGCCGTTGCAACGGATGCACGGATTCGGGGTCTCACCGCGGGCGTAACCGCGGATGAACGGCGCCACGACCGCGCGCCGGAACTCCTCGCGGAGATCGAGCGTCACATGTGGAAGGCCGAGCGAGTAGCACGTCTCGCGCGCCGCGATCACAGCCTCCGGGGAGCAGCATGCGCGCTCGGAGTCCGGCGCGGCGGGGTCGATCCAGAGCCGCAGCGTGACGCCGATCGCTTTCTGGCCCGCGCGCAACAGCGCGACGGCGCTGTCGACGCCGCCGCTCATCGCCACCGCGACACGATCGGGGTCGGGCTCGGCTCGAAAGACCTGCCCGAGCGCATTCGCGAGGGCGTCTGCCGCGAGCGTCTCACCCGGCACCGACGCCGCCTCGAGCAGCGTCAGGCCGGCAAGCGGGCGCTCCAAGCCTTCGGCGTCAGCGTCGACGATCCGGTCCCCGTCGACGACAAGGCGAACAAGCGCGACCTCGCCTTCGCGCGACGAATCCCCAACGACCTCGATCACCAGGTCAGGCTAGCTGCCTTGAGCGCCACAAGGAGCATCCCCCATTCCCCGGTCTCAAAAGGCGTTGGCTTGCGAACGCCGGCAGAAAGGCTGGCCGGGCTTCGCCCGGACAGCCGCTAATCCCGGTTGACGATGGGCTCCCGCTCCGGCCCATCGCACCAGTCCTCAAAAAGTGCCCCACCCTGCCGGTGCTCCGCGCCCGTAGCGAACCTGGCACTGCCAGGTGGGTGCCCTGCCGGCATCGGGCAACGCCCTATCCGAACGCAGGCTCCCTTTCACTAGGTGTTGGTTCTACTTTGAGAACGCAGAGCTCGCACAGGGTCGAGCACTGAACCGAGCTTAGCTCAACGTACTCGCAACGTGGTCTGACCACCAACCGGGATTAGACGGGCGCGCCGGCAAAGCCGCCACGCCCTCCAGGCGGCATCGCAAGCGATGCCTCGTCAGCTTAGGGCCAAGGCCGACCGAAGCGCTCACCGGGCATATACCCACTTGATGCGCTGGATCCCCTGGATCCCAAGGTCCTCGGCAAGTGCCGGCGTGACGTCGAAGCGCCGGCCCGGGACGACGGGGCGCCTCGCCACGACTTGCGTGAGGATTCGCGAGCTGCCTCCGAAGGAGACGAAGAGCTTGATGTTGCAAGGAAGCACCGAGTCGACGACTCCGCGCGTACTCGGTCTCAACATCACCCCGCAATTCGTCCGCGTGCCGTAGCGCACCGGTCGCGCTCCGGCCAGGGCCGTGTACGAGCCGCCGCCCGGAGCGTAAACCGGGTTCAGATGCCCACCGGAGTTCGACCCGCGCGGAGATGTGACTGCGAGCGCAACCACCGCCGCGATCAGAGCCACCCCGGCGAGTGCGACTTCCCGTTGGGCGAGCGCAGGGCTCAAACCGCCGCGTAGAGG
>Ga0193731_1000620_pt1 | contig 11043 bp, 7 predicted proteins | sample U1a2metaG_FD_144920 | JGI IMG/M metagenome (GOLD analysis project Ga0193731, IMG submission 144920) | Soil microbial communities from a riparian zone of the East river system, Colorado, United States - U1a2 | ecosystem: Environmental > Terrestrial > Soil > Riparian zone | place: USA: East River...
GTAGTAATATCAAGCCCAGGGGGAAGCGACCGCGAGGGTAGGCTTTCAAATCGGTGATCGGTGGATTTTACCTACTTAATGAGTGCCTACCACTATTTATTGAGTACACCATCATTCAATTTTTTTTAATCCCTATATCTTTATGGATTACCGAATTCATCATGTAAGAGCAAGTAAAATCATTGTACAGTCTTCAGGCTCGGACTCACCACCGATTACCGATCACCGTTCACCGATCACCGTTTCCCGCTTACCATTGATAGAGACTCCAGATTACCATCAACTGCAATGACAAGTTCGTATCCTTTGTCTCCCTTGCATTGATCCACTTGAATTCTCCCGCAAGGCTGACCCGTTCTGAAAGAGGAACAACGTACATGGCGGAGGCCATGAATCCTAAACTGAATGCACTGCGCTGGACTTTGCCGACGTAGTCGAGATAGGAGGTCACCAAATACGTTCCGGTGCCGGCGAATAGACTCAGCCGTTTTGTAACAGGCATCGAAAACACAAGCAAAATCGGAGTCGCAGTATGGTTTAATTTAGCGGTGTACGTTCCTCCTTGAACTTTATACTTATAAAAGCCCGTCCACCCGCTTTCTACTCCCACGCGCAAGAGATGATCAGGATGCCACATCAGGCGGAAAGTTCCGGAAGGGCTATTTCTATTGATTGAAGTATTAAACCCCTGGGGACTACCTGCGGTACCGACAAAACGGGACATTCCTCCCCCTATATAAGCCACCAGCGCATATGTTCCCCGTGAAGTCGAGTCCGGCGATGGAGTCTCGGTTTGCGCCATTGCCCATCCTGAGGAAAATCCCATAAGGACAACCAACCAACACCTATATATATAGGAGCAAATGCTATTGCTTGACATAGTGATAATAGGCTACAACAGAAGGATAATTGGACAGGATGCCGTCAAAATTGCTTTGATTTACAAATTGATCGACATAGAGGGGATCGTCGAGGGTCCAGACAAAGGCTTTTCGACCTTCGCTCTGTACCTGGGCCACTTCCGCATCTTGCGTTCCCAATGTCCAGCGCGGGCCCCATACTAAAGCCTGTGTCCGATGGACATCCTCCAGAGAAAGTTCACATAGTGCCGGTGCCGATACGTAGTCCGGCAACGCCAAAAAAGCATTGACTTTATCTTCCGCCGGCAAGCCGATGACAATCTGGATATCTCTCCCAATGTCCAGTGCCTTCTGCAAATATTCTTTTTGCAATTGTCGCACGGCCTCCAGGGTTCCAATGTATTGGGTGTCAATCACGACAAACCGGATGTCGGTGCTGTAAACCACGGCATTGAGGGCATCGTTCAAAGTCGGAATACTTTCCCCGTCGATCAGCCTGACAAACGTATTGATCTGTTGATACGAATAATCTTCAATGCTGCCGACAAGGCCATTCTTCTGAATCAGGCTCAGGTTAAGCGTATTGTCGTGATAAAGAACTGGTATCCCGTCCGACGTAAGGCGCACATTCATTTCTATTCCCGTTGACCCCAGGCGGGATGCATACCGGATCATTCCGATCGAATTCTCCGCTACGGGTAAATGATCCGATGACCGGCCGCCGGATCGTTGTCCCACAATTTCCAAAGGTTTGCTCTCATACAAAGGGCGCACATAACTAAACGCTAAACTATTCGCGGGTACCGCATCACCGTTACCCCACGTGCCTTCTAAAACGATGTCGCCCTTTCCGATTTGCGGTGACCCGCTCAGCAACTGAGTGGCCCCATGCTGATCATTGATCGTAAATCGGGCAATTCCGGTCTCTGCATTGATCACCTTGCGCCAGTAGCCGTTGAAAATCAATGAATTGTTAAACTTTTTGCCTGCGCAGACAAAGTAGGCAACGTCTTTTGCACAGAAAACAGACAAATAATACGTCGTATCCGTAATACTGGTCACGTAACTCCACTTCAACGCCACCTGTTCGCCAAATTGATTGGCACCATCCGTTACCGTGTAAACGCCCTCCATGAATGTCCTCGACACCCCATTCAGCGGAACTGCTTTTGGGGAATCAAAAGTAGCCCAAGCCGTAGTGGGAACAGGTGCTTCATATTTTGGTTCACATCCTGAAACGACTAACCACAGGATCATGACGAACACGGCGACGTTCCATTTCCTATTCCCTTTTTTTCCTGACTCCATCTTCATTTCAGATCACAAAATAAATCCTATGATAATCTCGGGGTAAAAAATAATGCGGTCGTTTGATTCCTGAAAGGACCAGGTTTGCCAGAAAAAATTGGTGTACATCACCCGCACCCCCAGGCTGATACTTTTCTTACCGTAGAGCGGCTGCTCCATCACAAGTGCGGCGCTCCATCCGTTGTATTTAGTCGTGCGATCCCCGACGGTCATTCCGGCCACCGTGGATTTTGATGAGAGGTTGATCAGTGCTTCGCCCTTCAAGGTGAAAAGCACATCATTCCGGGCCCGGTACCCAATAGAGACATTCGGATAATTCATCCAACCGGAGGCCTTCGTATCGAAGGACGCAATGGTCTGCTTGCCAAACCAAAATCCGAAATCGTCGCCTATGGAATAAGAGACTTTATCATTGATAGGATGCGCCCATCGCAATCCCACCGTAGCGTGGTTCTGTACAAATTGAGCATTGATCCTGCCATCAATGTAAAAGCCTTTTCGCAGACCCCGCAGGACGTGGAGGTCGAGTGCCGGAGCCCTCACCTGAATTTCTTCAGCAATATCCTGGGGCACAGCTATCATGGTCAGCCCTATGGAAGCATGCCAGGTCTTGTTCGCTACGGGAAAGGGAAAGAAAAGGTACTTGTTCGCCGGTGCCGGAATCGAATCCTGAGCCGAAGAAAACAGTGCCGAACATAGGAAGACAACAATACCCAGGCACCTCACCGGCATCCCCTTCATAAAAATGATTAAGGCGCAAGATAAATCAGTTTTACTAAAATACAAGCCTTAAATCAGTCCTGCGGCGATAAGAAAGGATAGTGAATTTGCTCAATACTAAGCTTCAACGATTCACAGGTATTTCCATTCTACCTGGCAATTCGATCCTAAATATCAAGGCTTCTCCAAATTATAAATACTGGTAACCTGTTCCGCCGTAAGAACCGATTTATAAATCCGAATCTCATCCATCGTTCCATGAAAAAATCCTCCATCGTTCACGTAACTACGGGACAACGGATTCGTCGAGTATTTGCTGGTCGGCAGGTCCTGACCAAACGTAAGATTAACAGGCTTCGCAGCAAGAGACAATATAGTACCGGGAAGGAGTGTTCCATCAGCGCCCCAATCAAACAGCAATGCACCATTTATATAAAATACTTCATGTCCGCCACCGAATGTTACCACAATATGAGTCCATGTTCCCTGAGGCACCGAACCTTCATGCTGGAGTTGTAACTTATATCCATATTTACGGTTCATGGCCACCATGTATTGATAAGGAAAAATGGAAGTTTCCACATCCTGTTTTTCCCACAGTGAAATAGAGATCGTTCCCGGATTCAGGGCAGCGGCGTAAGGAATTTCAACATTTTGACCTTTATCAAAATGCAATGCCCTGCCAACATCTCCGTAGCGGTCTGCTGCCAGCGAAGGCACTCCGGTTCCGGCCCAATAAGGATCGCCTGCTTTAAGGGCACCATGATGGGTGCCGGCATAGTCTTTAACAACAGCGTCGGCGGCAGAGGTCGTGATCTCATCGAATGTCCACTGACCGACCAGGTTGGCCGCATCGATCGCAACAACCAATTTGCTATTGTACGTCAGCGTAGCGGCGGCCAAACTGGCAACTGCAGCGGTTACATCCGCCTGCGTAGCGTTGGCATTATCCAGGATGCTTTGCGCCTGTGTAATGGTTGCCGTAAAAAGAGCTTGAGATCCCCTCAGGTAATTGCCTCCGGCAACTCCTTCATGCGTGGTCGTAATCAACGCACTTGCTGCTGCGACCGCCGTGGTCAAGTCGGTTTTGATGACAATCTCATCCTTATTCTTGTTGCATGCAACGAGCGCCCACGCGATAAACAGGATTATACCCACACTGAGAAGCACCTTCACATTTCTTGTTTTCATAATGGTAGTTTATTTGTTTGGAATACCTAAAAAGAGTCATGGAATCAGGTGCTCAAGACCCTTTTCTGGAATGTCTCTACGGAAATATTCGTGCCCGACTATTGTTGAATTAAACGGGCGTTATTGCGCCTGCTATGGAGGGTGTGAGAGGAGTTGTAGAGTTTTCTCCACGGAATCGGTGATCGGTGATCGGTGGTTTGTCCCTGGCGAGGTAGTCCGACCCATCGGTCCTCGTGCCCTTGTTGGTGTTGTGCGTTGGCGTGCGCGGGGATCACCAACAAGCACACCTGAGAAATATTTATGGTGCTCCGAATGAGTAGGTAATCGTGGACTTAGAAAGGGAGAAATTTCACGTAACGACTCGCTCAATAGGGAAACTGTCATCCCGTGCCACGCAGTAGTTTTCTATGGAATGATGAACTTTCATGAGCCGGGATCCCTAATAAGTTGCTGGTCACTTGTATAAAAAGCTACGCGCGTGGTTGACGAAAGCCAAGGCAAGGGCCTATTTCATTGAAACTATGCAGCCATCAAACTGGGATCCCGGCTCATGCGCCAGGCAGCATTTCATAGATGAGGGGTGCGTGGCCGGGATGACAGGAACTACGGCTCAATCAACACCTTCCTGTAAACAATACCCGTTGTTGTTTCAACCTTGAGGATAACCAACGCCCTTGCCATTTGATCAAATTCTACTACCAGTTTTTCATCATCAACATGGTAAGACACACCGGTTATCTTCCTCCCTGTCACATCGACGAGTTCGACATTCGTTGCCGGTTGTTGAAGGCCTTTCACGAAAAGGATATGGCTGGCGGGATTTGGATAGACCGTTATCCCTTGTCCCGGTTCATTCCGAACGGCAGTAACCGTGTTCCACAATGTTTTAAGAGTTTCGATTTCATTCGGGGCTAGCGCTTTATCGTAGATCCTCACTTCATCCAGGGTACCCCGCAAGTAATAATTGGAGGTGCTGGCGTCTTTTTTACCAAACGTAATCGATTTCGAGGTAGTAGACATGGGTCCCGTATCCGCTAAGAATGTGTCCAGGAATCCGTCAACATACAGCTCCATGGAGTATCCTGTGTAAACCGCAGTAAAATGGTAGAAGTGGTTCAGCACCAAAGGAAAAGAAGTATCCAGGTCGATGGTAGATGAAATCGTTTTTACCGTCCACCTCAATTTACCATTGGGTATGATGGATACTTTCCACCGTTCTTCATAACTTCCGTGGGAGATCACGTAGGTCTCCTCCGGAACCCCGTCGAGCTTCACCCAAAAGGCAAGCGTTATTTGATTCTGGAAATTGAGACTGGCATCATTGGGGACATAAATGATATCGCTGCCGGATGAAAAATGATATGCCTTGTCGGGTTCTCCGCGGGCATCTTCTGTAAGGGTGGCACCTTGTAACACCGCGTTGTGGCCATTACCGCTGTAGTCCAGTACATTGCCGTCCATCGGATAGTAAGCAAAAGGGGCTGTTGTGCCACTGCTCTTCGCTTTCACCAGGACTTGCTTTTTCGCAGTGGCTTTCAATCCATCCGAATTTGTAACCTCGCAGGCGATTTCAAACAAGCCTTCACTTGCTGGAAGAGTCCAGCGGATCAATGAATCATTCTGACTAAGGATAGCCCCTCCGGGCAAAGTCCATTTATAAACACCTCCATCTGCATTCGTTGCTTTACAAACGAGTGTTGCTACATGGCCCGTATAATACCATAAACTGTCCACCGTAAATCCGCTAATCACAGGCGCCACAGGGATGTGGGCTACGACATGAACTTGAATACTGTCCGTGGCAGAAACCGAACCTGAAACCACTTGCAGTCGCAGCGAGTACCTTCCGGCAACCTGAGGAGCGGTAAACGTAAATGCATCGGTTGATGAAGACAATGACATAACACCATTTATGAACCAATTATAGGTAACAGACCCCGGTGCATTCTGCAACGAACTGTAAACAGGTACCTGCTGGTCAAATTCAACCAGGGTGTCCACGACGGCCAGCGAGTTGATCCTGAACTTGCCTGCAAAATCGTATCCATAGTGATAATCCACTACCTGGCTGCCCAGGTACAATTTTCCATCCGAAGGAACGGGTGTTGAATTTTGTGGAAGATAAACCAACAGCATGGCTTGGTCGGCCGGTACCGTGATGAGTGTGTTCCCGGTAGCTCCTGCCTTTATAACCGTTTGGGAAACTGCATCGTAAATGTCGTATGCCTGCGCTCCCAGCGGCAATGTTATTTGTTTTGCCGATGTATACGGATTGTACACAATGAATGAGGGAAAAGTATTCTGACCAAAGAAGTCCGTTTTATTCACATTCAGTAACAGGATTCCATCGACGTCCGTCGAATCCACCAATGCGGCCAGGTAGCCGACGTGGGAGGCGCCATACAAGCCCAGGTTGGTTTGTGCCCAACCGTTTCTTTTTGCATCGCCTGTGCCGTAAAGGTTTATGCCGTTATTGGTTTGCTTTAGCGCTTCGTAAGGAATCACCGAATGCGGATCGTATGTAGAACTCCAGGTAAAATCATCCTGATTAGCCTGCGGCAGGTAGGCCCGGTAAAATAGCCGGCTCGCATTGGCGAGGTTGAGGGTCCATTTCGCAATAGCGCGCGCAAAACGCTTATCGTATTTCACCATCGGCACCAGCGCAGCGGCCTGCTCGAATCCATTCATCGCAAAGGCATAGCCCGTATTGGGATTATCGACCTCCCCTACCAGTCCAGAGACATCCGTACTTCCTCCATCGCCCCATGAACCCACGATGGTTCCCCAATTTCTCTTAGAACTTTGATCAAAGCTCCAGTTCACCATTTTAGCTATATCATAATTCGTTCCTAATTCCGCATTCATTTTGGCCGCCGCAAACGTTCCATAAGGCAATTGAATTTCATAGGCGGGGTTGAAACTTAACGCGGACAGAAACCCTAAGGCCATCTGTGCGCCCTCCAGATATTTTTTATTTCCTGTTTTGAGCCAGGCATGATACAAGATCCAACCTATCGTACCGGCTGATTCAGGTTCACTTACACCTGAACTTTTGGGTGTCATGGTAGCCAGGTTAAATCCCCGGTAGTCCATCTGAGGGACAGTCCACGGCGTAGTGGAACCGCCCATAACTTGCACCGCCTCTAACCACCGATCGGCAATCGTGGTAAACTGTTCGTTAAAGTCCAGTGTATTCGGATACTGCGAGTACAACTGATAAAAAAATACATTGGGCATCATATCATACCACCAGTCTGAACCGCTGGAGGAAGAATAGCCATTGAGGTAAACGTTTTGTCCATTGGCTTTATTAAAAAAGTCTTTCACTTTCAAGACCCAGTTTGTTCCATTTTGATTGGATTTGTCAATGCCCACGAGCGAGGCTCCGACAACGCAAGGTATGATATTGATGGCCTCGGCCTGGTTGCCACTGCTGGATGAGCCAACATAAGAATCCAATAAGATGGGTTGAAGGGAAGGATAGTTAACGCCACTTGCCTTCAAGTGCATTACCGGAAGATATTGCCCGGTAGCATTAAGCGAAAAAATGACAGAATCGTATTGGAAGGCCACTTTCTTCCAGTCCCTCATAACATAAGGCATTGGAACATTGGACATTTGCTGAACCTGGGTAATGTCCAGTTGGCCCACTTGAGCTATCGCACGCAGGGAAAATAAACTGATTCCTAACAAAAAAATGAAGCTCGCCTTTCTCATCAACCACATACTTTTCATTTCAACCCTTGTTTTCAATTTGAATCAATAGTTCATAATCAATCTAATAATAAGAATCACAGTTCAGGCAATTAAAAAGGAACAGTGTTGCCACTATTCCTTTTTACCATCATTGCATTCAACTAAATTTTAAAACCCTACGGTTTTTCCAAATTATAAATGCTGGTTACCTGCGCTTGTGTAAGAACTGATTTATAAATCCGTATTTCATCCAGTGTTCCATGGAAGTACCCACCGAAGTCTGCATCGTAACCACCGGTTGGCAAATCCTGACCAAAGATGAGGTTGACCGGTTTGGCAGCAAGGGAGATAACTGTTCCGGGAGTCGCGGCATTAGTGCCAGTTCCCCAATCTATTGTCTGCACCCCGTTCACGTAGAATATCTCGTGTCCGGCACCAAAAGTGGCAACAACATGATACCATGTCCCCTGAGTAAGGGGAGCACTTCCAAGACCTGCATCATGATCATAGATAGTTGTGTCCCCGGGCGATCTAGCAGCGCGGGCCGTAAAGAATGGCTGTGGAGTTCCTTGAAATTGAAATTTATATCCATTCCACCTGTTCATCGACACCATGTATTGATCAGCGAAGAGAGCAGTTTCCACGTCTTGTTTGGCCCATAATGAAACTGACATCATTTGAGGGTTGAGAGATGTGGCGTAAGGTATTTCAACATTTTGTCCCTTATCGAAGTGCAGGGCCTTGCCGGTAATCCCATAACGGTCTGCCGCCAGCGTCGGAACTCCGGTTCCGGCCCAATGAGCATCCCCGGCTTTAAGGGTGCCATCATGCGTGTTTCCTGAATAATCTTTTACTACTGCGTTTGCTGCGGCGGTTGTAATTTCATCAAACGTCCATTGGCCAACCAGATTGGTCGGATCGATGGGAGTAACCAAAGCGTTCGAGTAGGTGGCCAACGCCGCGGCTAAATTGGCAATCGCTGCCGTTACCTGTACCTGAGTAGCGTTCGTATCATCTGCAACGACCTGCGCCTGCGCAATAGCAGCGATCAATGGAGCCTGAGATCCCTTGAGATAATTACCCGCTGCAACTCCTTCATGAGTAGAGAGAACCAACGCATTCGCCGTAGTAATAGAGGCGGTCAAGTCGGTCTTGACCACGGGCGGAGTAGCGTCCTTTTTCGAGCATGCAACGAGCGCCCATGCAATAAGCAGGACGACTGCTGCATTAAGAAGTACTTTCACATTGTTTGTTTTCATAATTGATTGTTTAATTGTTTAAAGGATTAAGACTTATTCTAATTTGTAATTGCTGGATTTGTGTCCAGTTCCGATTGCGGAATAGCGAAGTACCGTTTGCTGTAAGTGAAGCCGGTGCTTCCCAATGCAGCTTCAGCCGCCTGTTGCCCATACCGCATGAGATCAAAATACCGGTGAAATTCAAATCCAAGTTCTACCCTGCGTTCATGACGAATGACGTCCCGCAACGCTTGTTGCCCTCCGTTATTTACATCGTCTAATAGCCCGGGCGGTATAACGCCAAATCCGGGCAACGCGCTGTCGTAGAGGTAACTTTCTCTCGCCCTTTTACGCACCGTATTGAGCGGAACGATCGCTTCGCCTCCACGACTCAATTCATTCAACGCTTCTGCCTTCATGAGAAGTATATCGGCATAGCGGAGATAGACATAGTTCAGGCCGGAGTCACCGATGGGCAGCAAGCCCTTCTTCGGTTCAGAACTTTTTCTATTGAGATAGCCGGTGGGCGACCAGGATGGATCGAATGGTTCCCCGTTCACCCATTTATTTCCGGCACGGCCGACAGTATAATCGAGTCGCGGATCAGGCGTGCCCAACAGGGTTACTTCAAATTCATCGATGAAGCTCTGCAAGGGCGCGTTAAAGTAATATCCGTTGTAGGTGGATGGCGAAAAATACTGGCTCAAGAAACTCCCCAGCGAAGGCGATTGACCGCGAAGTTGCTGTATTTCAAAAACAGATTCGGCGTTATTTTGCGTAGAGTCCAGGAAGTTGTTCTTATAGACCGGCACCAGGCTATACCCTGCCGATGCGTCGAGCGAATCAATAGCAGTCAGGACATCAGTCCATTCACCCTGATAAAGATGGGCTTTTGCCAACAAACCCCAGGCTGCCCCTTTGGTCGCCCTTCCCATATCAGAAGCTGAATAGATTTTGGGCAATACTTTAACCGCCTCCTGAAGGTCGGTTTCAATCTGCTGGTATATCGCCGCCACAGCGGATTTAGGCAAATTGATTTCGGCGGAAGAAGTTGGCGGCAGTAGTTTGAGCGGAATATCTCCAAAAATATTTACCAGGTTGAAATAGAAATAGGCTCGCAGGAATTTAGCTTCTCCAAGGATTCTGTTTTTAAGAGCGGGGTCCATAGTGATGCCGGGGACATAGGAAACCACATAGTTGGCGCGGGTTATCCCATCGAAGTATTGTTTCCAGGTATTTTCCAATACCGTATTACTCCGCACGTAATTGAATAGGTCGATGAATTGGATATCGCTCTGGTCTCCCGAGCCTCCGCCTTTTGTTGCATCATCGGATGCCACATCACCGAAAACCCACAATCCATTATTGGTCGATATAAAAGAGGCACTGTTGTATATCCCGTTAACGGCCAGGATAGCATCTTGCGGGGTTTGGTAAAACGTAGAACTGGAGAATTTGCCCTGAAGGTTTTCTTCCAAAAAATTGGAACAACTGATCCCTGTCATCAGGAAGAGTAGTATGAGAATTCCGGTTATCTTCTTCATAGTCTTAGCGATTAAAAAGTAAGGTTCACTCCGACATTGTACGATTTGGCCGCGGGGTAGGTACCCCAATCGATGCCGTTGGCCCTGTCGCCATCCGTCTTCGAATTATCACTTACGGTCATTTCAGGATCCATCCCTGAGTATTTGGTGAAGGTGAATAGATTGGTACCGGAGAAATAGACGCGTACCGCTGAGAAACCATACTTCAGAAGAACGTCTTTGGGAACAGTGTATCCTATCTGAAGATTCTTCAGACGGGTGTAAGAACCACTCTCGAGGAAGCGGGTCGATATCTGCGTATTATTCCCCGAAGCCGACCACGAGGCACGCGGGTACTGGTTGCTCGGATTTTCGGGGGTCCAATGTCCGGTGTAATACCGTTCCGTAACATTGAAGGAGCGGTAAAAGCCTTCGATGTCTCTGTTCAACACGCTTAAGATCTTCTGTCCATAAGCACCCTGGAAGAAAACCGATAAATCAAAGTTT
>Ga0193731_1000621_pt1 | contig 11041 bp, 20 predicted proteins | sample U1a2metaG_FD_144920 | JGI IMG/M metagenome (GOLD analysis project Ga0193731, IMG submission 144920) | Soil microbial communities from a riparian zone of the East river system, Colorado, United States - U1a2 | ecosystem: Environmental > Terrestrial > Soil > Riparian zone | place: USA: East River...
GGTCGACCATCAGGGCCATGAACGGCACCGCCATGCCTGGCCGGTAGGCCGCGATGCGCCAGGTCTCATCCAGTGGTCGCGACACGCTCAGCTCCAGCTCGTGGAACTGGTACGTACGGTCCAGGCCGCCCACCAGCTCGTCGCAGATCCCGTCCACGAGCGCCGGCACCGAACAGTCACCTCTGTACTCGTGGATCATGACGCTTCCTCTCGCTTGTGTGCGCTCAGCGCCGCGTAGTCGCGGGCGACGTGACCGCAGGAGCAGGTCAGCTCCTCCTCGGTGGGCGGGGTGAGCAGCCACTCCAGCAGGCTGCCCTCCATCACGACTGCACCTCGTGGTCTTCCAGCGCCTCGATGCCCTCGGCGGTGATCACCACGTCGCTCTGATCGGTCCGGCGCAGCAGCCCGCGCTTCAGCAGCGCCTCCACGGTGGCCGTGCGCACCCCCAGGAACCGGTCGCCGTAATTGCCATCGGTCGGCAGCGCGATGTGGTAGCCGGAGTAGCCATCCGTGTGCAGATGGTGCTGGGCCGAGGCTCGCAGGGCTTGAAGCTGAGTCAGGCTGAGCTTGATCACGACTCCTCCAGTTCCATCATGTGCGTCTTCAGCACTCGCTCGCGCAGGCCCTCTTCTTCGCGCTGCTCACTGGGGACCATCAGTACAGCCACTCCCCCGTACGCCTGGGCGATCATGGCGTGCTCGCGGGCGATGCGCATGATCTCGTCCCACGCCTGAGCACACTGCTCATCGCTGGGGGGCGGTCCCTGGGTCGGCCGGTAAGTCATCACTCGCCGCCCTTGAGGGTCAGCTCGGCCAGCACGAACTCGGCCGCCAGGATGGCCTCGGCCAGCGCGTCAAGAGACTTGTCCTGACCCGCCAGCCAAGCGATGTACTCGTCGGTGATGGAGAAGTCCACCAGGCGGCTGAGCACCCATGCGGGCACCGTCACCGGCCGGTCGCTCCGGCGTGCCACGTCCCGGGCCTCACGCTCGACCTCAGCCGCCAATACGTCGATCGGCAGCAGCTCGAAGTCTTCAGGCATGGTTCTCTCCTCTTGTTGGTCTCTCTGGCGTCTTGGGACGGCCCCGGGATCACTCCCAGGGCCGCCCCGAGGGGTCAGAGTCCTTCGGCGGCGATGATGGCCCGGCAGTCCGGACCCAGGTGCGCCGCGCGGGAAACCTCGTCGGTGAGGGTGCGGGTGCAGCGCCGGCAGCGGTCCAGCTCATCGCGGTACAGGTTGTACGCGGCCTCGACATCCACTGCGATCTGCTCCAGCACGATCTGGGCACCAGCACCCCGAATCGGGAGCAACTCGTCGCCGGCCTGCGCCTTGACGAACACCCGGCCGGCGTACTTGCCCACGGTTGGGCGCTCGACCTTGTAGAAGTGCACGACCCCGTCGACCCGCAGCGCGTACCGGTCAGCCGGCACCTCGGCGGGCTTGGTGAAGACGCGGCGCGCCTTCAGTCGCTCGATCAGGTTGTGGATCTGCTTCCGGTCCAGCGGGCCGGGCTGGCTGTTCATCCAGGTGGTCATCGAGAACTGGATCTCGGCCGGCACCTGGGTGGCCAGGTCGAGGATGTACTTGCGCTGCTTCGGAGTGGCATTGATCAACGGGTCGACACGCTTGGCGGCCTGCTGCGCCTCGTTGGCCTCGACCTGCTCGATCATCTGTCGGAACCTCTGTCCGTGGGTCTGGATCTCCTGGGGCAAGAGCCCTGCGATGGTCTGGGTCATGGTCTGCTCCTCGGTCTCGCTGGCGGCTACGAGATGAGTGTACCCAAGAATCCTTGGAGACACAAGCGAGACCGCAGGCCTCTCAAGACCAACCGCGCTGAGTTCTCACCAAGTGACGCCCTCTTCGAAGTCCTCGTCGCCCTCCGGGAGCGAAGGCTCGTAGTCGTCGTAGCGAACCAGCAACCCGCCGCCCTTTCGGGAGAGCAGGGTGATGTCGATGACGGCCGGCATGTACGGCTGGCGGTTCTGCCGAAGCGCGGCGACCACGGCGGTCTCTAGGGACTCGGGCTCCCAGAGGAGGTCGGTCTGGATCTTGACCTCCAGGGTGTATTCGAACTTGGGCATGGGATTCCTCTCCAGATCAGATGATGTTAAGACGGTCAGTTGGAGGACCGCGAACGATCCCGGCGGCGCGCTATGGCACCCCACACGCCGAGGATGGTCACCGCGATGAGATGTACAACCAACAGCCAGAAGGCGCCGATGTGAAAGCCGGGAAACGCTGTCGCGTCGATGAAGCGGTAGAAGACCATATCCAGCACCATGCAGCCGGCGTAGATCGCCGCGAGCCGCAAGAGACAGAGTCGCATCGTCAGTTCTCCTCTTCCTCGGGTCGTTGGCCGAACGGGTATCCGAACAGCTCCTCAAACTCGTCGTCCTCGACCTCCCAGTGGTAGGAGGTCTCGAAGCGACAGGAGCCACAGCTCAGACTCACCATCGCGCCGCCGTCACCCTCGTCCACGTGGATGGAGTCGCGCTTCACCTTGTACCGGTGCCCGTTGGAGCACTGCTGGTTGAAGGCCTCGTTGGGGATGGCGACGGTACCCGTGACGTACGCCTGCCACTGGCCGGCCGGAACGGGGTAGTGCATGGTCACCTCGCGTAGCGGTTGGGGCATCCGCACAGCGTGCAGGTGCCGTGGTCGTCGATCTGGGCGTCGAGGCGCTCGGTCATCCGGCACCAGTAGGTGTCGCCGCCCATCGAGATGTGGGCGATGTCAGAGCCGTCGGTAGTGCCGTCCCACTCGTCATGCTCGTCGTAGCCGCCATGCCAATGCATCTGAGGGACTCCTTCGTTGTGTCTCTCTGGCTCCCCGATAGTACTCCAGGAATCCTTGGTAACGCAAGGCACATCGTATGATCCTGAGCGGCTGGTACTATATAGCCGACGGGGTATATGCCCCGCAGGACATACGAGGAGGGAGCGGACATGGCCGCCGAGCGCTACAAGATTCAGCTGCGGCAGGGTGGCGGGTCGCCCCTGATCGAGCTGGAGACGAATATCGACCCGCACGACCACCGCGCCGTACGCGCTCTGCTGGAGGAGCTGGTCCAGCAGGAGAAGCGCACCCTGGACCTCGACCTGTCCCGCTTCCAGCTGTGGATCACCCGATCGGGCTCCAGCGCCATCGAGGTCAAGGTCACCGACACCGGCCGGACCACCGTCGACGGCAAGACCGCCGAGGACCTCGTCCGACGGTAGGCTGGCAGGAGCCCTTAGCCAGTGCCCTGCGTCAGAGAGACCCCAGGAGATCACTCTCCTGGGGTCTCTTCTATGTGCCTCGACCCACTCGCCGAGGGACTCGCCGTTAAGTTACCTACAGTAGCTACACGCTGTACACGTACACGCCGTACACGCCCTCAAGATCACTCCAACGCCCAGACGCGCGCCCGCGCGCGCGAGGCTACATGACTCTGCGTGCATATACCAGCATGGCTATATGCCCACCGTCTGGACCGCGCGGGCGTACCGGTTGGCCTCGTTCTTGGCGATGTAGCCCTCCTCCACGAGCCGGTTCAGGGCGTTCCAAACGGTGTTCCTCTGCTGCCCCAGGCCCAAGGACTCCGCGACCATCCCTAGCGACAGCACCCCGTCGGCACTCAGGGCGAGTACCCGGTCGCGGTCCTCGAACAGGTCGACGATCAGCTCCCGAGCCGACGCCTGAGGGGCCACCTCGGTACCGGCCGGGCCGCTCGGGGTAGGGGTCGGCGACGGCTTCGCCATGCTCGGCCCCGGCCGACTATCCGGCCAGGTGCCGTGTATCCGGAAGTGCAGATACTCCTGGCCGGCGGCGACCTGGGCCTCTTCTTCCAGCTCAGGGGACATCGCGGAGGCGATCTCGGCCCACTCGTCCGAGGTGGACTCGCCTTCCTCGTCTTCCAGCAGGTAGGCGCGCCCGTAGACGCCCCGGGAGCTGCCCGGAGCGGAGCTGTCCAGCACCAGCGTGCCGGCGCTGCTCTTGCCGTTGTACGACTTGGGCATCTTCGCCGGGTTCGCGGTGCGGGCGATGTGCGGCGGCAGCAGGATGTCGCCGCCGATGTCCTTGCCAATCCGCATCGAGATGATGGTGCCCGCCGACAGCTGTGTGCGCAGGTCATCGGACCCGCCGAGGCTCTCCAGGCCGGGCCACTGGCAGATCAGGCCGAGCTGGATCCCGCACTTACGGGCCATCCGGGCGATCTCCAGGATGATCCGCTTCATCTCGGGGTCCCGCAGCAGCGCCGGGGCCTCCTCGATCACGACCTGCAGGATCGGCCGCTCCCGGGTGGGCTCGAAGTAGTCGACGCCGATGTGGCGGCGGCCCTTCTTGTCGTGCCAGACGGTCTTGCTGTTCGCCTCGGCGCGCGCGTACATGATCCGCTCGACTGCCCTGAGCATGGACAACGCCTGCGCGCGGTTGCGACCGATCCACTTGGACTTGCCCTCCTCGCCGGCCCAGGCGGCCGAGGACGCGCCGCCCTGCGGGTCGATGAACCAGGTGTGCACCAGGCCGGTACGGTTGCTCTGAGTGAGCACAAGGTCGGTTACTCGTGACTTTCCGCTACCCATATCGCCCGCGATCAGGAACGGGTAGGCGCCTGACTTGGGCATCCAGACCCGGAAGAATCCGTGCTTGCGGTCAGGGAACCGACACACCGGGACGCACCCCTCGGCCAGCTCGTACAGCTCGTCGCTGTAGAGCATCACCTCGTGGGTCGGATTGTCCTTAAATATACTGATTTTTAGCAGGTCAGCGCGGTCGTCGTCGGTCGACTCCAGGGTCACCGAGGCGATCGAGATGGCCTGCCGGGCGCCGTACTTGGAGGCGTAGATGGACGCGATCCGCTTCTTGGCCGCGACCGCCGACTCACTGTCGATCAGGGTGCCGTCCAGCACCACGACAGCCGTCCAGCCGTCTTTGGTGTGCTTGACCTCGGTCAACCTGCTGTTGGGCAGCGGCCCGCCGTAGCAGGCCACGAACTCCTCCCAGATGCGCTCCTCCTCGCCGTCGGGGATGTCGCGTACGGCGTGCCGTACCCACCACGGGACGGCGAAGCCCAGGAAGGCCACGAACAACAAGATGCACATGGTGCCGGTGGGAAGAGTGCCTGGCCAGACGCCCACCGGTACGGCCGCGATCGACCAGCCGAAGGTGAACAGGTACAACAGCCAGGCGTACGCCTGGATCTTCTGGGAGGGCTTGGTGCGAGACATGATCAGCCCCAGCGAGACACCAGTGAGAAGACCGAGAACGACTACCGTCCGCAGCGAGTCGGAGAGAGCGTGCGAGACGAGACCCGAGAACCACAGCGAGACAACGTACGCAAAGGGAGCGAGACCTCGGCGAGAAGTTCTCACCCAAGCGAGAACCCGGCGAGAACGAGACACCTGCGGCTCGGGCGAGAACATCCCCGGCGAGAACGAGAACGAGAGGCCGGAGCGAGAAGAGTCTCGGCGAGAACCCTGGCTCCGGCGAGAACGAGAATGAGACGAGCCGTGCCCGCGAGACGAGCGAGACCCGCGAGAGGGTGAGCCGTAGTGTTCTCGGTAGTGCTGTCTCGTCTTCTCGCGGGACATGTCTCACGTCTCCTTCTCGGATGAGCGAGACGGGACGCCCCGGATGAGCGCCCCGTCTCGGCTGTTCTCTCTGGCGGTGCGGGGGAATCAGGCCGGCGACGGGGCGGCCGCCGACGTGGTGTTGTGGAAGCTGGCAGCGACGTTCTTGTCGCCGTCAGGCAACGCCTGACGGGCCTGAGCAGCCGCCTGGTGTCGCTGGACGGCGTCCTCCAGGAAGGAGGTATGCCCCCTGTACGTATCCAGCGCCGCCCGCACGGTGGCCTGACCTTCGGCGGCGGCGGCGAGCGCCTCCTGAGCCCCCTGGACGTGCGCGGCGGTGCCCTCCGCCTGCAAGGACTTCAAGGCACCTGCATTTGCCTCCAGCTTGGTGGCCAGTTCGGCATAGGCGTTGCCGGTGCCATTGGCATTGTCGAGTTCGGCGTTGGCGTGGCTGGTCAGCTCCTGGGCCAGGATCGCCAGGGCCTCCAGGTTCAAGGTCTCGTTTACGGTCGGTACTGCCATGTTGGTGCTCCCATTCTGTGTGCCCACGGTAGGCTCGGTCTTCTCCTTGGTCAGGTACGTGTGAGACACGCCCTGCCCCTCAGCTTGAAGTCTCATCTGCTCGGCTCTCGCCTTTTGGTAGAGCGAGACGACCGCCTTACGCGAGCCGGCGAGAATGGCCCTTCGGCCGTCGTATGTAATTCTCGGATCGGCGAGATACCACGCATACGCCTCGTCCTCGAGTTCTCGCTCGCTCAGTGACTGGGCGGGGCTGCCGTTCTCGTTCTCGCTGCCACCGTTCTCGCCCTTGAACCGCGAGACAGCCTCGTCGAGATTCTTGTCGAACGTCTCGGTGTAGTTCTCGTTCTCGCTCAGCGGGGTCGCGGTGTTCAGCGAGACATTCTCGTTCTCATTCTCGCTCCCGTTCTCGTCTCGCTGCGGGATCAACGGTCGCCCCCAGCGAACCTCCGCCCGGTCTTTGCCGGCCTGCCAGTTGGACCGCCAGTTGGCGCGCCAGTCCGCCAGGAACGCCTTGGGCGCCAGCACGGTGCCGTACGCGGCGGTGGCGGTGCCGGCAAGCGCCTTGTGCAGTCGGGGGCTGCCGCCGTACCGGGTGCCGAGTTGGCGCTGGGCCTTCTGGTAGAAGCCGCCCAGCGCGCGACTGGCCGCCCCGGTGGCGTCGTCCCAGGCCTTCTTGCAGCCGTAGACGACGGCGGTGATGATCAGGAACTCGATAACCATCAGTGGATCCCGAGGATGCCGCCGATGATGGCGGAGACGAGTGCCCCCAGGAGTCCGAACGCGCCGCCGATGATGGCACCCGCCGGTCCCGGGATGGAGGCCACCGTCAGCGGGGCGATCACCGCACTGACCAGAGTGACCTTCTTGACCTTCCGGTCCTTGAGCACGTGGATGAGGAAGTAGAGAGCCGAGACGAGCCCTACCACCCCCGTGAGGGTCGCCCCGGTGTATTTCCCGATCTGGGCGACCAGCATGGTCTGCAGCCAGTCGACGCTGAAGTGCGCCAGCTGGCCGAGCTGGCTACCGCCGATGCCCATCGTGCCGACCAACATGAAGCAGGGCGCGACCACCTCCCACTTCTTCAGCACGCGGTAGAAGACCCACGCGCCGATATAACAAAAAATCCCGATCGTCGCTGAAATCGCTCCTGGAGCCCAACTGGGCATCACGCCCTCCTCTCTTCATTGATCGTTTGGGTCATCATCTGAAGTTCTCTGGCGACGGCCGCCCAGGCGCCCGCCCGCAACTCCATGGGGAGTCGGCCGATCAGCACCCGCAGCGCGTCCCAGCGCACCTGGGCGCATTCCCTGTCCGTACCGGCCGCTGCCAGTCGCGCCTGTACGTGCTCCTCCCGGCGACGCTCCGTCTCCGTACGCCGGCCCTTGCGGTACCGGGTGCGGCAGGTCGTCGAGCAGTACAGCGGCCGGACGCTGCCAGGGATGGGCACCGCGTCCTCGCCGCACTGCCGGCAGGCGAGCCTGATCAGGGGAGCCATCACGAGGACAGCTCCTCTGGCTCGTCTTCCTTCTCGACCTCGCGGATCGCCAGTCGGCCCAGGGTCTTACCGCCGAACATCCGGTCCAGCGCCGCGCCAGTCAGCGGGGCACCATCGGTGTCCGGCCAGCCCGCTGCGCGCTGCTCCCGGTAGTACTCCTTCATCTGGGACTTGGTGGAGCCGCCAACCACTTCCAGCTGAGCGCGCCTGGGGGCCTTCTTCAGGGCGACCCTTGTCGCCGGCTGAGCAGGAGAAACCCCTCGACTCTCCTGCCCAGCCGGGATGACCTCGTTCCGGAACTCCTGTACGGCGTTCCTGACGGTCCGCGCGGTGCCGATGGCCCGCAGCAGCAGCGGCTCCCGTCGAACGAGGCCTTCGATCGTCCCTCCGGCGCGAGCCTGGCGGCGGTCGTCCAGGTACCTGACGGCTACATGGATCGACACCCATGCCATGAAGGACGGGACGAAGCCGATGATGATGACCACCGCCAGGAACGGCGGGGCCTTGAACCAGTGCACGATCAGGAAGGTCGCGCCGGCCAGCGCGCTCATGACGACCGAGACGATCGTCCAGACCTTCGCGGACTGGCGGGTCTTGGGACTGGCCCACCAGGCAGTCAGCCAGATCCGGCCGGAGCTGGCGGCGAACCAGTCCACCGCGATACCGAACACCCAGGACAGGTGCACGTCCAGGCCGCCCCACGGGTGGTGGATGTGCGCGGTCTGGACCCAGCCGGCCTGCTCGGCGAGCCCGTTCCAGCCCGCCCAGCTGGCGATGATGGCGGCAGCGAAGGAGGTCCAGATACCCCCCAACACGAACAGGTCAGGGCGGATCTTGGTGGGGGCGTTCATATCTAAAACACCATCCAGATCAGGAAGATGATGGCCGCCAGGATCGCGGCCTTGATCGGGCCGGACAGCATCCACACCAGCAGCAGCAACAGCGCCACCAGGGCGATGGAGGGCACGGCGAACGCGACGGCGGCGGCGTGCAGGATGACCTGCTCCTTCTTCTTGGCCAGCGCGATCCGCGACCGGTGGGAGGCGATCAGCGTGTGCAGGCTGTCCGGCTCGCGCGCGGCCACCTGGCTGGCATAGACCTGCAGAGCGTTCGGGAGTGAGTGGGTCACGTGCACCTGGGCACTCGACTTGGGCTCCGGCTTCGACTTCGGCTCCTGCTCGAAGATGGTGAACTTCGGCTTCTCCACGCGCTCCCGCACCTCCTCGCTTTAGGTCGTGCGTCCCGGTTCGGACGCCTCCGTCTCTTCCATTGATACCATACCGATGGTACGAATGTTCTGTAAGCCTCAATGACCTGTATGGTCGTTATCATGCAACCGTGATCACGTCCTGTCAAGGAGTGAGATATGTTCCCAACTAGAGGAGGCCGAGGGTGGTAACGCCCCGATATAGGAAGATCGCCGACGAGCTACGGCACCGCATCACCAGTGGTGAGCTACAGCCGGGCGACCAGATCCCGATCGAACAGGACCTGCAGCAGCACTACGAAGTGAGCAGAAACACCATCAGGCCCGCCGTCCAGGCACTGGTAGCCGAGGGGCTGCTGGAGACCCGGGGCCGAAGGGGGACCTTCGTCCGTGACCTGCGACTGTTCACCTATAACGCGCAAATCTACGTAAATAACCCCGACTACTTCGGGGGTGAGGTGCCGCTGACCGACTCCTGGACCCAGCAGGTGGCCGAGGCTGGTTGGCAGTGGGAGCAGGACTTCAACATGCGCCTGGAGGCCGCCGAGCCGTCGATCGCCAGCCAGCTCAACCTGGCGCCCGACACCCTGGTCTGCATCAGGGACTGTCACCGGTACATCGGCGACACCGACAGCGCGGCCCGCAAGCCGTACGTGGACGAGATCACCTTCTACGTTCGTGAGGTCGCCGAGAAGTGTGGCCTGGACTCACCGCACGACATCCCGGAGGGCACCGTCCGACGAATGGCCGACAACGGATACCTGGAGACCCGGTACCGCGACACCGTCTACGGCCGACAGGCCACCCGACAAGAGATCGACGACTTCGAGATCGGGGCCACCACCCCGATCCTGGTGCACGACCGGCTGGGCCTGATCGGCGAGACCCCACTACGGGTCACCCGGCTCATCATGCCGACCGACCGGAACCGGATCAGCTACGAGCTGATCAGGCCGGCGTGATCCTCCGACTCGCCGGCCCCGGCGACCTGGGTGCCGCGCTGCGGCTGCGCGCGGACGCGCAACAGTGGCTGCAGGCGATCGGGTCGGACCAGTGGGATCCGGCGCTGCCGACCTCCAACACCGCCGAGGCCATCTCCCGGTCGATCGCGGCCGGCGACACCTTCGTCGTGGAGGACGTGGAGGGGGTCGGCGCCACCATCACCATCGACACCAGCCCCGACGACGGGCTGTGGACGCCGCGCGAGATCAACGGGGCGCTGTTCGTGCACCGGTTGATCGTGGCCCGTCGACTGGCGTCCCGTGGGGTAGCGGACGCGCTGCTGAACTTCGCCGCCCAGGAGGCCGAGGAGCGGGGTCTGACGTGGCTACGGCTGGACTGCTGGACCAGCAACGCCGCGCTGCGGAAGTACTACCTCGGCCGGGGGTTCACGCACGTCCGTACGGTGACCGACCATCCTCTACCGTCGGCGGTCTGCATGCAGCGCAGGTCCTGCGTCCGCACGCCGGCCGCCGCGATCTACCGGGGCTGAGAGACGAAGAAGAGGCCGATCCCCCGAGGATCGGCCTCTTCTTTGGTTGTCGAGCTACCGGCCTTTCCGGCGGCTCAGTTGCTTTTCGAGCGACTCGTCGGTCCCGTCCTCCACGTCGTGGCGGTCGGGCGCGAGATCGTTGTCCTGCACAGCGATCATGCCGGGACTCCCTTCATCGTTTGAAACGGTGAACATGCGTCTGTACGTTACTACCTCAACACCGGGCGGGGTGCCTGTCCGCTGCCGTGACGGCTGTCGCATTCCGTCGCCAAACGAACACGCCGGTCAGTGCCGTCGCACCACAAGCAGCTCCCCGCCCCGAGGACGAGGCGGACCAGCTGACGGACGCGGGTCAGCACGCCGGCCCCAGCGCGCGCCTCGGGTAGTGCGGGTGCATCAGGTACGGGTCGACGATCCGGTGCACGTCCACGGTGTCCAGCACGTCAGTCAGCTCCCTGGCGATCGAACACTCGTCGTGGGCGTCGGCGGTGCTCATCCCCACGTGCCAGGTGATGCCTCGGCTGGCCGCCTCCCGCCACAGCGCGTCGAGCAGATCGGAGAGGACGTGCAGCTCGGTCTCCGGCGGCAGATGCTCGGTCAACGCGTACGCGTGCAACCCGTCGCGGATGTTCGGGAAGGTCAACGGGCCGGACAGGGTCGTGGTGAGCATGGTGTAGGTCTCCTCGCATCGGGTCTCTCTGGCGACCACCATGCTATTAAGAATCCTATTTTGATGCGACCCTCCGTACGGAGGAAATTACCCGCGCTGCGAC
>Ga0193731_1000622_pt1 | contig 11017 bp, 9 predicted proteins | sample U1a2metaG_FD_144920 | JGI IMG/M metagenome (GOLD analysis project Ga0193731, IMG submission 144920) | Soil microbial communities from a riparian zone of the East river system, Colorado, United States - U1a2 | ecosystem: Environmental > Terrestrial > Soil > Riparian zone | place: USA: East River...
AGATTCCAGTCCGCACCAGAAGCCGTTGTCAAAAACAAAGAACCGATTGTGGAAGAAATGTGCATGCCGCCGGTCCCAGTCGCGGTGCCAATTTCCGTAATGGCGTTCAGCGATGTGGTCCGTTCGCCCGTTCAGTCCGCGGTGTGCAGCTGTTCCAGGTGAACGCGCCGCTGAAGCGATGCCTGGACGATTGAACGCTGCTGGCCGTTGCCCAACAGGATTGCGCGTCGCGCTGAAACGATTCTGCGGCTGATTAACCGCTGCTCTTGCGCCGATCGACGGAGTTACGGATCGGCCAACTCGTCCATTATAATAGACAGGCCGCCGATATAACGGACGCGCTCCAACTGAAGAATAGCGCGGTATGCCGAAGCCAACTCCGCCTCCGCGCGTTCCCACTCCAACGGATCTGTGCACGCCACCGAACGCCGGAGCTGCTGCGTGGAAGCCACCGCCCCGGAAACCGCCTCCGCCTCCAACTGGTCCAGCCCGGCCACTCCCGCCGCCGACACGGCCACCACCGCCGAAGCCTCCTCCGCCACCGTGATAGCCACCACCTTGCGCTTGCCCAATCAAAGCCGCGCTCGCAAGAAGCGCGACCCAATAGAATTTAGTTTTCATGATTTGGATTTCCTTTGTCTCTTTGTGTGGTTGTTTTTGAAGTTCATTATTTCGTTGGCCTAACGAAGACCTCCCGAGACACGAAGCGTTTCACCTGTGATCCACGCGGAGTCAGAGGAAGCAAAAAAGACTGCAGCAGGAGCGATGTCGCTAGGTTGACCGACGCGACCGAATGGTGTCTGCGCTTCAACGCTTTTGCGAAGATCGCCTTGGTCGAAACCGGCTGCGCGCACCCCTTCGGTTTCGACAAGACCGGGATTGATGGAGTTGACGCGAATTTTGCGCGGACCGAGTTCCTTGGCCAGCGTTCGCGTGATGGCGTCGACCGCGCCTTTGGTGCCGGTGTAAACTGACGAACCCGGCGGCGTCAGTGACGTCACAGTTGAACTAACATTAATAATGTTGCCGCCATTGGAATCGAATTGCTTCACGGCCTCCTGAGTGGCCAGAAGCAGACCGAGAACATTCACATCGAATTGTCTGTGAAATTGCTCCTCGGTGATCTCTTCAACAGGCGACCAGTCGTAAACGCCCGCGTTGTTGACCAGGATGTCGATCTTCCCGAACGCTTTCTTTGCCGCTGAGAAGAGCCGTTCAACGTCCGCCTTTTTGGCGACATTGGCCTGCACCGCGACGGCCTGGCCACCGCGCTTGGTGATTTCATCCACGATGCGATCAGCATCTTCCTTTGCCGAAGCATAATTGATGACCACGCGCGCGCCTTCATCGGCGAATTCTTTCGCGATAGCGGCCCCAATTCCCTTGGAGGCCCCGGTTACTACCGCGACTTTTCCATTTAGTTTTCCGTTTTTCATTTGTGTTCCTTTCGTTTGTTTTGGTGTCAGCTTTTCCAGATACCTTATTCCGCTAGCTTGCCGTCTGTCGTAATCCGAGCGATTGCAGCGTAGCGGCGGTGAGTGTCCCAGTTACGCTCAGGTCGTGCTTCTCTTGATAGCGCGCGAGAGCGGCCTGGGTTTCGTCTCCAACAACTCCGTCGATCGCGCCGCGATAGTAACCAAGCTTCGCGAGCTTTGATTGAACTGCGCTTACGGTCGCATTATTCGCGTCCTGATCCGAAGGAGCGTAGCCCTGCTCGTCATCATAGTTGTACGGAGAATACTCGTAGTAATCATACGGATAACCGTTGTTGGCGTAACCATAGTCATCGTACGGATAGTTGCCGTAAGCGTAGTACGGATAGAATCCGGGATCTAATCCCCACCAGAAGCCATCGAGAAAAACAAAGACGTGACCGTGGTCGAAATGTCCATGCCGCCGATCCCAGTCGCGGTGCCAATCGGCTGAATGCCGCGCGACGACGTGATCTCGCCAGTTGGAAGGCAGATTGTTCCCGCTCCTGATTTGCCCCGATCCATTTCCCTGGCGTCGCACATTTGTTATCGCGCGATTTCCTCCGTCCGAGAGTCGAGCGGGACGATCGGCGCGATCGATATTTGTGCGTGCAAACTGACGCGTTCCGGCATTCGCATTGATGTAATATTGCCGAACCGCGGGTGACGACGGCGAACGCAGAGTGGTCGGCGAGAAGCGTTGACCTGAATGAACCATCCTGCCACTGCCGAAACTTCCACTCGCCGCAGAGTTGACTGATGGCACTGCTGCGCGCGCAGGAGCAACCCGCGCGACGAACCCTCCTCCACCGCCCCCATAACGGCCGCCTGCGTTTGCTTGAGCAATCATAGCCGCGCTCGTAAGGAGTGCGACCCAATAGAATTTAGTTTTCATGATTTTGACTTCCTTTGAGTTGATTTGTTTGCTGGTTGACTATCCACATAAAGCGAAAGCCGATTGGCGAGTTTCGATTCCATTGAAGCCAGGCGGCGCGAAGACGTCGTCATGCTTCGTCTCGATCGGGTGAAGATTCAGGTTGGTGAGGCGCGCCTGGACCAGATCGGGGAGAAGCAAATGTGGGAACAACGAGAGCTCCCAGGCGTTCGCTTCTTCGTCGAGCACGAGGCGAATGATTTCGCGCAGGTTCGGGTACGCCTGCTCATAATCCTGCTGCAATCGTTGTTTCAGTTGCGCGAGGGCGACTGAAACTGTCTGGAGGAAAACTGGTTCGGCCTGTGTATCAGTTTTCATAGGGTCGGGTTCTTTGGGTTTTCGGTGTATTTATATTTGACCGGTCGTCTATAAAATTGGCAAAAAAAAGAGTCATGAAGAGACAGCATAGGCATCTTTCACCCCCAAAACATCCCTGGCCACCAGCTTGAAATCGCGGATCAACTCGACGTCGTTTTGAATTCGCGCTTGAGCGAGTGTCCCGTGGTAGCAGGCAAACAGCGCCCTCGCCTTCGCTTCTGGATCCGGCGCCACAATCAATCCTTGCGCATGCGCGTCCCGAATAGCGGACTCGAAATACTTTATCTTCCGATCCCAGATGCGCTCAACGGTAGCCCGCACGCCCTGATCCTGCGTGCTCACTTCACTCCCGATGCTTAAGAGAGGGCATCCAAGGATGGAACCGCACGCTTTTTGGAGTTCGGCCAGGCGGTCGTGCACAAAATCGAAGTAGTGATCAAACCGTTCGAGAGGTGGAACTGTTGGAGAAAAAAGAGCGTCCATGTTCGCCTTATTCTTGTTCCATTCCGCTTCCAGTGCAGCGGCGGTGAGCTCGGACTTCGACTTGAAGAAATAATAAAAGCTTCCCTTTTTTGCACCGGCCCGCTCGCAAATCGCGTCCACCGAAGTCGTGCCGTAACTGTTTTCCCACATCAAATCCAACGCCGCGTCGGTCAGGCGCTTTTTCATGTCACTTACTCTTGGCATGACCCACCGTTGTCTATGTAGACTGATCAGTCAAGTATTTTCTGTAAAATTATTTTCGGGTGGCGCGCCGGGTCAGGCGACGAGAGGTCACGAGCACGCGCAGCAAAGGCGCAAATCAGTCGTCGCCCTGCCCTTCAATCAGGAGTCGATCCTGATTACCTACAGCTGAATCAGTCCACGGCGCGTGGCGCTGGCCACAGCTTCTGTCCGACTAATAACATTCATTTTGGCGAAGATCGCCTTCACATGCGATTTCACAGTGCCTTCACTGATAAAAAGGGCGGAGCCGATCTCTTTGTTGCTTTTTCCTAGAGCCATCAGCTTGAGTACGTCGATCTCACGTCCGCTCAACGTTTCGCCGCTGACACGCTCTGCCAGCTTGGCCGCGAGATGTACGGGCACACAAGTTTCGCCGGCGTGCACTCGGCGGATGCAATCCATGAGCGCTTCGCGAGGAACATCCTTGAGCAAGTAGCCTTTCGCACCCGCCTGAATGGCGCGGTAGATATCTTCATCGCCGTCGAAAGTGGTCAATACGATGATCCGTGCGTGCTCATCGTGCTCGCGGATTTCCTTAATCGCACCGACACCGTCAAGATCGGGCATTCGCAAATCCAGGAGTATCACATCGGGATGATGTTGCTTCCAAAGCTCCACTGCTTCGCGGCCATTGGCTGCCTCGGCGAGGACGGTCATGTCTGTTTTTCGACCGATGAGTGAAGCCAAGCCTTCGCGCACGACGCTGTGATCGTCGGCGATAAGCACGCCGATGCGGGGCCTTTTTATGTCTTCATCTTTCGGCACTTTCTTCGTTGCAGATTTTAGGAACTTCTTAGACCTCGCCGCAGCTTTCTTTTTGGATGTCATGACATCGATTCTCCATTAAACGGCAATGCCACGGTGATCTTCGTGCCTTTGCCGTGTGAACTAGTAATTTTCAATTCGCCCCCCATTTGTTCGACGCGCTCGCGCATTCCTACGAGACCGACGCCGTCGTGTCGATCTTTCAGCTTGAATCCGTCGCCGTCATCGCGCAGTTCCAGACGGAGTTCTTTCGCCTTGTAACTTACTCGCGTTTCGAAGTTCGAAGCGTGCGCGTATTTCAATGTGTTGGTCAGCGCCTCTTGTCCTATGTGCAAGAGATTTACCTGCCAGGGCTGAGGAAGCTCCGGTAGTTTGCCTTGCGCTTGAAACGTCGTGTGAAGCGCCGTCCCGGCGGTCGTGTTCTTAATAGTGCCTTTGAGTGCCTCCCAAAAATTGTATTCCTGCAGTGCTTGCGGACGCAACGCGTGCACTGACCTGCGCGCTTCGCTCAGACTTCGACGAGCCAATTCGCCGGCGCGATGCAAATGATCGTCCGCGTCCTTGCGAGAACCGCACTGGATTGCATCCTCCGCAGCTTCCAATTGCACAATTACACCGGTGAAACCTTGTGCGAGCGTGTCGTGGATGTCGCGCGCCATTCGATTGCGCTCTTCGAAGACCGCAGCCCGCTGGCCTTGCTCGGCAAACTCATTCAGTTGAAGCGCGAGCATGACTTGGTGCGCCAGCGCCTGGGTCAATTCAATCTCCTCCGGCCGATAAGACGCGCTATCGGCGTGGCGAATGCCAACAAAGCCTCTGACTTGTCCGCCCACCAAGAGCGGCACCGCGAGAAACCTCCTGGTTCCGTTCCGTTTCAAATGCTCGGCCCATTCGCCGGTGACCCGCGGATCGGTCTCGATGTTATCGCAGACCACCGGGCCGGCCGTGAAAAGCAATTCCTGAACGACCGGGTTTTGTTTCCAGAATAAGGGATCCCTGATAAACGGATGCTCGGGATCGGCCATTGGTTTTGCCCCGTCCGACGTTGAGGAGCGCAAAATGAGTGCGTCGTTCGACTCGTCAAACAACCACAGAGTCACATTTCGCGTGTTTAAGAGGCGCCCAATCGTGCCTAACATCTGCCCAATAAATCTTTCCGGGTCCGGCGCCGTCGCTAAAACGTCCAAACTTTGCGCCAGCGCTTCCACTTGTCCGCGCGCGACCTGCTCGGAAGCGCGCAGCGCCGCTTCAGAGCGTTTGCTTTCGGTGATGTCTATCACCGTGCCCACGAATTCCACGAGATGCCCTGCCTCGTCGCAAACCGGATGACCGACCGCGTGGATGTCCTTAACGGCGCCGCTCGGGTGAACAACTCGGTAGTCCGTTTCGAAGTCCGCGTTTAGGGCAATCGCTTTTCCGAACAGTTCTCTGACTCTGCCCTGGTCCTCAGGGTGAAGTCGCCCGAAGAATTTTTCGAATCGCGGCGGCCCGGCGTCCGGATCGAAGCCAAGCACGCGGTAGGTTTCCTCCGACCAGTACCGGATCTCGCCCGTAGCGGGCACCCACGCCCAACTTCCGGTATGACTGAGTCGCTGCGCTTCCGCCAGATACGCTTCGCTCTCGCGTCGTGCCGTCTCCGCCAGCTTACGTTGGATGGCGACACCCGCGAGATGAGTAATGTGTTTAATCGTTTCCTGCTCACGCGCGGTCGGGGTGCGTGGCTCGCGATAGTACATGGCAAACGTTCCGATCACTTTGCCTTCGGAGGAGAAGATCGGTGTGGACCAACACGCGCAAAGCGAATGCCTCAAAGCCAGGTCGCGAAAATCCGCCCACAACGGATCGACGGGGATGTCGGACACAATGACCTGTTCGGCGCGGTAGGCGGCCGTTCCACATGAACCGACCGCAGGCCCGATGAAAGTTCCGTCGATCGCCTCGGTGTAAGTTTTCGGAAGATGGGGTGCCGCGCTATGTCGCAACTGTTTTCCGTTCGGGTCCATCAATAAAATGGAGGCGATGACGCCGGTCGACTGCCCTTCCACGAGCAGACACAAACTATCGAGAATATCGTGAAGCGATTCGCCTTTCGCCAGCATCTCGAGAACTCGATTCTCTCCCGCCAGCAGCGCTTCGCGCCGTTTGCGCTGGCTGATGTCACGGATGATTGCCTGGTAATATTGTCCGCGCAGTGCTGTTAAAGAAACCTCCACGGGGATCACTTCGCCGTTGCCGCGCACGAACTTTCGCTCGAATCGTAATGAACCTTCCGCTTTCAATTTGTCGAACCTCTCCTGAAACAAGTGTAGTTCTTCTGGCAAGTAACTCTCGACGATAGAAGAACCGATTAATTCGTGCTCCGGAACGCCTGACAGTTCGACACCTGCAGGATTCACCAAAACATATCTGCGATCCGCGTCGATAACGCAGACGGCGTCGGGCGAAGCATTGATCAGATCGCGATACTTTTCCTCGCTTGTCCGCAGCGCGGCCTCCGCCCGATCCCGTTCAATTGCGACCCGTGCGAGGTCGGTCGCTTTCTCAATCAATCCGAGGTCTTGCGCGCTCGGGCTTCGCGTTTCGCGACTGTAAATACAGAATGTTCCCAGGACTCTTCCGTCGGACGACAATATTGGATTCGACCAGGAAGCTCGCAGCCCATGACTTAATGCTGCAGCGCGATGTTCCGGCACTTCCCAAAGCGGATCGTTAGCGATATCGGAAACCATCACCGGTGACCCGCGATAGGCTGCCGTTCCGCACGAACCGGCACAAGGTCCAATTGGCAGCTTCTCCATTTCCTCTCTCCATCCTTTGGGAAGGCTGGGCCCCGCCACCGAATCCAAATGAGCGCCATCGGAACGAAGCAACAAGACAGACGCAAGCGTGCCGCTACGATAATCTTCGATAATCAGGCAGAGAGAATTCAGGATCTCCTCGAGGGCGACGCCGGTAGCGATCATCTCGAGAAGTCGCTTTTCACCGGTGAACAACGCTTCTCCGCGCTTGCGTTCGCTGATGTCTACAGTGGTGCCGTTATAACGGTCGACTTCGCCAGATTTCCCGAGAACGGGTCGGCCAACACCTTGGACATGCTTAATAGATCCGTCCGTAAGCGCGATTCGAAATTCCATGTCAAAACCGCTTTTCTCGCGAACGGCTTTCTCAAGATTTCGCTCAATAAATGATCGATCTTCCGGATGAACCGTTTCCAGGAATAACTGGAAAGACGGCTCGGTCTTCTCAGGGTCGAAGCCGAAGATCCGGAAATGCTCCCCTGACCAGGTGACTTTTCCGCTGGAAACATTCCAGCTCCAGCTTCCGGTATGACTAATTCTCTCGCCCTCACTTAAGAATGCCTTGCTACGCTGGAGCTTCTCTTGCGCGGATTTGCGCTCACCGATCTCAGTCTGCAATTCTTCATTCGCGAGCGACAGCTTGGCGGTGCGTTCTTCAACCTTCGTTTCGAGTTCGCTGCGCGCTTGGCTAAGCGATTGCTCCGCTCGCCGTCGCGACGAGCTAAACCAGCTCATTAAAAGCGCTAGCAGCGCGAAATAAAAGAAATACTGAATGTGCGAAGCGGTAACGCCCGACACATAGACGGGCTTGCTCGATCCGTCCGGAAGAACTATTCGATAGTCAACCTGATTAGGAATGACAAAAAGAGCAAAAGCGACAAACGAGAGAAGAACAGAAAGAATTCCGGGACCTGTTCCCGCATACCAAAATGTGATTGCGATCGCGAGAAGGAAAGACGTGCTAAGCGGATACGGAAAATTAAAGTGTAGCAGGATAAGTTTTACGCCGAGTGCAATTGCGACAGAAAGCACAGCCAGACCATAACGGAAAACGATGCGTTCAAAGACGCCCGGCGATGCGACCGAGTGGAAATTATCTGCTGCAAAACCACTGAATCGCTGACCAAGCGCTCTCGAGCTGGATTTCATAAAGACTGTCGTTGTTGGCCGCTTCTGAGCTAATCAACCCAAAAATCTAACAGGTGGTCACACTTCGCGCCACCCTTACGTCCTCCCTCGAAAGAGGCACTGCATTCGTGGTCAAGGCGCCAGTCGCCGACGTCTATAGGCGCTGGCTAGTCCTCGAGGATTATTCAAAATTCGCCACAGCGATCAAACGCGTGCGAAAATTGCACGCGAACCGTTTCGTCGCGTCGCTTGGTTTTAACGGAAAGCAATACGACACCACCACCTTCGCTTCCATCGTTACGTAACTTCAGGCCGTTGCTTTAGTCCGGGGCGAGCGGCGTTCCCGCAATTCTCGCAAAAACTCATCCGGCGGCACAAAGAACGGGTTCTCCTGGACGATGCCGCCGATGAGAATCATCGGGTGAGTTCGTATGACGTCGATGATAAGGTTGCCGCCACACTTCGTCAGATTATAAAGACAGATTACGGCATCCTTATATTGCGGTATGATGTCGTTCAGCCGGCACTCGTATTCGAGGAAATCGTCTACCCCGGGCCAGTCGCCTGAAGCCCATTCGGCGTGGCCCATGACGCGGGCGAGGGGGAAGCCGTCGCGCTGGCTCTGCTCCAGCACGTCCTGCATGCAGGCAAGCATTCGGTCCTTGTCGAAACGACCGTCGCGCAAATAAACTTCGTGCCAATGGTGCAGCTCGAATTGTCCATTCTTCTCGACCGAAGGGACGTCGACGCCGCCTGAAGAAAGTCGCTGTAAGTGCTCGTCGCGCAGTTTTGGATCGACAATATGAAACGCCTTCTCGCCGCGCGCGAGGCCTTCCTTAACGAACGGAAGTAGCACACGATACTCTTCCTCTGTGCCGTTAAAAAACGCGCAGACATGGCGATGTTTGCCGAGCGTCGCATTGGCAAACCGCATCGGTCGGTTGTCCTCTTCACGAGATTTAGTGTTGTGTTCGGTAGGATGCATAGGGGTTTTGGCTTTCTTGGTTAAACATTCAGGTCGTCGAAAATCACCTTTTCATTCAGACAGCTAATTCCGAAATTCGTTGGCCATTCACCGAACGCTTTCGAAGCGGAGTTCATGAGAATACCTCGCGGCAATTGAGCGAGCTCGCCGTGACAAAAAGATATAACCCCAGCCCGTCACATTGTCACTTTTGTTTCTCCCTCGAAAGAGGCACTTCAAAATCCCGCCACTGCAACGTGGTGACTGGCCGCATGGAACGCTAGCGTCGGAATACGAAATCACAATGAAAGCTAAATCACGTGAAAACAATTTCAGGAGGACGCTGCGCAAAACCTTTCGACGACGCGCACCCAGACACGACCCCATGCTCGTCCTTAACATGTCGATCTTCAATTTCACCGACGGATGGAGTCGCACGTTTTCGAAACATGAATACGCGCGTTCCTACCCTTGACGAAACGATGCCAAATAAGGGAAACAGACCGCGGGCAATTGACGCCGCGGAGGGATCAATCGTAGTCAATGCGGCGGTTGCCGATGTCTACGAACGCTGGCTGGCGTTTGAGGATTACCCAAAATTTATCACAGCGATCAAACGCGTCCGAAAATTGGACGCGAACCATTTTGTCGCGTCGCTTGGTTTCAACGGAAAGCAATATGAGACGACACTTGAGATCATGCTGTGCGTTCCGGAGCGAAGAATTGCCTGGCGTACTCTTGCCGATCACCACGCGCCTGATCATTTCGCCGCGGGGGTCGTTTCTTTCGCATCGCTTTCTGAGCGAAGCACGTGCGTGACCCTAAAGCTGACCTCGAGCTTCGGCGGCGCTGTCTCTAGCCGGGTGGACAAATACCTGCGCAATTTCAAAAGCCTGATTGAGCGAGAAGCAAGTTCGCAGACAAACCTCTGACTGCCCAGAGCGGCGAAGCCGCAACCAAAGACGTTTAGCCCGCGAATGACGCGAATAAGCGCTAATATGGAGACAAGGCGGCGGCGGTTTAACAACTGCCGGGGTTCGGATCGTTTGGGCAAAGCTCTCTTCTTTGATTCGCGTCAATTAGCGTGATTCGCGGGCAAATCTTCGCAGAATGCAACGAATTTCGCCCATAGCAGTGCAGGGAACTCTACCTCGCTTGCAGAAGCTGTGCTTTCGCGGGAGCCGATGACTTTTGATCGACAGTCGCAACGTCTGAGGCGTTGGAGAGATATTCGTACACGACGGAAAAGTCCTCTGCGTCATGTCCGCCGCGCATGGCTAGTCGATAAATTTCTTTGGCCACGTTTGTCACTGGTATGGCCACACCGGATTCGTAGGCGCTCACTGTCGCGAGATGCATATCTTTTTGCATCCAGCGCAGCGGGAACTCGGCCTCGTAGTTTCCCTTGTCGATGTTGGCTCGTTTTGATTTCAGAAAAGGCGCGACCGCAGGCGTGTCGAGCAATGAATCGAATAACACCTTGCGTGAGATTCCGAGTCCTTCGCCCAAAGCCAGGCCTTCGGCGAACGCCGCCATGGCATTGCCCAGTAACAGATTGACTACCATTTTCATAGAGGTCCCAGTGCCGTGTCCCCCGGTATGAACAATTTTGTTGCCCATACAGAGCAGTAACGAACGAATTCTTTCCAGGTCGTCCGGATCAGCTCCCACCCAAAAAACGAGCTTTGCTTCCGCAGCAGCCGGAGCCGAGCCGGTGACCGGCGCGTCGACAAAATGAACCTTTCGGCGCGCTGCCTCAGCGGCGATTTTTTTCGAGAACGATGGATTCACCGAACTGCAATCGACCCAAAGCGCGTTTGGCTTGAGGTGATCAAGAAATCCGTTGGCTCCCAGAGCTGCTTCTTCGACCGCGGCGGGATGAGCGAGCATCGTGAACAAGATGTCCACTTGT
>Ga0193731_1000623_pt1 | contig 11000 bp, 6 predicted proteins | sample U1a2metaG_FD_144920 | JGI IMG/M metagenome (GOLD analysis project Ga0193731, IMG submission 144920) | Soil microbial communities from a riparian zone of the East river system, Colorado, United States - U1a2 | ecosystem: Environmental > Terrestrial > Soil > Riparian zone | place: USA: East River...
CTTAATAGAGGGCATCCAAAGTGGCGTCAATGCAGATAACAAGCCGTTTTACAAAGTCTCCCTGAAGCGCAACATGACCGGCACCACCTCCGAAGGCACGCCCGTCAACAAAACAATCCCCCGGTTTGTCGAGATCAACTACAATCCAGACGATAAGGACCTCAAAATTGTGAGCATTTATACCAACGAATTCAATGAGAAAGATGCATTGATGAATTGGTGGTCGCAATTGTCACTCGAATGGCAGACCCTTTTCAAAACCAAACTGGATCTTACCGACAGTGTTGGGCTGGCGGACATACGGAAGATCACCGCCCTGGAGACATTGGACCTCAGCAATAACAAATATGTTCAGACCATTGAACCATTGGCTCAGCTCACCAGCCTGAAATCCCTCACCCTCTCTAAGACCGGTATTAACGACCTAAGCCCGATCCGGAATCTGACCGAACTGGTTGAACTGGATTTGTCCTATACAAAAATCAAGGATCTGGCGCCCCTAAAGTATTCCAACAAATTGGTGAAGCTCAACCTGAACCATACTGAGGTAGCCGATATTTCCGTGGTTCAAAAAATGCCAAAATTGCAATCCCTCGAACTCAGTGCCACACCGGTTGCGGATTTTCTTCCTCTCGCCAGCCTGACAGAACTGGTTCACCTGAATCTGGAAGCCACCCCCATGACAAACCTTTCCCCCCTCGAAAGTCTGGTTCAACTTACAGAGTTGAACATCTCCTCAACACCGGTTCAGGATATTACATCACTGAAGGGACTTAAAATGCTGAAGACGCTGGACCTTGACAGCACGCGCATCGCAAACATCAACGCGTTAAGCAGTCTCGAAAACCTGAGGGTCCTGCATGCCAGCTATACTCAACTTGCCGACCTTCTGCCTCTGCTGAAGCTTGCCCACCTCGAAAGGATCTATTGTGATAAAACCCGCGTCAGGAAGGGCATAGCCGATGCCTTCATGGTGGCCAATCCGAACGTGCTGGTTATTTTTGACTCCGAAGATTTGAAAGTCTGGTGGGATACCCTTTCACCGGAATGGCATGAGGTCCTTAGTAAAACGGCCGCCATTGCCTTGACTCCCTCGAAGGAAGAACTGGCCAGGGTCCCTAACGTTGACTCCATCGACGTCAGTGGTACTCATATTAGCGATCTTGAACCGCTTCGCAAACTGCAAAAGTTGCAGGTAATCGTCGCCCATAATACCGGCATCAACGATCTATCGCCTCTACGCGACCTTCACGAAGTTACCTACCTCGACGTCAGTGAGACCGACGTCAGTGATGTTTCTGCCGTCCGGCAATTTTCCAAATTAAAGGTGCTACGGGCGGACAAAAGTAAAATTCAAAACATTGATCCCCTCGAGACGATCACCGGTTTGGAAAAACTTTACGTCGATCAAACAGGCATTCACGACATCATTGTTCAGGACTTCCTGAAAAAGAACCCTACCGTCCTTATCGTGTATAAAACACCACACCTGGTCCGCTGGTGGAACAAGCTTCCGGCAAACTGGAAAGACGTTTTCAGATCGCAAATGGGAACGGATACCACCTCGACAAGAGAGCACCTTCACCAGCTCGTGGAACGGGAAGCATTCCATTTTAAAGAAGCCTCCGTCAACGACCTGTCCGCTTTCAGCGAATTTATAAGGTTGAAAGAACTGCATTTCTCCGGGACAGCCATTGCCGATCTTTCACCCTTAGACCACCTCGCCTCCACCCTGACGTCGTTGCACGCCACGGGCAGTCCCCTGCAAAAGGTGGAAGTACTCCAGCTATTGACTGAACTGGATGACCTGGACATTTCCGATACACCCCTGGAGGAATTGAAAGTTATAGGAAATTTACAAAGCCTGAAGAAACTAAATTGTTCCGGGACGCAGATCAAAAAACTGGATCCCCTGAAAACACTGCCCGCTCTTGAATCCCTCGATTGTTCGAATACGAAAGTGGGTAGCCTCGATCCGGTAAGTCATCGGTCGCTCAAGACGCTGAAGTGTTTCAATACAAAACTTTCCACCAGGGAAATTGAGAACTTTAAGAAGAGTAATCCGGATTGTAATGTGGTTTATTATAGGTGATGTGTGTCTGGGGCGGTTTCTGATTTTAACTAAATTCTAAACACATAGGCACATAGAAACATAGACACATAGAAGTCGTAAAGAATCTATATGCCTATGTGTTTAGATCATCAGTAGGTCACTCCTTCACAAAGACCAAATTCCTCACCCTCCCATTCGACGCTTTAAGACCAGTGATCTGATTCGCTTTATTCCGCGTGAAGTCGAGATTGCCAAGGATAGCGGTACTGAAACCATCGGCTTTCACGGGCAACAACGTAAGATCATCATGGCGCTGGTGATGCGCGGTGAGCGTATCATTCACTACGGTCAGCGTATAGCTGGTCATAAGCTCCGGACTGTAAAACGTTCCCGTAAACTCACTCAATTTTACCTGCGATGGATCGAAGGACACTTTTTTCGGTTCCGGCTCAGCGTGTGGCGCTGGTTTTTCCTTTTCAGCTACTAATTCCTTGGCCAGGTAGAGGTCTGCCAGTGTATAACTTAAGGCACCCGGATTAAAAGAGGCCAGATTGCTGAATACCGATATCGAAAAATGCTGATCGGGAAAACGCAGGAAATAGGTGCGATAGCCGGCATCTCCTCCTCCGTGGCTGAACGCATTCAATCCCTTGTACTTCTCCATTTCCTGTCCAAAGGCGTAGGTAATCGTATCCCCCTTGTTGAGTACGAATCGCTGCTTCATCATGTCCATCACGTTTTGATTCCCGACTTTCACTTTTTCAAAGTTGATGGCCCATAAACTCAAATCCTCCACGGTGGTAAACAAACTGGTCGCTCCTGCATTGGCATAATTTAATACACTCTTCTTGAATCCGCCCGGCACCTCATGATAGGAATAGGCCCGGTGTTTCACAATCTTTTCATGGTCGTCATAGAAAAATGTATTCTTCATTTCCAGGGGATCGAACATATTCTTCTTCGTCCAGTCGGCAAATGATTCATGGGTAATACGGCTGACAATTTCAGCCAAGAGGGTGAACCCCGTATTGCAATACACCATCTCTTCGCCCGGTTTGAAGTTGAGATTTTTCTGCCGGCTGATCAACCGTAAAATTTGTTTTAGCGTGATCACGTCATCCATCCTCCACCCGGCCATCGTTAACAGGCTCCACTGATCGCGCAGCCCGCTGGTATGGTGCACCAGGTGATTGATTGTAATCACCGATCCAAAATCCTGCAATTCCGGGAGGTATTTGCGAATATCGTCCGTCAACGAAAGTTTGCCCTGGTCCGCCAACATCGCAATGGCAAAGGCGGTAAACTGCTTGGAGACGGAGGCGATATGAAAGATTGTCGTGGGGGTGTTTTTTATATCCTCCTCCAGGTTGGCGTACCCAAACCCTTTGCTGTAAATGATCTTGCCCTCTTTCTGCACGGCAATCGAAACACCGGGCGTAAACTCTTCCGTACCCAGGGAAGCCCCGACGAGTTGTTCGGTACGCCCGTCCGGATCCTGAGCCAGGGCCTCAGCCTTGCTGATCACCAATGTATAGTCGCCAACATAATCTTTAAATGGAACGATGACGATCCGATGGACTCCAGAGGCCGTTGTGATGAACTGGTAAGGCTCACGGCCTCTTGCCGGGTTGTCAAAGTTGGCTAGTCGTTTATGATCCGGCCCGTAAATTCCCACGATGACGTCCACACTGCGTTGGTCGGCATAACCAAACACAAAGGCTCCGCTTTCGAGATTAACCTTGAACGTATCGGCAACATGCTGCTTCAAGGTCGCAACGGGAGTGGCCTGTCCCACTTTCAAATCTGACTCTTCAGCGTGTAATACATCTTTACCTTGTTTTTCTTTGCATCCCACTAATAGAATAAAGGATGCGAACAGAATAGATCGGAACGGCATGACAAGTTGGGTTTAATATGAGGTTTCTAAAATAAGATTAGAATCAATATACAAAATGATCTTGATGATTATTCTATGTGCCTATGTATCCATGTGTTTGAACCAATGGGTAATCCCCATACCCATCACATCTTTCTAACCGCTATAGTAAATGCCTTCGCCGGGTTGGTAATGAACAGCGTTTTGACCTCCCCTTCCGAAAAACCTTGTTGCCTTAGGGCTGGGATGAAATCGGTAAGGATATAGTTGTAGTTTTTGTAGTCGCCGCCCTTAGTTTCTCCAACATGATACCAACCGGAATCCTGCGACACCAACACACGGTCCAACAGTTTCTCCGACTTCATTGCTTTCAGGTGTCCGATATGGGCTTCACTGCTTTCAGGACGGACTCCATCAAACGATACCCAACTCCCTTGTCGCGCGGCACCGAAGTGATATTGGTCATTTCCTTCATTTTGTGCGTGAATCCAGATCCGGGCTGAGGGAGATACGCCCCTGGATTTCAGAATCCCGAGTTGCTCTTTTGCCGCTTCGCCATTGCCGGTATGCACGCCAATCGTGAGGCCTGTCGCGAGGTGTGTAATAGCAGCAGCTTCGATAACCTTTCGTTGGACCGCGGTCAGCGGCGCTTTGTCGACTCCCGTCTTAATGAATCCGGGGCGAATTGAGCTGCCGTCGATGCCATTGGTCCACTCGTTGATCCAGCGCGAAGCAATTTGTTCGGCGCTTTCTATGTATGCATGATGAGGCAGATATTTCTCCGCCGCCGCACCATAATATCCGGTGTTGGTGATTATGTTCAAGCCGCTTGCCCTGGATAACCGCTGTAACAATTGTGCGTCTCTGCCCAGGTACGACGGAGTGCAGTCAATAAATGTTGTACAACCCTTCTCTTTGAGGTCTTGCAAAATGGGCAGCGCTGTATTGAACACGTCCTCTGTACGATACCGGTCACGGTTCACGTTGCCGGCGCCGATGAAATCAACCAGGATGTGTTCATGGTTTAGTGTGAATTGCAAATCTTCAGGCCGGATCGGGCCATTGACCGTCATGACTGTTTCCTGCCCCGCCTTGCCCCTCAGCCCGTTGGGTACCAAGCAGATGCCGGCGCCGGCAAGCATTGTCTTGTGAAGAAAATCTCTCCTGGAAGGCATAATGTAATCATGGAAGATAGAGAGCAGTTCCTTGACTTGCAACAGGTCCGTTTCACCGCAGAGACGCAGGGACGCAAAGGAGGCGCAGAGAACAAATAGAATATTTGCGCCTGGTTTAGTCTTCAATCTCTGGCTGAAATTCAACTCAAGACTCAATACTTATTCCTCAATATATGTGTTTAATATCAATTTGCTTCCGCGCCTTCCTTGCGCCTCCGCGTCTCTGCGGTGAAATTTCTACCGCAGAGGCGCGGAGGCGCGAAAGAGGCGCAATGGAAATTTTTTCACCGCAGAGATTCTGTGTTAAGTTCCAAGTGTTTTTGGTTTAAGATTAGGAATGGCTGCTCTTCTGATTTTAGACCCTTTCATAAGACCAACAAAAACTCTGCGCCTCCCTTGCGCCTCCGCGCCGCTGCGGTTTAAATTACGCTTCGTACAATCTCAATCGGTTCTTCAACGCCGCGATCTCCCGTTGCAAAAGGTCAATACGCTCCAGCAACCGGGACACGGCATCTACACCCTCGAGATTAATTTCAAGTCCGTAGTGCAAACGAATCATTCGCTCCATATCACTTATCCGGTCTTCATGGATATATTGCGTATCTCCCACCGTAATAATCTCGATCAGCCCCACTTCGCGGAGGGAGTCTATAAAGGATACTTCAATACTATAATGCCTCGCAAACTCCAGGATGGGGATGAGTTGTTCAGTTTCCATGGTTCCGCAGTTTTGATAATTCTTTAAACAATTCCTTTTCCTTATCGGAAAGACCGGTCGGAAGTTTGATTTGATACGTGATATACAAATCGCCGAACTCACCTTCCTTTTTATAAACCGGAAAGCCTTTGCCTTTGAGCTTCACCTTCGTGCCATTTTGAGTTTCCGGTTTTACCGGAACTTTCACCTTTCCATCAAACGTGTCGAGAACCAGTTCACCCCCTAAAACGGCAGTGTATACGTCCAACTCAACCGTGGTATGAAGGTTGTTTCCATCCCGTTTAAACCGGGTATGATTGGCAATTGAAAAAGTGATGAACAAATCTCCGTTGGGGCCACCGCTCACTCCCTCTCCCCCGTATCCTCTTATCTTGATCGTTTGCCCGTTTTCAACTCCAGCCGGGATGGTCAGCCGAATCTCTTTATCATTTACGGTTAGCGTGCGCTTATGCGTTTGATAGACATCCTTTAAATCAAGATGCAATTCTGCGTGGAAGTCCTCTCCCCTGAATTTAATGTGACTTCCCCTACCCTGTCCGGGTCCTCCGCCAAACATGGATTCAAAGAAGTCAGAAAAATCCGGCTCTGAATCGGTTCGGGTATAACGAGGCCGGGTGCCGCCCGCGTGTTCAGTCCGCTGATTCCTTGTTTTATCAAATTCATCGGCGCGCTCCCAGTCTTTTCCGTACGTATCGTATTTCTTACGCTTTTCCGGATCACTCAAAACCGTATTGGCCTCATTAATTTGTTGAAATTTCCTCTTTGCCGCCGGGTCATTCGGGTTCAGGTCAGGGTGTAACTTTCGAGCCAGCCTTCGATAGGCTTTTTTAATATCCGCATCGCTCGCGTTCTTATCCAGTTCAAGGATTTTGTAGTAATCAATGAATTCCAAATGGAATTAATTTAAGACTTAAAATGACTTAGAATTCAAGATTGAAGTGCAAACTTTATAAGATCCCTCCTACCTTCTTAATTCATTATTCCTTATTCAATATTCAAATTTTGAATATCAAATAAGGAATAATGAATTTTGAAATTGGGACGCTTTCAGATTGAAATCAAAGTTCCCAACCCTTTCGGTACTCCCGAACAAGGTATTTGTCCAATTCCGGCAGGTTGGTGATCTTCATGTTCACTGCATCGTACACTACCTTTTTGCGAGCCCGCAAGGCAACCGCCCCCAGGTTGATGGTTTCAGAAACCGGGCCGGCGTACAGGAAGCTCCCGGGGGATTGTGTTTTATCCTGAAATGCTTTTATCCAGACGTCCTCCGTCCGGTTTCTGACTTCTTTCGGGATCTCCTTTCCGGCCATATAACTCTTCATCGTGCTTTCGGGGATAAGGACCGGATCTTCACAACGGAATCCCGCGAGAATCTTTCCCTTGTCGCCCACAAACATCATCCCTTCCCGGGGCAGTTCTTTTCCGTCGACTTCTACTTCCTCCGGGGTGAGGGGTTTCATGCCGCCATCGTACCAGAAAAGATCAAAGGCAGGAAGTGTTTCTTGTTTTGCGAACTTAAAGCGAACAATACAGGAATGGGGAAAAGCTACATCATTCACTACGCCGCGAGCGACATGATCCGTTACCTGGCTGGTCGTGGTGCCAAGCGCTTCTGCACTGAAGGCAGGTGTCTTTATTCCAAGCGTGAGAAAAAGCGGGAAGAGACTATAGTGCCCCATGTCGGCAATACTACCGCCGCCGAAATCATACCAGCCGCGGAACACCATGTTGGTGTAGTTGGGGTGATATGGGCGATCGGGCACGGGTCCGAGCCATAAATCCCAGTTAAAATCCGGAGGAATAGATGGCGTATCTGACGGATTCATCGTCCATTGAGGCCATACCGGTCTATTCGACCAGTTGTGAATCTCTTTTAAAGTCCCGATCGCTCCGTCCGCGATCCATTTTTTCACCACGTCTGTTCCGGGCCGTTGACTCCAGGCCAGCAAATGAGTACTCACTCCTGTCTTCCTTGCTGTTTCAATCGTCAGTCGCGTTTCATACATGCGGTTGGCGATCGGCTTATGGATAACGACATGCTTTCCTTTTTTCATGGCTGCAATCGATATGGTACCATGAAGGTGGTCGGGCGTCATTACTTTCACTGCGTCGATGTCCTTTTCTTTTTCGAGGAGTTCACGGAAGTCGATATAGGAAGCACAGCCTTTGAATTTGCCGGAGGCTTTTCCTTTGGCATAATACTTTTCAACAAATTCCTGGCCGATATCCCGGCCTCCCGGGATTCCTTCAAGACCTTCGCCCCATGTTGGATCTTCCAATGCCTTGCGAATACCGTCCCGGATTCCATTGATCGACCAATCGGAGTAATTGGTGCTCTTCTTGTTGGGATCGCAGACTGCTACGATCTGAAGGAGTGGGTTCGGGATCGGTTCCGTCATCTCCCTCATTCCCTGTGTGCCACAGCCAATGTAGGCCAGAACGAGTTTGTCACTCGGCGCTACGAATGCGGGGCCTCCCACTACGTGCCTGGGAACAATGCTGAATGCCAGTGAGGCTGCCGCGGCAGACCCCATAAACTCCCGGCGGTTGATTTTCTTGTTGCGCATCATAATTGTGTTTAAGATCGGTAGTATAAGTAGTATAAGTATAAAAAGATAAGCTGTTCATAAGTTGCTTATAATTTAGAAGTTCCTTTTAAGGAATGCAAGGAATTGTTGGGGAACCGGTGATCGGTGACCAGTGATCGGTGATCGGTAATGAATTCCCATTGATTTAGTGTAACCACAGATTTTGGTGATACCGGTTGGTGATCGGTGATCGGTAATCGGTGATCGGACAGTGACAACAAACCAAATTACCTCTGCGCCTTCTTTGCGCCCCCGCGCCGCGGCTAAAAATTTCCTGGAATCAACCCAATTAATTGAGATTGAAGCCCATAGAAAACCAATGTACCAGGCTTATATGTTTTCTTTGGTTAACCTCGGTTAAACTACAGATTATCAATCGATAATCACCCTAATCAACTCACCGATATTTAACACACTACAACGGCTGAAATCCGCAGTTGGAATGAAAATAGTGTCATTCTCCCTCCTTTTACCTAACCTTTCCATCGCAAAACTATTCCCTATGAAAATGTTTGTACTGCGCTCCTTTGACTTTAACATCCTTTTCGTAGCGCTGCTTTATTATTTCTCGGCGGAAATTGGTTTTTTTCTTGCCTTCGATTACAATACTTCTCTCCCCGTGTGGCCTCCCGCAGGAGTTGCTCTGGCCCTGACTATTTTATATGGCCGCAGCGTGTGGCCGGGGATCGCGATGAGTTCTTTGCTCATCGCGGCCAAAAACATCTGGGCCGGAGCTATCGATTCTTCTCAAATGCTGATGGCGGTGACCTTGATGGTTACAGCCGGCAGCATTCTGGAAGCGCTGGTGGGAGAACTGCTTTTTAGAAAACTGGTCGGAAGGACATACCCCTTTTCTACCACCCTCCATACGTTCTATTTTGTTTTCACCGCGCTTGCCATTTCCTGGATAAGTTCGGGGTTCACTACGGTGGCATTGTATGCAGCCGATGTTGTTCATTCAGAAGCATTGATCAGAACCTTATTTGCCTTTTGGACCAGAAATGTTGTCGGCATCCTGCTCTTCACATCGCTTCTCCTTTCCCTGCCCCACGTCCGGTGGGCGAACGTCACGTTACACAAGGCAGGTGAGATTGCCATTTTTATTGCCTGCTTTGGCGGAGTCTTGCTCTTGCTGGATCTGCACTCCTTGCGGAATGTACTGCCATTTGCCTTGCCGTTTGTGGTCATCCCATTCCTATTATGGCTTGCGTTCCGGTTCAAGACCTTTGCATCCATCATCGGGTTTATTGTAGTGTCGCTGGCTGCAGTCTATTTTACCGGCTTGAAGCAGGGCCCATTGTACCTTGCCGGATTTACCAGCGATTCAATTATCCTTCTTCAGGTCTATGTAGCCGTGATCTCGATTTCCACATTGGTATTGGCGGCGGCCGTTCAGGAAAGACAACGGGCGAAAGCGGACTTGAAGAAGCTCAGCGAAAACCTGGAAACCCTCGTACTGGACCGTACCAAAGCCCTGGAAGAAGAAGTGCAGAGTCGGAAGAGTGCACAGCAAACATTACAAGATACCAACGCCGAACTCATCAAAAGGAACACCGAACTCGATAGCTTCGTATACAGCGTGTCGCATGACCTACGGGCGCCCATCGCCTCTATTCTGGGGCTCATTAACCTGGCCAAGAAGGACAAGGTCAACAATGCCAAACACCTGTACCTCGACATGATGGAGAAGAGTGCACAACAGCAGGATCACTTTATCAGGGAAATCCTTGACCAATCAAGAAATTCAAGACTGGAAGTGGCGCGCGAGCCTGTACTTTTCAAATCCCTCATTGAGGAGACATTTGAGCAACTTGACTATTCCAACCTGAATGGGAATAGTTTTAAGAAAATCATTTCGGTAAGCCAAAGCAAGCCATTCTATTGCGATAAATGGCGGCTAAAAATCATATTGAACAACATCATATCCAATTCCATCCGGTATAAGAATGGAAAAGAACCTGAAATAACGGTGGATGCGAGAATTGACCAGCATGGTGTCAATCTCAGCATACACGACAATGGTCGGGGCATCAAGAAAGAACACCTGCTGAACCTGGGAAAAATGTTTTACCGGGCCACCGATGAAGGCGCCGGCCCCGGACTGGGACTGTACATAGTTAAAGAGACCGTTGGCAAGTTAAAGGGATCCCTGGCTATTGAATCGGAAGAAGGTGCGGGGACTACGGTGAAATTTCAGATCCCAGAGGTAGTCGGTGATCGGTAATCGGTAGTGCGGACCTTCGCCCCACAACTCCCCCAAAATTACTATTGACTAAACTAAATCAGGCACGAAGCCTCTAAGGTCAGCAATCACAAATCAGCAATAAACAATCAGAAATCCCTCAAACGCATTGTTTATTTTTTATTTTTAATTTTTGACCTAGCGGAACTCCTTTACTTAATTTTATTAGCTAATGACCCATACCCTGGTCTAATCCGCCAAGGAATCAAGGCTACTCCCTTAGCACTAAGCGCTAACCCCTTCTACTAATACGCAACACCACCCCTTCCGGCCTCAACGTAACCAGGGCTCTGATCCTGGGTTGAATTTCGGGGGCGCCGATGTCAAAGCGATGAATAAATTCCT
>Ga0193731_1000626_pt1 | contig 10991 bp, 7 predicted proteins | sample U1a2metaG_FD_144920 | JGI IMG/M metagenome (GOLD analysis project Ga0193731, IMG submission 144920) | Soil microbial communities from a riparian zone of the East river system, Colorado, United States - U1a2 | ecosystem: Environmental > Terrestrial > Soil > Riparian zone | place: USA: East River...
TCATTCATCGTCACATTTTTTACACCTGCCACACTTTCACTGTCCAGGTGAATGATTTTGTCAATCAATAAGAAGGGATACCGATGCGGCAGCGTGCACATCACCTGGTTGATGTCCATGACCGGCGGGAGACTTGGATTATAGCGCGGTATTCCTTTTTTGTCGGCCAGGGCCATCGCTTTTTTCAATTTCTTGGCAAAAGCAACATTGGCTGCATGCCCCGGACGTGCGGCCAGGATTTGTGCTTTTAACGGGCGTCCGGCCAGGGCCAGGTCGCCAATAATGTCGAGGAGTTTATGCCTTGCGGGTTCGTTATTGTAACGAAGCTCCACATTGTTGAGGATGCCCTCTTTCTTAACTTCCACCTTGGGTTTGTTCAACATCTTGGCGATGTTATCCAATTCATGTGGCTCTACCACGCGGTCCACAATCACGATAGCATTGTTAAGGTCGCCTCCGCGAATGAGATTGTTCTTATAAAGCATTTCCAGTTCGTGAAGGAAGCAGAACGTGCGGCAGGAAGCAATCTCTTTTTCAAACTGCCGGATATTGGTGATGGAAGCGTGCTGACTTCCCAGGACAGGGGAATTATAATCAATCATTACGGTTACCCGGTAATCGTCCAATGGCAAGGCTGCGATTTCTACATTGCGGGAGGCTTCCCGGTAGAAGATACTATCCTGGACTTCAAAAAAGTCGCGCAGTGCGTTTTGTTCTTCGGTCTCCGCTTCTTTTAGAATGTTGACAAACTGTATGGAACTTCCGTCCATGATGGGCGCCTCCGGTCCGTCGAGCTGAATGAGTACGTTATCAATTTCAAGGCCAACGCAGGCGGCCAGGGTATGCTCGATCGTGCTGACCCGCGCCCCGTTTTGTTCGATGGTGGTCCCGCGGGATACATCCACCACACGATCGCAATCGGCATCGATGATGGGGGAGCCGGGTAGATCCGTCCGTTGAAATTTGATTCCGTGGTTAGCCTTGGCAGGCAGGAAGGTCATGTTGGTCTGAACTCCCGTGTGCAAACCCACCCCGGAGAGGGTCACGGATTTCTTAATGGTCTGCTGCTTGTAATTTAGCATCATGTTGGTAAAAAGATGGCAAATTTACGCCCGATTAAGTCGATATTCCAAAAAGTTAGGAATTTGACCCTAATTAGTCTAATTAAACACCAAAATATCGTTTGCAAATTAAAAGGGAGACTCCTTTACCTTTCGGCATTCCCATTGTTCAGGGGCTTTTCCATCATGGCTTCTGTCTGGTACACTTTCTTCTCCAACTCACGAAGGCGGTCATGGAGATTGGGAAGGCGCTTAAAAACGGCATACGCTCTGAAGTATTCCTTGATCTCAAAGGCGGGAGAGCCAAGAATTTTTTGACCTTCTTCTTTCACGGATTTTCCTATACCGGCCTGAGCCCCGATGCTGGTGTTATTGGTAATAACCAAATGTCCCGCAATGCCTACTTGTCCGGCTAACATACAATTTTCACCCACTTTGGTTGAACCGGATATTCCTGCCTGGGCTGCGATGACCGTGTTTTTACCAATCTCTACATTGTGAGCAATTTGGATGAGGTTGTCCAGTTTTACTCCTTGACGGATAATCGTGGAGTCACCCAATAATGTGGCGCAGTCAATAACGGTATTCGCGCCAATGGCCACATTGTCTTCGATGACGACGTTGCCGAGTTGGGGGATTGTTTTATAACTTCCATCATCCTGCGGCGCAAATCCAAAGCCATCGCTGCCGATGACTGTGCCGGAGTGGATCTCACAGTTGTTGCCGATTTTGGTCCCGGCGTAAAGCTTTACATTCGGGTGAAGGATCGTGTTGTCGCCGATAACAACATCATCGCCTACGAATACGTGGGGGTAAATTTTTACATTGTCGCCCACCTTTACGTTGTTGCCGATGTAAGAAAACGCACCGCGGTAAATATTTTTTCCAACCGCGAAATTCTCGCCGACAAAACTCGGTTGTTCAATGCCTGTCTTTTGAAAACTGATGAGCTTGTGGTACTCTTCGAGGAGCACGGTAAAGGAGGAATAGGGATCATCTACCAGCAGGAGCGTCGTGGTAAATTCTTTTTTAGGTTGAAAGTCCTTTTTTACGAGGACCGCACTGGCGCGCGTAGTGTAGAGATATTGTTCGTATTTCGGATTAGAAAGAAAAGCGATCTGCCCTTTTTTGGCATCCTGGATTTTTGCCAGCATGTTGATCGTTTGCGCTCCTTCTCCCTGCACTTCCCCGCCCAACATGACGGCTATTTGTTGAATGGTAAACTCCATGGGTTAGGAATTAGTCGACTCATTGTCCGTTCATGATACCGGTAACATTATTAGTCAGACACCATGATTAATGCAGACTTTTCTGACAGGTTACAAAGATACATTTTTAGGCCAGCATAAATAATTTTTTTTAACGATTTTGCTGATGGCCTTAATGCTTGGTAAATCGGAAGCATGAGCAATATCAATCACGTTTCCACTTTTAGTGAGCACATTGATCGTTTGCCCTTCCGCAACATAGCCCTCGTTGGAGACGACGCCATGAGAAAACAAATAGGACGCATCCCCGCGAAGAATATGAAAGGTTTTGACGACGCCCGCCCTTACTTTTTCAATATGATTTTTTTTTATGGGCTCCGTCGTCAGTTGAATCTGAAATAAGTTCCGCGTCAACAGCATTTCACAAAGTTGGGACAAGATCGGATCACCGTGACTTCGCCAGGATTTGATGGCACCCCAAATGTCGTTATCATCCAGTTGCCCGAAGGCGTTGACTAAATCTGGCTTGTCCCGGAAATCATCGAATGTATACTTGTTCTTTAAGAAGGTCTTGAGTGGCTCGCTGCCGGGCAGGTTCTCTCCCGACAAAAATAAGTACTGAGCGCGCTTGATGATATTGACAATCAAGCGCTCGGCGCTGACCGAGGTTTTATGAAGGTAGACCTGCCAATACATCAACCGGCGTGCATGTAAAAAACTCTCGATGCTATAGATACCCTTCTCGTCAACGACCAGTTGATCATCCACTACCCGAAGCAGGGTAATGATCCGGTCCGCACCGATCGAGCCTTCTGTAACACCGGTAAAAAAACTATCGCGTTTCAGATAGTCCAGGCGATCAATATCCAGTTGGCTGTTGATCAGTTGGTGGAAGAACTTCCGGGGGTAGGTATTTTGGAAAATCCGGAGAGCGAGGTCGAGGGCATTATTGTATTCACCGTTCAATTGTTTCATGAAAAGGTAGGACAAGCTCTCGTGCTTCATACCGGGAAGGAGGGTTTGCTCAAGGGCATGTGAAAAGGGGCCATGGCCTACATCGTGGAGAAGCACGGCTACCTGGGCCGCTAGTCCTTCTTCCGGACTGATCTCCACGGCTTTGGTCCGGAGATCTTCGAGGACTCTTCCCATCAGGTGCATGGCACCCAATGCATGCTGAAACCGGGTATGCAACGCCCCGGGGTAAACTAAGTCGGTTAGGCCGAGTTGTTTGATGTATCGGAGCCGTTGAAAATACGGATGCTCAATAAGGTCGGAAAGAAGTCCAGGGTTGAGCGTGATGAATCCGTACAGCGGATCATTGATTATCTTCCTTTTACTCAAAATTTCAGATCCTTGCTTGCCATTAAAATAAATTCTTCGTGCCGTCGTGTTTCTCTGCGCCCTTCATGTGCCTTCCGTGCCGTCATCAGGGAAACGAAGGTAAAGAACCCGGGGGATATTTCTTACCTTTCGGAAAATTTGACTCTATGCAAAGATACACGATTTTGTGGGCAGACGATGAGATTGATTTACTAAAACCGCATATCCTTTTCCTCCAGCAACGCGGATATGATATAACTCCGGTTAACAATGGATCGGAGGCCGTCGAGCAAGCGGAAGCCAGGCATTTTGACGTCGTTTTTCTGGATGAACACATGCCGGGGATGTCGGGGCTGGAGGCGCTTACCCTGATTAAGAATAACAAACCCAACCTGCCGGTAGTGATGATCACCAAGAATGAAGAGGAGGCGATTATGGAAGATGCGATCGGCGCCAAGATTGATGACTATTTGATCAAGCCGCTCAACCCGAGCCAGATCTTGCTTTCGGTAAAAAAAATCCTGGATAACAAACGGCTGGTGATTGAAAAAACCAATCAAGGGTATCAGCAGGAATTCCAGAAGATCAGCATGGCCTTTATCGATAACCTCAATCACGATGGTTGGGTGGATATTTATAAAAAACTGGCCTTTTGGGAATTACAAATGGACCAGGCCGACAACCAGGACATGGCCGAAGTGCTGGAGATGCAAAAAGTGGAAGCCAATTCCAATTTTTGCCGGTTCATTAAACGCAATTATGAAAGCTGGCTGAATGACCCAAAGGCCGACAAGCCCTTGCTTTCTCACCAATTGATCAAGCGCAAAGTTTTTCCGGAGGTCAAGGAAGGGCGCCCGACGTTCATGATCCTGATCGATAATCTTCGCTTTGATCAATGGAAAACGATCGAACCCATCGTATCGGAGTATTTTAATGTCGATTCGGAAGAAACGTACTACTCGATCCTGCCGACCACGACGGCCTATGCACGCAATGCGATCTTCTCGGGGATGATGCCTTCTGAAATGGCCAAGATGCACCCCGAGTTGTGGGTGGGGGAAGACGATGATGAAGGAAAAAATAATTTCGAAGACGAGTTCCTGTCGAGGCAGATCCGGAGGAATAATTTAAAAATGAAGTTTTCCTATCATAAGATCAAGAAACTGGAAGAGGGAAGGGACCTGGCCGATTCAGTCAATACTCTTTTTTCGAATGACCTCAACGTGATCGTCTATAATTTTGTGGACATGCTTTCGCACGCGCGCACCGACATGGCCATGATCCGTGAACTCGCGCCCGATGAAGCGGCATACCGTTCCATCACCAAGTCCTGGTTTATCCATTCGCCCTTGCTGGACATTCTGAAAGAGATCGCCAAGAAAAAAGCGCGGATCATCATCACCACGGACCATGGTACCATAAGGGTGAAGCGGCCCTTCAAGATCATTGGCGACAAAGCCGTGAATTCGAACTTGCGCTATAAACAAGGAAAGAACCTCGGGTATGAAGGAGACAAAGTCATGGAAGCCCACAAACCGGAACGCCTTTATTTGCCGAAACAAAACGTTTCCACCTCCTATGTTTTTGCCATTGAGGACCAGTTCTTCGCCTACCCTAACAACTATAATTATTATGTCAATTTCTATAAGGACACCTTTCAGCACGGAGGGGTAAGCCTGGAGGAGATGATCATTCCTTTAATTTTCTTAACTTCGAAGAATGCCTGAAGGGTGGGAGAGCATACAGGGCGGCCAGGCTCTTTCGTTGGGCGACCTGAAGACAGCGGCAGCCCATCTGATCCGGAAGTGCAGTCCTGTTAAAGTGTGGCTTTTTTCAGGTGAAATGGGGGCGGGCAAGACGACGTTGATCAAAGCCGTGTGCGAACAGCTCGGCGTACGGGAGGGAATGAGCAGCCCGACGTTTTCCATTGTAAATGAATACGATCGGCAAGAGGGTGGGAAAATTTATCATTTTGATTTCTACCGGCTGAAAAATGAACAGGAGGCTTTCGACATTGGGGCGGAAGAATATTTTGAGTCGGGAAATTTTTGTTTTATAGAATGGCCCGAAAAAATACCCTCCCTGATTCCATCGCAACATGTCAACATAAGAATTACACCGAGTGACCCCTTGCATCGAATAATCGAGTACGCGTGCTATGATTGAAAAGACAAAATCAGGATTTGAGGCCCTTGCCAAAAGTAGTCTTTACCCGCAGGAAGAAATGCTGAAGGTGAAAAAGGCGAAGCATACTTTTTTTATCGGGTTGCCAAAAGAAATATCGCGGCAGGAAAACCGGATCAGTCTGACCCCTGATGCCGTCGCCATTCTGGCCTCACGGGGACATGAAATATGGGTTGAGACAAAGGCCGGTGAAGGGTCCAAATTCAGCGACAAGCAATACAGCGAGGCGGGGGCCAAGATCATTTACTCCCCCCAGGAAGTGTACAAGGCGGAGGTACTTCTGAAAATTGAGCCGCCGACACTGGAGGAACTCGAGTATTTCAAGCCGGGACAGGCATTGATATCGGCATTGCAACTGGGCCACCTCGACCAAGCCTATATTGATGTGCTCATCAGGAAAAAAGTGACGGCCCTGGCCTACGAATTCATTGAAGACAAGGTGGGGGGAATGCCCATCATCCGCGCCATGAGCGAGATTGCCGGCAGTACGGTGATGTTGATCGCAGCAGAATATTTAAGTACGGTTAATAAAGGCAAAGGCGTCATCTTAGGTGGGATCACGGGCGTTCCCCCAACCAAAGTCGTGATTATCGGGGCGGGAACCGTCGCCGAGTATGCTGCCCGCGCGGCGTTGAGTCTGGGGGCAGAGATCCAGGTTTTTGACAATGCGTTATACAAACTCCGCAGAATTAAACACACGCTCGGCCAGCAGTTTTACACGTCGACCATCGACACTGTAACGTTGAGCGAGAGTTTAAAGAAAGCAGATGTCGTCATCGGGGCGCTCCGGGCAGAGAAGGGGAGAGCCCGCCATGTTGTTTCGGAAGAAATGGTGAGTCAGATGAAGCCGGATTCCCTCATCATTGACCTGAGCATTGACCAGGGCGGCTGTATCGCTACCTCTGAAATTACCACCCACGACAAACCGGTCTTCCGGAAATACGATGTGATCCATTATTGCGTGCCCAACGTCGCCTCCCGGGTGGCGCATACTGCTACTACTGCTCTTAGCAATATTTTTACGCCAACGATCCTGCGGGCGGCGGAAGAGGGTGGGGTGGAAGCAATGATTTTTTCTCACAAGTGGTTTATGAAAGGGGTGTACACATACAAGGGCGCCCTCACGAATGAGTCTATTGCGAGGAAGTTTGCCATGAAGTTTAAGAATATTGAGTTGTTGATGGCGGCGAGGGTGTAGGCAGGTGCAGGTTTGGTAAGTTTGGAGTTGGTAAAAATACTTGATTATGAGCTTTCAATATATTTCGGACAAGAAAGGGAAAAAAAAGGCGGTCATTATTTCCGTTCGGGATTTTAAAAAGATCCAGGAGGACCTGGATGACTTTGCTGCGATTAAGGTGTACGATCGGGCCAAGGCTGGAAAACTTACATTTCGTCCTTTGCATGCTGCCTTAAAGGATATCGAATCCAAAAGGGCCATTAAAAGGAAATAATGTATCAGGTTGTTGTCAGTAACAAGGCCGAGAAAATATTATCAAAACTTCCCAGTTCAGTTTACAGCCGAATGGCGTCGGCCTTGAAAAACCTTTCTGCCAACCCAAGACCAGCGGGGTGCAAGAAACTGAGGGACGAAATGCATGGCGAATTAGGGTAGGAGCCTACCACGCCATCTATGAAATCCAGGACGATATATTGCTTGTGGTAGTAATCACGTTGGGGCATCGAAGGGATATTTAGGAAAATTAACGGCGCCACCACCAATGAATCCATCACCAGGAAGTTTTCCATCCGGAATGCCGTATAATCAAATTATTCTTTCTTACCAAAAAGTCGGTCCACTTGCCTATCAGTTAAATAGAAATATCCTTTTTCTGTAGAAAACATTAAGGAGGACATGCCCTTATTACTAACAATAACTCCACCTAATTTGAACTGAACCTTATAATCTTTTTTTGTTTTATTCTCATCTGAAAAGACGGATTTACAAATTGTGTATAAAGATTGAAGTGTACCATCATGACCGCTAAAATGTATAGATTGCATACGAAGAATATAATCATATTTCCTATTCCTGAACATAATGGTATATAAGGTATCGCTGTCATCCTGAATGATGTATGAAAGTTCAGCACTTATAGTTCTTTTTGGCTTAATTGTGCCAATGACTTCTAATTGTTTAACGTTTTGAATTTGTCCAAAATTGTCGGAGCAAACAAAAAACGCAATTAGGTAAAGAAGATTTTTCATATCGTTCTGGTTGAGGGGGATTGTGTTAAATAGTATCACTAATTCTAAATTCGCATATGCATTTGACATTAAAGCTGCTTGAACGCCAAAATGAAAGGCGCAGAGGCTCAAAGAAGGATTAACTAAACTCCCGAACTATTCAAATTGTTTAGTTTCTCCTCCAGGGACTTGATCTTTGTCTCGGCGTCAGCTTTTTTTATTCGCTCCATTTCAATTACATGAGCAGGAGCACTGATAACAAATTTTGCGTTTTGCAATTTCGTATTTACTAAAGTAAGGAAACCTCGATAGTATTCTAAATCCCTTATTAATTCATTTTTATTTTCTTCCTTTTTTTTGACGTTCCATTGCATGCTGCCTTCAAAGTGAGCTTCGTAGGTTCCTTTTGGAAATATTGGATCTTCTAAAACCTGAATAGTCGAACCTGACAGGTTTTCAATTATGGGTTTCCATTTATTCAATATAATTAATTCAGGCACACTCCCCGTGACATATACCTCCGTAAGTTCATTATTTTTTAGATTGTCCTTTTGTCTAATTTTTCTGATAAAACCAATCCCAGCCTTAATTTTCTCAACATGATTTTGTTGCAAATTAAATGCGACCGTTTCAATCGCGGTTGCTTGTGAGTAGTCTACTGATTCTATTTCTTTGGGCCAACTGGCCAATATAATGCAATCTTTTTCGTTTCGCACCTTCAATTCATGCCACAACTCTTCCGTGATAAAAGGCATAAAGGGGTGCAGCAATTTCAAGATCGTCTCAAAGAATTCTATCGTTTTAGTATACGTTGCCTGGTCAATCGGTTTCCCGAACTCCGGCTTGATAATTTCCAGATACCAGGCACAGAAATCGTCCCACGTTAATTTGTAGACGGTGAGCAAGGCATCCGACATCCGGAACTTGCTGAAATGATCGTTGAGTTCGGCAATCGATTGGTTCAACCTCGATTCAAACCAGGCGATCCCAACCTGATTTTCCACGGGCTGAGGGATCGGTTCTACCGACCATCCTTTCACCAGCCGGAAGGCATTCCAGATCTTGTTGGCAAAGTTTCTTCCTTGTTCGACCAGTTTCTCGTCGTAGGGCAGATCATTGCCGGCCGGTGAGCTGAACAACATCCCCGTGCGCACGCCATCGGCGCCGTAGTTGGTGATCAGCTCCAATGGGTCGGGGGAGTTGCCAAGGGACTTTGACATTTTTCTTCCCTGTTTGTCGCGCACGATCCCGGTGAGATAGACATCACTAAACGGTTTCTTGCCCATATACTCATACCCTGCAATGATCATCCGTGCTACCCAGAAGAAAAGAATTTCAGGCGCCGTCACCAATACCTGTGTCGGATAATAGTAGTTCAGATCTGCATTTTTGGAGACAATGATCTTCCCGGTCTTTTTGTCGAAGCAGTCATCCCGGAAGCCGTCAAACACGGCCATGGGCCACAGCCAGGATGAGGCCCACGTATCCAGAACATCCGAATCCTGGCGCAAGTCTTTTTCAGTAATGGCCTTTCCCGATTTTTGTGAAGCTTGCCGGATGGCTTCTTCCAGGGTTTCGGCTACGACAAAATCGCTTTCCCCCACACCATAGTAATAGGCAGGAATGCGATGACCCCACCACAATTGGCGCGAGATACACCAATCGCGGACGTTATCCATCCAATGCCGGTACGTGTTCTTGAATTTGGCTGGGTGGAGCTTTATTTCATCTTGTTCGACGGCAGCAGCAGCACGCCGTGAAATTTCTTTCATCTTCACAAACCATTGAAGTGAAAGTTTCGGCTCTACCACACTGTTGGTCCGCTCCGAGCGTCCGATGCGGGTGACGAATTCTTCCTCTTTTACGAGATGACCTGCTTCCTTTAAGTCTTTAATAATTTGCTTGCGCACAACAAACCGGTCCTTGCCTATAAATTTAGGAAGCTCACACTTCGCATTGAGTGTCCCGTCGTCGCTGAGGGTATCAATTACGGGCAGGAGATGGCGCAATCCGATTTCATAGTCATTGACATCGTGCGCGGGCGTTACTTTCAGGCATCCGGTTCCAAATTCCTTATCAACATAGTCATCGGCAATGACAGGAATCTCCCGGTTAATGAACGGCACCAACACTTTTTTGCCCACCAGCTTTTTATAGCGCTCATCAGAGGGGTTCACAGCAATTGCAACGTCACCCAAAATGGTTTCCGGTCGCTGGGTCGCAATCACCACCCAATCGTCGGCGGTGTCCTTGATCTTGTATCGGATGGAATAGAGAACGGACTTCTCTCCCTCTTCCTTGTACAACACCTCCTCATTTGACAAGGCTGTCTTTGCTTCCACATCCCAGTTGATCATGCGCAAACCGCGATAGATGTAGCCTTTGTTATGGAGATCGACGAACACACGGATGACAGCTTTGTAATAGTCAGGCTCCATGGTAAATCGGGTACGGTCCCAATCGCACGACGCACCCAATTTTTTTAATTGTTCTAAAATAATGCCTCCGTACTTTTCTTTCCATTCCCAGGCATATTTTAAGAACGCATCTCGTGTGAGGTCCGATTTCTTAATTCCTTTTTCGCGAAGCATGGCCACGACCCGTGCTTCCGTAGCGATGGAAGCGTGGTCGGTACCCGGTACCCAGCACGCTTCTTTTCCCTCCATTCGCGCCTTGCGGATCAATATATCCTGAATGGTATTGTTGAGCATGTGTCCCATGTGGAGCACGCCGGTCACGTTGGGCGGGGGGATCACGATGCAATAAGGCGCTTTCGTGGGATCCGGTGTCGAATGAAAAAAGCCATTTTCCATCCAATAGCGATACCATTTATCTTCTACTTCGGCGGGGTTGTATTTGGAAGAGAGGGTCATGTGAGTCTTTGCAAAGACGGCAAAAATAAGAAAATCAGCCTGTAGTTTATAGTCTTGAGTCCCTAGAGGCTGTGTAAAAACTCTTTTCACGTAAATCGAGTAGTGAGTTATGCTTCCCGGTCGCGTGAGCCCTGAACGGGCGATAAGCAATAGCGAAGGGT
>Ga0193731_1000627_pt1 | contig 10983 bp, 10 predicted proteins | sample U1a2metaG_FD_144920 | JGI IMG/M metagenome (GOLD analysis project Ga0193731, IMG submission 144920) | Soil microbial communities from a riparian zone of the East river system, Colorado, United States - U1a2 | ecosystem: Environmental > Terrestrial > Soil > Riparian zone | place: USA: East River...
AGGCCAAAGCCGCCCGGCGGCGGCGGTGGCAACGTCGCAATCGACCCCGTTCATGGCGGCTAGAGTAGCTCCCGTGCTTGAATGGTCAACACTCTCGACCGAGGGTTAAGGAGTGCCGGTGAAATCAGCGAATCAGGCGGATGGCGTGGGCACGAAACAGGCGGCAAGCGAGCCCCATCAGGCGGAGCTGGCGGAGCTGCGCCGCCGGTACATCCCGCGAGGTATCACGACCGCGCATCCCCTCGTCGCCGATCGCGCCAAGGGCGCCGAGCTCTGGGATGTCGCGGGCAAGCGCTACATCGACTTCGCAGGCGGCATTGGTGTGCTCAACGTCGGGCACGGCCACCCTCACGTCATGGAGGCTGTCCACGCCCAGGTGGATCGCGTCACCCACACCTCGTTCCAGGTCGTCATGTACGAGTCCTACCTGAGGCTGGCGGAGCGCATTTGCGCGCTGGCGCCAGGAGAGGGCCCCAAAAAGGCGATCTTCTTCAGCACGGGTGCCGAGGCTGTAGAGAACGCCGTCAAGATCGCCCGCGCGCACACCGGCCGCCCGGCAGTGATCAGCTTTCATGGCGGCTTCCATGGCAGGACGCTCCTCGCGCTGAGCCTCACAGGGTCGGTAGTCCCTTACAAGCAGAACTTCGGGCCGTACGCGACCGAGGTCTACCAGGTGCCGTTTCCTTACGAGTACCGTGGCTGGAGCACCGAGAAGGCGCTCGCCTCGCTCGAGGAGCTGTTCGAATCGTCTGTCGCGCCGTCACGCGTGGCAGCGATCATCATCGAGCCGGTTCTCGGCGAGGGCGGCTTCGTCCCGGCGCCGGCAGCCTTCCTGCAAAAGCTTCGTGCCCTGACCGAAAAATACGGGATTCTCCTGATCGTCGATGAGATTCAGACCGGCTTCGGGCGAACCGGCAAGTTCTTCGCCATCGAGCACTCGGGCGTGGCGCCCGACCTGGTCACGATCGCCAAAAGCCTCGCGGCCGGCTTCCCACTATCCGGAGTCGTCGGACGCGCCGAGGTCATGGACGCGCCAGGCCCCGGTGGGCTGGGCGGGACCTACGGTGGCAACCCTGTCGCTTGCGCCGCGGGACTGGCGGTGCTTGACGTGATGCGTGATGAGAAGCTGCCGGAAAGGGCCGCGAGGATCGGCTCGATCGTGGAGGAGCGAATGCGGACCTGGGCGTCCGAGCACAACCTGGTCGGCGACGTCCGCGTCATGGGCGCGATGGCTGGAATGGAGCTGGTGCGCGACCGCAAGACCAAGACTCCGGCCGATACGGAGACCGCGCAGATGCTTGGGCTCGCCCGAGAGCGGGGCTTGATCCTGCTTCGCGCGGGGATTCACCACAACGTGATTCGCACGCTGATGCCGCTGACCATCCCCGATGACCAGCTCGATGAGGGCCTCGACATCATCGGCTCGGCACTAGCCGCAGTTGCCGCCGGCGCAGCCAAGTAGACCCTTAAGGGGAGAGGACATATGAGCACCACGCTGAAGCGCCATCAGATGTTCGTCGGCGGTGAATGGGTCGACAGCTCGGGCGGCGACGACCAGGAGATCATCAACCCCGCCAATGGGAAGGTCATCTCGCACGTGCCCAAGGGCACGGCGGATGACGTGGACCGGGCGGTCAAGGCAGCCCGCAAGGCCTATGACGAGGTCTGGTTTGACAGCACGCCGAGGGAACGCAGCGAAGCCCTCCTCAAGCTCGCCGACGCGATCCTGGCGCACGGCGATGAGCTGGCCGCCCTGGAATCGGAGAACGTCGGTAAGCCTCTTGCCACGACGTTGTCGGAAGAGATTCCCCCAACTGCCGACTGCTTCAGGTTTTTCGCGGGCGCTGCACGCATTCTCGAGGGCAAGTCGACCGGCGAGTACATGAAAGGTTTCACGAGCATGATCCGGCGCGAATCGCTGGGTGTGGTCGGCTCGATCGCCCCGTGGAACTACCCGCTGATGATGGCGGCTTGGAAGCTCGGGCCTGCTCTCGCGGCAGGCAACACAGTCGTGTTGAAGCCATCGGAATGGACGCCCCTCACAGCCCTTCGCCTGGCGGAGCTGGCGGCTGACATTCTTCCCCCCGGGGTGCTCAACGTGATCACTGGCGATGGCGAGCCTGTCGGCGCCGGCCTCGTCAGGCACGCTGACGTTGCAATGGTGTCGTTGACGGGCGATGTCGCGACCGGAAAAGAAGTCGCGCGCGCAGCCGCCGCGACCCTCAAGCGTGTGCACCTGGAGCTGGGCGGCAAGGCGCCAGTGGTCGTCTTCGACGATGCCGATCTCGACGCGGTGGTGGAAGGAATCAAGATCGGCGGCTTCTTCAACGCGGGCCAGGACTGCACCGCTGCCACGCGCGTCATCGCGGGACCAAAGATCTTCGACAAGCTTCTCAGCGACCTGGTCCCGGCAGTTGAATCCCTCAAGGTCGGCGACCCTAAGGCTGACGACACGGAGATGGGTCCGCTGGTTTCTGAGGAGCAAGCCGAGCGTGTGACAGGGTTCGTCGACCGCGCCCGCAAGGACGGAGCGAAGGTGCTCACCGGCGGCGCGAGGATCAAGAAGGCCGGCTCGTGGTACTCGCCGACCGTCGTGGTGCCGTCGGGACCGGATGCCGAGATCGTCAAGCGGGAGGTGTTCGGCCCCGTGGTGACAGTCCAGCAGTTCAGCGACGAGGACCAAGCGCTTGCGTGGGCCAACGGGGTCGACTACGGCCTCGCCGCGTCAGTGTGGACTCGCGACGTGGGCAGGGCGCTGCGGATGGCGCGCCGCCTGAAGTTTGGCGCGGTCTGGATCAACACGCACATCCCCATCGTCAACGAGATGCCTCACGGCGGCTACAAGGGCAGCGGCTACGGCAAAGACATGTCGATGTACTCGCTCGAGGACTACACCCAGATCAAGCACGTCATGGCATCGCTTGACTAGGGGTGCACCGCTCCGGAGGCACCCGTGACAGTCCACTCGAGGGAAGCCAGGCACGCGGCTTCCGCCAAGAGTGCTCTGCGGCCGCCGGCCCTGAGGGTGGTCGGCGTTCGCAAGAGCTATGGGCACGTGCTCGCCGTGGCGGGCGTCGACCTGACCATCGAAGCGGGAGAGTTCTTCACGCTGCTGGGGCCGTCAGGGTCTGGCAAGACCACGCTCCTTCGCCTCATTGCCGGTTTCGAGCGACCTGATGAAGGCCGCATCGAGCTCGCCGGCCACGACGTCACCTCCACCCCGCCGCACCTGCGGCAGACCAACACCGTGTTCCAGGATTACGCGCTGTTCCCGCATATGAACGTCGCCGACAACATCGGCTACGGCCTGCGGGTCAAGGGAATCGCGAAGCCGGAGCGCAAGCAGCGCGTCGAGAGGGCGCTGAGCATGGTGCGCCTGACAGGACTCGAACGGCGGAAACCCAATCAGCTGTCGGGCGGGCAGCGGCAGAGGGTTGCCCTTGCCCGCGCTGTCGTGAACGAGCCCGAGGTGCTCTTGCTTGACGAGCCGCTCGGCGCTTTGGACCTCAAGCTGCGGCAGGAGATGCAGCTCGAGCTCAAACGCATCCAGAAGAAGGTGGGGATCACGTTCGTCTACGTCACGCACGACCAGGAAGAGGCCCTCACGATGAGCGACCGCATGGCTGTGATGGCAAATGGCAAGATCGAGCAGGTTGGGCCCCCGGTCGAGGTCTATGAGCGGCCCGCTACCGAGTTCGTGGCCGGCTTCATCGGGATCTCGAACGTGCTCGAGCGAAACGGGGTTCGGTTCGTGGTTCGCCCGGAGAAGCTGCGGATGCTCGAGGAGGGCCAGGAAGCGGGGCGCGGCATGAGCGTTGAGCCTGGCATCGTCGAACAGGTGGTCTATGTCGGGATGTCCACCCGCTACATCGTCCGGCTCGATCGCGGTGAGCAGCTTGTCGCAGTACGCCAGAATATGGACGCGCCGGGCCAGGCGCTCAGGTACGAGGGACGCCGCGTGCGTCTGGCGTGGGCGACAGGCCACACGTACGTTCTCGATAGCCAGGGCTCCCGGGCCGAGTCGGCCGAGGGCGAATATGAGTCGTAGGAGAGGAAAGTAAGCATGAATAAAGCAGAAGCCGGGTCGGGCGTTTGGTTCCGGCTCGTGACATTAGCCGCGACCGCGGCGGTCGCATTGACCGCTTGCGGCACCACCACCGGCCCGGGAGGCTCGACCGCAGCCCCACCGCCAACCGCCAACATGAAGCCGCAGACCGAGATCGGACCTGGCGAAGGTCAGCTCAACCTGATCGCGTGGGAGGGCTATACCGACACCTCGTGGGTGAAGCCGTTCACAGCGTCGACAGGGTGCAAGGTGAACGCGAAGTACGCCGGCTCCTCCGACGAGATGGTCACCCTCATGGCAGGAGGCGGGGGCGGCCAGTGGGACATGGTTTCCGCTTCGGGTGACGCCGACCTACGCCTGATCTACGGCGGTGACGTCAGGCCGATGAACCCCGACCTCATCCCCGACTTCGCAGACTTCCAGACCTATTTCAAGACGCCCCCCTACAACACGATCAATGGCGTCCACTACGGCATCTCGCTCCAGTGGGGCCCTAACGTGCTCCTGTACAACACCAAGAAGTTCCCGATCGCGCCGACCAGCTGGAGCGTCCTCTACGACCCCGCCAACAAGGGCTTGATCACAGTGCCTGACAACCCGATCCAGATCGCGGATGCAGCCCTTTACCTGATGAGCACCCAGCCCAACCTCGGAATCAAGGACCCGTACGAGCTGAACCAGAAGCAGTTCGACGCCGCGATCGCGCTGCTCAAGCAGCAGAGGCCGCTCGTCAAGAAGTACTGGCCGCTTGCCGGTGACGAGATTCAGCTCTTCGCCAACGGCGACGTGATGGTGGGCGCCGCGTGGCCTTACCAGACGATCACCCTTCAGGCTGCCAAGAAGCCGGTCGCCGATACGATCCCGACCGAGGGAGCGACAGGATGGGGCGACACCTGGATGCTCGCCACCAACGCCCCTCACCCCAACTGCGCCTACCTGTGGACCAAGTACGTGAGCACGGCGAAGGTGCAGGCCCAGCAGGCGATTTTCTTCGGAGAGACCCCTGTCAACAGCAAGGCGTGTTCGCAGATGGAAGCCCTGTCGGCCGGCTCTTGCAAGCAGTACCACGCCGACGCTGTCAGCTCCTACTTCGACACCATCAAGTTCTGGAAGACCCCGATCGCCACATGCGCGGACGGCAGCACGACCTGCATCCCCTACTCGACGTGGCAGACGGCCTGGACCTCGGTCACCTCCTCATAATCACCATCTGAAAATGGCAGTCGAAGCTGCCCGGCGGCCCCGCAAAACTGGCGGGGCCGCCTCCCTTCAATCGTTGCTCTGGCGCCGCCCGTGGCTGAGGGCTTTGCTTCTACTAACGCCGCCGATGGGATGGTTCGCCCTCATCTACCTTTTGTCGCTCGCCCTGCTACTGATCACTGCGTTCTGGCAGATCGACTCTTTCACGACGCAGATCGTGCAGGTCTGGAACCTCGACAACTTCCGAACCATCCTGTTAGACCCGACCTACCGGCTGGTCATCGGCCGCACCGTGCTGATGGCCGCAGCGGTCACTGTGACTGACGCCATCCTCGCCTTTCCATTCGCCTATTACATGGCACGGGTCGCCTCGCGCCGCACGCAGACCCTGCTGTTCGCCGCCGTGCTGCTTCCGCTGTGGGCGAGCTATATCGCGCGCGTCTACTCGTGGATCCTCATCCTCAACCACAGCGGAGTGCTCAACTGGAGCCTGCAGTCGATCGGCCTCCCGCCGGCCAACATCGGCTATACGAACGTCGCGATGTGGATCGTCTTCTCGTATATCTGGCTGCCATTCATGATCATCCCCACCTACGCAGCCATGGAGCGGGTGCCGGAATCCCTGATGGAGGCGGCCGCCGACCTTGGGGCTCGGCGGTGGCGGGCTGTGCGCGACGTGGTGCTGCCGCTTGCATTTCCTGGAGTGGTGGCAGGCTCGATCTTCACGTTTTCGCTGACGCTTGGCGACTACATCACTCCGATACTCGTTGGCGGCGCCGGATCCACATTCATCGGCAACGTGGTTTACAGCAGTGTGGGCATCGCCAACAACGTTCCGTTCGCGGCAGCGCTGGCGACAGTGCCCGTCGCGATCATGGCCGTTTACCTCCTGGTCGCCAAGCGCCTCGGCGCTTTCGAGGCCTTATAGAGAGTGGAAGGCTTCTGGACGCGCTTTGCGTTGCGGCTGTGGGTCGTCCTCATCCTGCTGTTCCTGTTCATTCCAATCGTGCTGATCCTCGTCTACGCATTCAACAGCTCGAACATCCAGACCTGGCCGCTCCCCGGCCTGACCACCAAGTGGTTTGTGGCGACGTGGGAAGACCCCGAGGTGCGCACCGCTTTGGGGCTCTCTTTGCAGGCGGCGCTGACGTCAACAGGCCTCGCCTTGCTCCTCGGCTCATGCGCCGCGTTCGCGATTCACCGCATGACATTTTTCGGGCGCGACGTGGTGAGCCTGCTGTTCATACTTCCCCTTGCCTTGCCAGGGATCGTGACTGGAATGGCTCTGAACTCATTCTTCCGATTCGACGGGATACCGCTTTCGACCCTGACGATAGTGATCGGCCACACCACCTTCTGCATCGTTGTCGTCTACAACAACGTGCTCGCGCGCCTTCGGCGAACCCAGGGCTCATTGATCGAGGCCGCCATGGACCTCGGCGCAAACGGCTTTCAGACCTTTAGGGACGTGACCCTGCCGCTGATCGCAACGGCCGTGGTAGCAGGGGCGATGCTGGCATTTGCACTGTCGTTCGACGAGGTGATCGTCACCTACTTCACCGCCGGCGCTCAGAACACTCTTCCGCTCTGGATCTTCGGCGCCATCCGGCTCGGACAGCGCCTCCCTGAGGTCAATGTAGTTGTCTCCTTCGTGATCCTGGTCACCATCGTGCCGGTGATCATCGCGGCGCGCCTGACCGGCGGCAGCGGCGCCGCGCGAACCCAGGCGGCACGCTAATGTCGGCGCAGCGATGAAGATTTCCGCCGGCGCGCAGGTCGGCCCTTACCAGATCGTCGAACAGGTCGGACGCGGCGGCATGGCAACGGTGTTCAAGGCCTACCAGCCGGCCCTCGAGCGTATGGTCGCAATCAAGGTTCTGCCGGAGTTCCTGGCCGACGATCCCCAGTTCCGGGAGCGCTTCCGGCGAGAGGCGGTGGCGATCGCCAAGCTGCGGCATCCGAACATCCTGGCCGTGTTCGACCATGGCGAGCACGAGGGCCAGCCCTACATCGTCACCGAGTTCGTCGAGGGCGGGACTTTCGCGGGAGAGCTCGGCAAGCCGATCGGATTGGGGCGAGCCACGAAAGTCCTCGGGCCTGTCGCCGCTGCGCTGGACTATGCGCACCAACGTGGAGTGCTTCATCGCGATGTCAAGCCATCCAACATCCTGATCGCCAAGGACGGCACGCCCGTTCTCGGCGACTTCGGCCTTGCTCGCATGATGGCCACCAACGATCGCCTTACCCGGCTGGACAGCGTGGTGGGCACTCCTGAGTACATGTCGCCTGAGCAGTGCGCAAGCGGCGACACAGGGCCCGCCTCAGACCAGTACGCGCTGGGCGTCGTCGCCTACGAAGCTCTGACCGGCCACCCTCCATTTCACGCCGAGACACCGGCCGCAGTGATGCTGGCCCAGATCCAGTCCCAGCTGCCGGCGCCCCGCAGCGTCAACGCCGCGCTGCCTGAAACCGTCGAGGGAGCGCTCATGAAGGCGCTTTCCAAGGAGCCCACCGATCGCTTCCCAGACTGCACTGGATTCGTGCGCGAATTGGAGATGGCAGCCACCCCGGCCGCCGCCGTCCCGCCAGAGCGGCCCGCGCCGGCTACAGCGGGATTAACCCCCGTTCGCAGCGCGCCGCTGCCGGCGGTCGCGGATAAGACCTCGCGGCGACCGGGCAGAGCGGCCTTGTTCATTGGCGTTGGGGCGCTGGGGATTTTGCTCGCGGTCGGTGGCTTGGCCTACATCGCCGCATCCGGAAAGCCACCTGTCACCCGGCCAGACAGCCTGGCACACGGCAGCCTCATCTACGAGGCCAAGCTCACGTCGGCAGCGTGGTCGTCTGGCGGCACTCCCTCGCCCAATCCGGCGGCCTCTGCCTCTGTGCTGTATGGGAGCTCCTCGATCGACTTGCGCATCCTCAAAGACGGCGCCGGCTTCAGCGGCGACTTCGATGGTCCGGCTCTGAAGGAGTACGTGGCACATCTAGTCCTCAGAGTCGATACTGGAAGCGACTTCGAGATCAACTGGCACGTGCGTGGTTCAGGGCCGACTGAAGCGGCCGAGGTCGGCCTCAACATCCAGGTGGCGCAGGAAGTCATGACCCTGTACCTGTCGCCAAACGTTGGCAGCAACCAGGCGCTCGCGGCGTCGATCCCCGTCCCAGGCCTGCAGGGCGGGCGCATTGTCGACGTCGGCATCGTGGTCAAAGGCACCAGCATCTCGCTTTTCCTGGACGGAGCCCGCGTGGCGCTGGCCAGCGAGACACAGTCCACCGGGGCGGCAACGCCGGGCTTCTACATGGACGGGAAATCAGGCGCGCTGCACATCCTGTCGCTCCGTTATTACGCCTTGCCCTGAGGGCGCCCCAACTGACCGCTCAGGCCCCGGACTCCATCTTCGACTTCAGGTTCTGCATAGCGCCGTTGTAATTCCTCTGGACCGTGCTCTTGAAGATGGCGAGCACCAGCGGAAAGTAAAACGGTCCCTTGGTCATTGTCACGATGCGCTCGACGTTGGTCCCGCCCTCGCGCGGGCTGAACACGAACTCGTGATGAAACACCGAGTTGGCGTCCTCGGCGTCAAAGGCGAATCGACTCGGGGACTCCAACGCCGTAATCGTGACGACCGACGGGTTCACCTTGCCGTTAAGGATGCCCTCGGCCTTGTATTTCGACCCAACCGCCGGGGGTCCCGCCTTCTCGGCGGACACTTTCATGTGGTCAGGTTCGCTGGCCCACTCGCCGTGCGAGGCAACGTCGGCGACGTAGTCGAACACATTGCCCTGAGGGGCTTTGACCACGACGTTATAGGTCGCCTTATACGCCACCTTCGTCGCTTAGGTGATCAGGCCGATCAGGCTCGCACCCACCCACAGCGCCAGCCCGACACCGATCAGGCCGACCTTTTTGTAACCCCACCCGATCGCAGCCAGCACGAACGCTATGAAGGCGAGGATCAGGAGGATGGTGCTCAGGGTGAAGCTCGAGAGGTGGCCGATGAAGGTTGTGAGCACCCACGCCGCAAGACCGATCGCGATCAGGTCGACCTTCTTGTACCCCCAGCCGATGGCAGCGAGAACGAACGCAATGAAGGCGATTATCAACAGGATCGTATTCATGGGCGCATTATCCACGAGCGCCGCAACCTTTTCAGGCCCTGTTTACGCCCTCAGGTCGCGAGCCATCTCGGCGAAGTTGTCCACGTAGCGCTGGACGTCCTCCTGCGAGTGCTGCACCGACAGCGTCCAGTTCTCCTCGGCGCCCGGCGCCATGAGGACCCCGCGGTTGCACTGGTACAGCCATGAAAGGTAGGCGGACGCCTTGTCCGTCTCCAGGTAGTCCCGGTAGTTGCGAACCCGCTGCGCCCGATAAGTGATTCCGCCCCGCGCGGCCATGGTGACGACGTGGAAGGGGAGTGAATTGTCGGCGATCACATTTTGCAGTCCACCCTGGAGCACTTCCGCCAGGGCATCGAAATGGGCGTACGCCTTTGGGGTGAGGATGTCTTGAAGGGTGACCTTGGACGCCGCCAGCGTAAGGGGGTTGCCGTTGAACGTGCCCATCTGTGACACCCGCTTGTCCTCGATCACCGCCATGACGTCCTTGCGCCCTCCGATCGCGCCGCATGGAAGGCCTCCTCCAATCGCCTTGGCGAGGGCGATCAGGTCGGGCTGGACCCCGAACCGCTCGGTCGCCCCGCCTGGCGCGATCGTCACGCCTGTCTTGACCTCGTCGTAGATCAAGAGCGCGCCGTTACGGTGGGCCAGCTCCCTGATCCCAGCCAGGTAGCCGGCGTCCGGCAGGACGATCCCGAGGTTCATCATCGCGGGCTCCACGATCACCGCGGCGATGTCGTTGGGGTGATTCTTGAACGCTCGCTCGAGGGCAGGCAGGTCGTTGAAGGGGACGACGGTGGTGAGCTCGACGACTGCTTGAGGGATGCCCTCGCTCTGGGCAAACGACGCAGGCGCGTCGGCCGGTCCCATCTTGTCAGGTGGCGGTTCGACCGAGACCATGAGGGCATCGTGGTGCCCGTGGTAGGAAGCCTCGATCTTCACCAGCCTGTCGCGGCCCGTGAAGCCACGCGCGATGCGGACTGCATCCAGCGTGGACTCCGTCCCGCTGTTGGTGAACCTCCATTGCGGCAGGCCGAACCGCTGGGCCAGCTCCTCGGCGACGATGGCGACCTCCGCGACGGGTTGGGCGAAGTGCGAGCCCCGCGCGATGCGCTTGGAGACCGCGTCAACTATCAGCGGGTGAGCGTGGCCCACGACCATGACGCCGAAGCCGTTGTGGAAGTCCACGTACTCGTTGCCGTCGACGTCCCAGACGCGGCTACCACGTCCGTACTCGACAAAGATGGGCTGAGGCGACGCGTCCTGGAATGACGAGGGCACGCCTCGCGGGCTGAACTCGCGGGCCTTGCGCCAGAGGTCGTCCGACCGCCTCCTGGCGGCGCGGAAGCTCTCTTCCTCTCGCGCGATCAGGGTTTGGACTCGTGCCGCATCGACCTCAACGGGCGCTGTCTTGTTGGCCATCCTGGCATCGTACCCGGTCCATTCCGGCGAGATTTTCGGGCCGTGTGAAGCGTCAGGATTGTCGGGTGAGCTCGACCATTCCCGCGTTGAACCTCACCGGCAAGGCCCTGACGCCCGGCGCCCAGCGCAGCTGGTGGCTGCGCGAGGCCCTGGCGGCCGAGAATGACGCCAAGCCCTGC
>Ga0193731_1000629_pt1 | contig 10958 bp, 7 predicted proteins | sample U1a2metaG_FD_144920 | JGI IMG/M metagenome (GOLD analysis project Ga0193731, IMG submission 144920) | Soil microbial communities from a riparian zone of the East river system, Colorado, United States - U1a2 | ecosystem: Environmental > Terrestrial > Soil > Riparian zone | place: USA: East River...
GGATTGGGCGTGCGGCCTAGGTCGGGCTCGGGCTTGGGCTTGGAGTCGTTTTCGGGGTCGGGGAAGGCTTGGGACCCGGAGCCACCTTGATCAGCTCGACCAAGAACACGAGCGTCGCGTCGGGCGGGATCACCTGGGCCCCGGTGTTAGGGTCCTGCTGGCCGTTTGGGCCGTAGGCGAGATCCGACGGGATGATGAGCTTGCGCTTGCCTCCGACTTTCATGCCCTGCAAACCCTCGTCCCACCCGGCAATGACAGCCTGGACGCCGAGCTGGAAGGTGAACGCGGTGCGTCCCGTGTCGCGGCTGGAGTCGAAGGGGTCCCCTCCGGTGCTCAACCAGCCCGTGTACTGAACAGTCACGTTCATGCCTGTTCGCGCCACGGCGCCTGTCCCAACCTTGAGCTCAATCATCTTGAGCCCGTCTGGAAATGTCACCACCGGCAGGCCGGCGCCTGCGTTGAAGTCGTCAGCGCCGGGAGATGGGGTCGGGGAGGGAAGGGGAGCTGGGCTCACGTTGGCAACGGGGCCGCCGGTCGCGTACGGGTCGGAGTAGCCGCAGGCTGCCGCCGCCAGGGCGGTGAGCGCGAGGACTGCTAGGAGCGCCCTCCTCACGAGGCCATGATGTCGATCGAGGTCATCTTGTCACCGACTTTGATCTTGTCGATCACTTCCATCCCCGAGGTGACCTGACCGAAATGGTTGTAGACGCCGCTGGTTTCCAGGAAAGGGGCAGGGCCCAGGGTGATGAAGAACTGCGACCCGCTCACGCCCGCAGAGCTCGAGGCCATGCCGGCTGTGCCGCGCGGCCATTTCGACGGGTTGTTCTCATCCGGCAGCTTGTAGGCGGGGCCGCCGGTGCCGTTGCCCAGCGGGTCGCCACCCTGCACGACGAATCCATCCACCACCCGATGAAAGGTCAGGCCGTCGTAGTAGTGGTTCTGGGCAAGGTAGACGAAGTTGTTGACGGTTTGAGGCGCAATCTTGGGATCGACGAATGAGATCACGAAGTCGCCCCGGTTTGTATGCACCGTGGCGGTGTACTTCTTCGAGGTATCGATGACGGTCGGTGGCGGAGTGGTTCGCTGGTTCATGCAGGTTCGAATGTCATTGTGGCAGCCTGAGTCGGGCGAAATCAGAGGCTCCCCCGCATAGGTACCACCACACGCGGAGACGACAACCCACGCCAAAGCAACTGCAACCCTGCTCACACTTTCAGGTTAGAGAGTCGATGAACGTGAGGTCAGCGGGCAGGTTCGCGGGTGCCGAGTGAAAGCAGAACCGCCAGGCCCAGGGCGACTACAGCGATGACGCCAAGCGCGGCAGGGACACCCGCTGACGCCGCCACCCCGCCCGCGATCAGGGGCCCGAAGCAAAAGCCCAATGCCACTGAGCTCGCGTTGATGCCGAAAATTGTGCTCTGCGCCTCTGTAGGTGTCTCGAGGCCGATCATGCTTGCGGTCGCCGGGACGATCACGCCGCTCAATAGCCCATTGAGCGCCACTGCGCCGACGACAACTGCCACCCAGGGTGAGATGCCGATGAGCGCAATCGCTCCGGCCATCAGCACCGCAGCCAATGCTGTAGTTCGCACGTAGCCGAGCCGCCTCGTCACGTACGTATAGAAGACGGCGGCCGCGCTCGTTGCGACCCCTGCCAGGCCAAATGCGATTCCGGTGACTGCCGCGACTCCATGAGTCAGCATCTCGAGGAGCCTCAGGGTGAGCAGGATCTGCGTTGCGCTGTTGGCGACGCTGACAAGGCCCTGCGCACCGATCAATCCCATGAGGGCCCGCCGCACGCCGGGGCGCTGGTCGATCAGCGCCAACGTCCCCATGCTGGCTGTGTCGCGGCGCCGCAATGGGCTCTCGCGCACGATCAGAAAGACCGGGATCGTCGCGAGAAGAAGGAGAATGCCTGCCGCAAGAAAGACCCAGCGCAAACCGAATAGGGCGGCGGCGAAACCGCCGAGGACTGGGCCGAACGCGCTGCCGAGCGCCACCGCCGACGTGACAACACCGAGCGACCAACCCACGCGGTTGCGCGGGGTTTCGACAGCCACCAGCGCGGTGGCCGCGGCCACCGTCCCGCTGGTGGCACCCTGGAGGAACCGGAGAATCACCAGCTGCTCAGGGTTCTGTACGAAGGCCATCAACCCAACGGTGATCGCACCACCGACCATCGAGCGAACCAGCATCGGCTTGCGCCCCCATCGATCGCCAAGGATTCCCCAGATGGGGCTTGCGACTGCCATCGACAGCCCGGTCACGCTGCCCCCCGCAGCCGTCCACAGGGCGAGGTCTCGACCCGAGTGCACACCAAGGTCCTGGGAGATGAAGATCGACAGGAAGGGAAACGCGAAGCTGAATCCGAAGATTGCAGTGAACTCAGCGAACCACAGAGCGGACAGGTTGCGCCGCCAATCGACAACCGACGTCCCTTCCCCCCTTGATGGGAGGTCGGGACGCGGGGATGGAGTGCCTAGAGGCGGTTCAGTTCCCAGGGTCGAGCATCTCTACGATCCGATCGGGGGTGATCGGCAGGCGGTCGACCACCGCCTCGGGGTTGCGTTTGCGTAGAGCATCCTCGACGGCGTTGGCGATGGCGGCGGGTACAGGAATCGTCCCGCTTTCGCCTGCGCCCTTGAATCCCTCGGCATTGCTGTCGGTCGGGGTGTCCATATGGATCAGGTCGGGGAGGACTGTCACTTCACCGGCGCTGACGATCGTGTAGTCGAGGAGGCTAGCGCCTCGAAACGTTCCGTCGGGCTCGTAGCGCGCGGACTCGTACAGCGCGTAACCCAGCCCATGTGCATAGCCACCGTGCATCTGGCCCTCGACCAGTCGAGTGTTGATCGCCTTGCCAGTGTCGTGGACTATGACGTAGCGCACGACATCGACGTGGCCCGTTTCAGGGTCCACCGAGACCACAGCAGCGTGGCACCCGCTGGAGAACGTCAGCGGGCGGCCGGGGTCGAAGCTCTCGAACACCTCAAGGCCTTCGCTTGGAACGAAATCGGTGGCGGGCACCCTCTTTGCCGGAGCGCCGCGCACCTCGACGATACCCTCCTCGAGCACGAGGTCCCGAACATCGGCTTCGAGGACTTCGCCGGCGCGCTCGAGCAGCTTCTTGCGCATTGCCGTCGCCACCTTCGCGGTGGCATTGCCGACCATGACGGCGCTTCGGCTACCTGCGGTGAGGAGGGCGAAGGGCACGTGCTCGGTATCGCCAGCCGTCACCTCTATCTTGTCCAGCTGCCAGCCAAGTCTGTCCGCGGCCACTTGAGCGGCGATGGTCTGATGGCCCTGCCCCTGCGGGGTCGAGCCGACGAACAGGCGCGCCATGCCGTCTTTGCCGATGCGCAGCTTTGCGGGCTCGCCCCGCCCGAAGGATGTCGATTCGACACAGCAGGCGACTCCAAATCCCACCAGCTTGCCGTCCCGGCCGCGGTCTTGCGCCGGGTCGTAATGGAGCTTGTCGAGAGCCAGCTCGAGCAGGCGTGGGTAGTTTCCGCTGTCGTACACGTACCCGCTGCGCCCTGCCGGAATGCCCGTCGTATAAGGGATCTGCTCGGGCTTGATCATGTTCCGTTTGCGCAGCGTCACGGGGTCCACGCCCAGCTTGAGCGCGAGCCGGTCCATGACTCGCTCCATTCCATAGTTGCCCAGCGGCCGGCCTCCGCCGCGGATGAATCCGGTGGGCACGGTGTTCGTATACACGAGGTCGGCATCTACCTCCATGGCCGGCAGAACGTAAGCGGAGACCATGTGGGGGATGATGATTCCGGGCTGACCAGCGCCGGAACCCGAATACGCGCCGATGTCGTGAATGACACGGCCCCGCAACCCTCTCAGCTTTCCATCGGAGGCCGCCGCCAGCTCAAGCTCGATTACCGTGCCGTGGCCCTGGGCGGTGGTGGCTCCGTCCTCGCTGCGCGTCGCGACCCAGCGCACCGGCCGCTTCAGGCGGTGCGCGGCAAGGGCGGTGAGCACCTCCTCTGGAAAGACGCTGCCCTTCGCACCAAAGCCTCCGCCGACGTCCTCGGCCAGGACGCGCACTTTGGCTTCAGGGATTCCCAGGATGGAGGCGATGGCGCTCCTCACACCGAACACGTTTTGGGTCGAGGTCCAGACCCTGACGCCGCCATCTTCGTAGGCAGCCGTCACCGCTCGCGGTTCCATCGCCAGGCCCAGGACGCGGGAGGTCGTCAGCCTGATCGACGCGGTCACTGAATCGCCGGCGAACGCTGCGTTGATGTCGCCAAACGCGGTGGAGCTCGTGTGCGCGATGTTGCTCTCCAAATCTGCGTGGACTCTTGGCGCCCCGTCAGCCGTTGCGCTGACCACGTCGCCGACGCCTGGCAGCGGATCGAGCTCGGCCACGATCGCATCGGCAGCATCGTGGGCCTGGTAAGCGGTCTCAGCGATCGCCAGGGCGTAGGCCTCGCCGACGTAGTGGAGCTCTTCGTTGGTGAGGATGGGGCGTCCCCGCTGAACGATCCCCGCCGGCCCGAAGTCACTGAGCCCGGGGGCGACTTCGGGCAGGTCGGAGGCAGTCCAGACGGCAATCACTCCGGGCATCGACTTCACAGCGGATGTGTCGATACCGTCGATGCGCGCATGAGGCATTGGCGAGCGAGCGAACGCGAGATGGAGTGTTCCCTCGAGCCTGATGTCGCCCGCGTACCTGCCTCTCCCTGTGATGAGCCGCTCGTCCTCGAGGCGGCGCATGGGCTGGCCGATATGCGGCGGCATCGGAACTAGAATAAGCGTCCACTCGGTGCCCATTCCGCCATGGGCGGCTAGCTCAGTTGGAAGAGCGCCAGCTTGACATGCTGGAGGTCGGGGGTTCGAAACCCTCGCCGCCCATCGCGCGAGCGGCGTTCAGGAAGGGCTTGCTGAATGCCATTAGAGATCGATCGTCGACATTTGGTAGCCCGGGCGGGATTCGAACCCGCGATATCAGCCTTGAAAGGGCTGCGTCCTAGTCCACTAGACGACCGGGCCGAGCCAGGAACTCTAGGTACTCTAATTGCTGGCCCAGCGTCAAAGCCTTTCAGGGCCACCCGAAAGCGGGCGTAGCACAATGGTAGTGCGGCAGCCTTCCAAGCTGTTTACGTGGGTTCGATTCCCATCGCCCGCTCCAAACTTGCTCGACGTTTCCCTAAGACATCGCGGGGACTCGCGGCAGCTCTTCGATCGCGGCGTCGATCCTCGACTGGGCCAGCTCGATGTCCTCGAGCTTGCCCGCGAAGTAGGCGTCGTACGCCGACATGTCGAAGTGCCCGTGGCCTGAAAGGCCGAAGAGGATGGTCCTCTTTTCGCCGGCTTCCCGCGCCGCGGCAGCCTCCTCGGCCACTGCCCGCAGTGCATGCGCAGCCTCAGGGGCAGGGAGGAAGCCTTCGCTGCGTGCGAACCGCACAGCCTCGGCGAAGCATTCGTTCTGCTTATAGGCCCGAGCCTCGACCACGCCTTTATCGACGAGCAGGCACAGCGATGGTGCGTCGCCGTGGTATCGGAGGCCGCCTGAGTGGATCCGGTCGGGCACGAAGCTGTGGCCGAGGGTGAACATCTTCACCACAGGTCCCAGGCCGACGGCGTCGCCGAAGTCGTATGCGTACACGCCCCGGGTGAGGGTCGGGCATGCGGCAGGCTCTGCGGCGACAAAACGAGTCTTTGGGTGTTTGCCCTTCAGCTTGTCGCCGATAAACGGATAGGTCAGGCCGGCGAAATTGGAGCCTCCGCCGACGCATGCGATGACTACATCCGGGTAGGCTCCCGCCATCTCCATCTGCTTTTGGGCTTCGAGGCCGATCACCGTCTGATGGAGAAGGACATGGTTGACCACTGACCCCAGCGAATACTTGGCGTCGTCGTGGGTGGCGGCGTCTTCCACGGCTTCCGAGATCGCGATGCCAAGGCTGCCAGGCGAGTCAGGGTCGTCGGCAAGGATTCCCCGTCCGGAGTTGGTCAGCTTGGTGGGGGAGGCGTGGACTGTCGCGCCCCAGGTTTCCATCATGGCCCGCCGGTACGGCTTCTGCTCGTATGACACCTTGACCATGTACACGGTGACTTCCAGGCCGAACAGGGAGCCGGCGAACGCCAGCGCTGAACCCCACTGCCCTGCCCCCGTCTCGGTGGTCAGCCGCTTCACTCCCTCTTTGGAGTTGTAGTAGGCCTGTGGCACCGCGGTGTTCGGCTTGTGGGAGCCGGCGGGCGAGACGCCTTCGTACTTGAAGTAGATGTGGGCGGGGGTGTCCAGAGCCTTCTCGAGCCGCTCAGCCCGGTATAGCGGGCTCGGCCGCCAGATCTTGTAAACGTCCCGTACTTCGTCCGGGATCTCGATCCAGGGCTCGGCGGAAACCTCCTGCATGATGATGGCCTGCGGAAAGATCGGGGCCAGGTCCGCCGGACCCATCGGCTGCAGCGTTTGCGGGTTCAGGTAGGGATACGGAGGCGCCGGGAGGTCGGGCAGGATGTTGTACCAGCGCTCAGGTATATCGCTCTCGCTGAGCAGGAACTTCTTGGTCATGCCAGCCTCCTCAATCTCCGTTCTCAACGGGTCGGGCCAACAGGGTAGCCCTAATCAGTCACGTGTGACCGGGTGCCAGCGCTTATGACGGTCTCGTGCACCGCCCCTGATCAACTCGAGACGAGGCCGCGGGCCGTCAGTGCGCCCTGACGGAGGTTTCCTGCTGCCGCGCTGGAACTGCACCGGCCATTCGACCGGGTGCTCCAGCTCGGCTGCAGCATGCAGCGTCCAGGCCGGGTCGTACAGGTGGGCCCGCCCAAGGGCGCACAGGTCGGCCCGCCCCGCCAGGATGATCGTGTTTACGTCGTCGTAGCCGCTGATCGCACCGACCGCGATAGTTGGGATGCCTGTCACGTTCCGTATCCGGTCTGCAAAAGGCGTCTGGTAGCTTCGTCCAAAAGCGGGTTGCTCCTCGGCCACTGTCTGACCGGTCGAGACGTCGATCGCATCGGCGCCGTGGCCGGCAAAGGCGCGCGCCACCTCGACTGAGTCGTCGTCGGTAAGTCCTCCCTCGTACCAGTCCGACGCGGATACCCGCACGGTCATCGGCTTGCCGGCAGGCCATACGGAGCGAATCGCGTCGAAAACCTCGAGCGGGTAGCGCAAGCGGTTTTCGAGACTTCCGCCGTACTCATCCTGTCGAAGGTTGGTTAGCGGTGAGATGAAGCTGGCGAGCAGGTAGCCATGTGCGCAGTGCAGCTCGAGGAGGTCAAAGCGCGCGCCCGCTGCCATGCGCGCGGCGGCGGCGAACTGGTCGCGGACAAGTTCCATGTCATCCCGCGTCATCTCGCGCGGTATCTGGCTGACCGGAAGATACGGCAGCGGTGATGGGGCGATCAGCTCCCAATTTCCATCCGGCAGCGGCTCATCCATGCCTTCCCACATCAGCCTCGTCGAGCCTTTGCGGCCCGAGTGTCCTAGCTGGATCCCGATCTTCCCGGGCGTCTGTCGATGCACGAAGTCGACCAGCCGCCTGAACGCCGACTCGTGGTCCGGCCGGTACAGTCCCGCGCAGCCGGGTGTGATCCTTCCTTCCCGGGAAACGCAAACCATCTCGGTCATCACCAGCCCGGCGCCGCCCAGCGCTTTGCTGCCGAGGTGCACGAGGTGGAAATCGTCAATAAGTCCGTCCTCGGACGTGTACATGTCCATGGCGGACACGATCACGCGGTTGGGCAGGTCGAGCTCGCGAAGCCGGATCGGGGCGAACATCGGCGGCACCGGCTCTCTGCCTTGACTGAACCACCTGTCGACCCCCGAGACAAATTCGGGATCTCGCAGCTTGAGATTCCCGTATGTCACGCGGCGGCTCCTCGTGAGCAGGTTGAAGGCGAACTGTGGCGGGTCCTGTCGCATGTACTGAGAGATGTTCTCGAACCACTCAAGGCTTGCCTGCGCTGCGCGCTGCGCGCTCTCGACCACCGGCCGGCGTTCGGCCTCGTACGCCACCAGCGCTTCGTCAACCGAAGGGTTTTCGTGAAGGCAGGCGGCAAGCGCCAGAGCGTCCTCCATGGCGAGCTTCGTGCCCGAGCCGATTGAGAAGTGGGCGGTGTGAGCCGCGTCTCCGATCAGCAGCACATTGCCGTCACGCCACGATCGGGCACGCACTGTCGCGAACCGAATCCAGCGGCTGTTGTTGGCGACCAGCTCGTGTCCTTGCAGAACGTCAGAGAAGATCTCCGCACATAACGAGATGCCTGCCTGGTCACTTTCGCCAGGTTTCCATGAACGCTCAGAGGAGTCCAGCTGGCCGCTCTTGATCCAGCTGTCCTCTTCGAGCTCGACGATGAACGTGCTCATGGCGTCGCTGTACGGGTACGCGTGGGCCTGGACGACTCCAAAGTCGGTCTCAGCGATGAAAAACTTGAATGCATCGAAGACCAGGGGCGTACCAAGCCACATATAGCGGGCATGCCTGGCATCGACGTTGGCCTGGAAAACCTCTTGACGCGTCTGGCGAGTGAGGCTGTTGACTCCGTCAGCCGCAACCACCAGGTCGTGCTTCGAGCGCAGAAGCTCAAGGGCCGGCGCCGGTTGGCGGTAGTGGATTTTCACGCCGAACTCTTCGCACCGTGCTCGCAGAATCCCCAGCAGGCGCTGCCGGCTGATCGCGGCAAACCCATGTCCGCCCGATGTGAGCACGCGTCCGCGGAAGTGCACGTCGATGTCGTCCCAGACCGCAAAGTCCTTGGTCAGCCTCTCGTAGAAGGCGGCGTCAGCCTGCTCTATCCCACCCAGCGTTTCGTCGGAGAAGACGACACCGAAACCGAACGTGTCATCGGCAGCGTTCCTCTCCCAGACCACGATGCGGTGGTGAGGGTTGAGGAGCTTCACCAGGGTGGCAAGGTAGAGACCTGCGGGACCCCCTCCGATGATCGCGATGTCGAGCGCCGGATTCGAGGAGGTCAGGTCCCTTTCCTGAGCCGAAACCGCTGAAGCTTGCCGGTGGCCGTCCGGGGAAGGACCTCTGCGAACTCGATTTCGCGTGGGTACTTGTAAGGAGCGATCTGGCTCTTGACGAAGTCCTGCAGCGTCTTCGCAGGGTCCGCGCCGAGGGCCGCGCCCGGGCGCAGCACCACCACTGCTTTGACGATCATGCCGCGGTCCTCGTCGGGCACACCGACTACAGCGGTCTCTGCGACGTCGGGATGACGAAGCAATGCCTCTTCGACCTCTGGGCCGGCGATGTTGTAGCCGGAAGAGACGATCATGTCGTCGGCCCGCGCCTGGTAGTGGAAGTAGCCGTCAGGGTCCCGAGTGTAAACGTCGCCGGTTATGTTCCAGCCGCCACGGACGTAAGTCTCCTGGCGATCACCACGCAGGTAGCGGCAGCCGGTCGGCCCCTTGACAGCGAGGAGGCCGAGCTCCCCATCCGGCACCGGTTTCCCATCCGGGTCCTGGACCTGGGCCACGTAACCGGCGACTGCTCTTCCGGTGCTGCCGGGACGAATCTCGTCGCCCGCGGCGGAGATGAATATGTGAAGCATCTCGGTCGAGCCGATGCCGTCGACGAGCCTGATCCCAGCCGCCTCGTGGACGGCCTCCCACGTCGCCCTCGGCAGCGTCTCGCCCGCCGACACGCATGTACGCAACGAGTCGACCTTGGCAGCTCTGAGGTTGGGAATCATTGCGCGGTATGCGGTGGGCGCTGTTGCAAGCACGGTGATTCGATGGGCTTCGACTGCAGCGAGCAGCGCGGCCGGGGAAGGTTGCTCGAGGAGATACGTCGCGGCGCCGGCACGCAGCGGGAAGATGACTGCCTGGCCCAGGCCGAAAGTAAATGCCAGCGGAGGGCTGCTCGCAAACAGGTCATCGCGGGTCGGGCGCAGAACATGGCGCGAGAACGTGTCTGCGATCGCGAGGACGTCGCGATGGAAATGCATGGTCGCTTTGGGCTTCCCGGTCGTGCCCGAGGTGAACGCGAGCATGCACACATCGTCGGCGGCGGTGGCCACATTCTCGAGCTGCACCGGCTTCCGCCGAGCAACCTGAATGAGGTCGTCCTGGCTGGAACCGCCGTAGACCAAGGTCGTCAGCCCGGGGATAGCCGCAGCTTCGAGGTCGCCAACGAAACGGTAATCGCATACCGCCAGCTTCACATCGGCGATCTCGGCGACAGTGCGCAGCTCCCCAGCGCGAAGGAGCGGCATCACTGTCACCGCGACGCCACCTGCTTTGAGGACTCCGAACCAGGCCGCGACCAGCCAAGGGTTGTTGGGGCCGCGAAGGAGCACGCGGTTTCCCGGCACGAGGCCGGCCTCGTCGACCAGCACGCGAGCCACCTGGTTCGATCTCGCCAGCAGGTCTGCGTAAGTCCACGTTTCTGTGTCGGTGACCAGGCACCTTCGCGATCCTGCGCCGGCCATGACGTGGCGGTCGACGAGCTGCGCCGCGCAGTTGATCGATGGCGGGTACCCGAGCTCTGGCAGGGTGAACAAGAACTCCGGCCAGCCGGCTGGTGACGGGAGGTTTTCCCTGGTGAACGTATCGACGTGCGCCGAATGCGAGATCTGCATTAATGCCCTCGCGCTGGTCAGCTCTGCGCTCGACATACTAACGTCATGCAGCCGGCGAACCCACCAAAGAACGTCAACCCTGAGGAGCTTGGACCTGCCCGGGGGTTCTCCCACGCCACCATTGCCGGCGGCCTGGTGTGGCTCGGTGGCCAGATTGGATCTGATGCCACGGGCAAAGTCACTGAGCCGGGAGACATCGTGGCGCAGTACACACGCGCGATTCGCAACGTCTCGATCGCCCTCAGGGCGGCCGGCTCCGCGCCTGGCGACACTGTCAAGCTGACCTATTACGTGACCGACGTAAAGGCCTATAAGGAAAACCTTCGGGCGATCGGTGCGGCTTATCGCGAGGTGTTCGGCAACCACTATCCGGCGACGACCCTTGTGGAGGTGCGCTCGCTGTTCGATCCTGC
>Ga0193731_1000631_pt1 | contig 10930 bp, 8 predicted proteins | sample U1a2metaG_FD_144920 | JGI IMG/M metagenome (GOLD analysis project Ga0193731, IMG submission 144920) | Soil microbial communities from a riparian zone of the East river system, Colorado, United States - U1a2 | ecosystem: Environmental > Terrestrial > Soil > Riparian zone | place: USA: East River...
AATCGGGAACCCTGGAACCTACAATTGCAGACTCAAAAAGCGGACAGGTTTAGGTCCGCACCCTACTCTCGAAAAACCCCAATTCTGGCCGCTCTTTAGGGGTATGTCAGGAGTTCTGAACTTAGCGATTGGTCGCGGCGGCAAAAGGCGGCAATAAGAAAATAAAGGAGCTTCAAGGGTGGCACCGAGAGCTCAACCGCGATGATCCCCGTTCGTGCAAGAGTTCTTCAGCGGCACGACTGACAGCCGATCTTGAGCGCTGGGCATGGGAATAGAATTAGCGTGGGTATTCCCGGAATGTTCTTTGGTCTGAGTAATCGGCGATCCAATCCGCCGCTTGAGCTTTGCTCTAGCTTCTGCCACCTGTATGTTCGCGCCAGACGTTCTATATCCCGACCGCCCCCCTGGTCCCGAACCGGAGTGTCGCAAAATCTAAAGCCTTGCGCGTGTCCTTCTGGATGCGCACGTCAAGGGTTTTCAAGCCGATAAATGCGGATAGTAGCGCGAATCCTATCCCTTGATCCGTTAGGACGAATGCCGAACCGCCGACGCCGTTATCCGCCACGTGCCCAATGGCGGTATGCCTCGATCCATTCGGACCCGGCGGGTCGCGGAGTCGGCAATGGTAGCTCCAGAATGGGGAGTCTCTGCTTCGAGCCCTTGTGCTGACAAACAGCTATGACAAGATCATCTTCAGTGATATCAACGCCTGTGGCCGTTACTGGAACTCCTAAGACGTCCGCCTCAAACGGGAACTTTAGATTTTCCTCGATCATTGTGTAAAGGCCTGTGGCCTGTTCCGATGCGTTATAACAATCGACGATCGCCTCTTCTACGAGACGGTCCAGTGCGGCTTTGCTCAATCGACCCTTGGAGGGTTTAAGCCGCTTCCTCTTCCGAAAATCTTCTTGGTCTTTCAACATAAACCGCCGGTTGCCACTGCAAATCTGCAGTCAAGAAAAGATTATTCACCGGAATCAACACTCAGCTTTGACTTTCGTTCTTCCAACACAGCGATCTGCCCTTTCAGTCGTTTCAACTCCCGGTTAATGCGGGCAAGTTCCGTTTTTGCTTGCCGGTTTCTCGGGTAGTCGGCGCCATGCCGTTCCCTAACCAACGTTTCCACCTCTCGCCGGAGAAGCCAGGGGTTGCCGTGGAGGGATTGTTGTTGGCAATGCAGCTTGCCAGCGCGAATTGCTCAAACGATGTCCTCCCATGTAGGCCCGAACTCCTCCTGCGCCGTTTTGTGGCTGAGGGTCTCGCCCTTACGGCGCCACTCGGAATCCGCGTCGTCCATAGATAGTACCGGCTCGCTCCAGCTAATTCTGCCTTAGGAAGGCCGGGGCCTTCCAGCCTTTCGCCTGAAGCAGGACGGTGAAGAAATTCGTGCCCCCGGGTCCCAAGGTGACCCGGGCCCCTCGGTTGAACGGTGCCATCCGAATCGAGGACCCCAAAGTTCACACTCGAGGGATCGACTCCCAACCCAACGGCGATGCCCCTAGCAGCGGCTACAACCTCTTCGTTGACAAAGTGGACGCCTGACTCTGGTAGCGCCCTCGCGTCACCGTGGATTCGGAAGCGCTCCCGTGCTCCCGCACTGGCCCGAGCCCGTCCTGGGAGGAATCGCCAGCGGCCCTTGTTGGTCCGAGCACAGGAACGTGAACTCTTGTTCGGATTCGCGAGACCCATGTAATTGGACCCCAGCAGGGCGTAACTGTCCTCCGTGTTCAGTGCCCAGTACGTCCAATTCAGCGCCGACACCGGAACTCCGGAATTGTTTGCCGCCGTCACCGTGTAGCTCGACTGGATGAAGTTACCAGGTCCGTGAACCACTGCCCTTGCGATCCCGCCCCCGTGGAATACAGATCGCTCGACGAATTCCCCGTGCCGAATTCCCCGATCCACACCGGTGCAGAGGCGTACGCCGTCGCTCCTGTGTTGCCCCACGGATACGCGCTGTGCCCTGGCCAAACCGGATTCACGTTTCCAACATCAATAAATGCCCAATGCGCTTCCCAAAGATCCGCGAGACTCGATGACGAGCATCCGCTTCCATAGCACGTCGAGCTGTTGAACCACGGCTGCTGATACTAGCTCGGGCCGTAGAGGTGCGGCGAATACACGACTTGGTTGTTCACCGCGACACCCAAGCTCGATGCGTTCCCTCCGGCATTCAGCACCACCGGCGCCCCGGAGTTGTTGGCGTTGCCGTTTACGCCCTGAAGCTGCCCCTCCCCACCAATAGAAATCATACGGCCCGTTCGCCTGGGTGCCGCTGGAGGTCGGGTACTGCGAAATTCCTTCCACGAAGATCAGCGGGTCTCCCCAGCCGTGGGCGGCAGCTTCTCCCAGGATCGAATCCGCGGCCCGCTCTGCCGCCAGCCGCCAATCATGGCAGGTCGAACCCGATACGCAGCCCGGCGCGAACGGATTAGGGTTGGGATTTGCTGCGGGGTCGTTCCGTCGCCTGTCCCCCACGTCGAACCGCCCAGGTAATTGCAACCCGTATGCGTGCACACCGTATGCGGCTCGTTCCGCAAATCGAAGCCTGGGTCTCACGCCAAAATGCGCGCCCAGATTTTCCTTGCGCGCGGAGGACCTACCACCCGTCGCCCGACTGCGGACCTGAATCACGGGCTCCTAGGCTAGAGGTTTCTGGATTTGCAACTGACGGGCCGACTCTCTTTTTAAGCGCCCGGTGAAAATGTGCGTTGGCAGAGGGATCGACGCGGTCTAACAGTCATATACTAGCCTTTGCGGCATTTAGAGTCGGTTGCTCTGTCAGGTTTTGGGCTCATCGTAAGCATGGGACAAAGTTCTTCTGTCGTAGGGGCCAATCTATGCGACTCCGTAAATCCAGCTTAATCCTTCGTGCTTCGGTTCTTGTGTTTGTTCTGACTCCTTCCTGGTGCGTCCTGGGGCAGACGGTGACTGTACCTGCGCGCATTACCCAGGCCATTGATGAAACGAATCTCGTTCCGCTGCTGGGAAATGTCCATCCCCTTGCCCGCCCAGAATTCGATCAAGGACCTGTTGCTGACGCACAGCCCTTGAGGCGCATCCTCTTGCTTTTGCAACGCAGCCCGGAACAGGAGACCGCCCTGGAACAGCTCCTCGAACAACAGGAGGACAAGTCTTCCGCGAATTACCATGCTTGGCTGACACCGGAAAAATTTGGCAAACAGTTTGGACCCGCGGACGCCGACATTCAGGCCGTAACCCAGTGGCTCACCTCACACGGGTTTACGGGCATCAAGGTCAGCGCTGGCCGGACAGTGATTGAGTTTTCAGGGAATGTTGCGAACGTCCGCAGTGCGTTTCATTCAGAGATTCATCGCTATCTCGTCAACGGTGAAGAGCACTTAGCAAACGCGACCGACCCACAAATTCCCGCAGCGCTGGCGCCGGCTGTCGTGAGCATTGTCAGTCTCCACGATTTCCGGCCCGCCCCTCACATCCGGCGCGTTGGAGCATTTCACAAATCGAAATCGGGTGCAGTGACTCCGCTGTACACGCCACCCGGAAATAGTGGCCAGTTTTTTCCGCTCGCGCCGGCCGATTTCGGAAAAATTTACAACGTCACGCCACTTTGGGGTGGCGGAATTACGGGAACAGGTCAGTCCATTGCAGTGCTCGGCGAATCCAATATAAAGGTTCAAGATGTCATCGACTTCCGCACAATTTTTGGCTTGCCGCAGAATTTCTCCAGCCAGAACGTGATTCTCAATGGCGTCGACCCGGGCCTGAATGCTAGCGAAATCGAATCCGATCTGGACATTCAATGGGCCGGCGCCGTTGCTCCCGGCGCGACGGTTGATTTCGTAACCTCGGCTCCAACGGAAACAACTTCTGGAGTCCATCTTTCGGCCGTCTACGCTGCTGACAACAATCTAGCCGGTGTCATAAGCGTGACTTTCGGCGCATGCGAACAGCAGCTCGGATCCGCTGGGAATCAATTTTTCCAGTCGATTTGGCAGCAGGCCGCGGCCCAAGGCATTACAGTGGTGGTCTCGTCCGGCGATGGCGGCTCCGCAGGCTGCGACAATTTCGGCACTCAGCAAACCGCCACACAGGGTCTCGCTGTGAGCGGATTTGCCTCTACTTCATACAACGTTGCAGTCGGTGGCACCGATTTCGATCAGTTCAATCAGTGGTCTCAGTATTGGAGCCTCACAAATGACCCGGTGACTCAAGCCTCGGTTCTCTCTTACATTCCGGAGATTCCTTGGAATGATTCTTGCGCCCAGATTGGCATTAGCGGGTGCGGATCTTCCGCGCCAGGAGGTTCCCTGAACATTGTCGCGGGGAGTGGAGGGCCAAGCACAATCTATTTGAAACCTTCTTGGCAGTCCGGTGCTGGGGTTCCCGGCGATGGCAAGAGGGATCTGCCTGATGTGTCTCTCTTTGCCGGCGACGGTTTCACGGGCAGCTTGTACATGATTTGTGACACGGATCAGTTTCAGTCGTTTTCGGGGAAATGCGACTTGAGCAGCTTCGGAGCTACGATTCAGGGCGTCGGAGGGACTTCGGCATCCGCCCCGGCGTTTGCGGGAATCATGGCCCTGGTAAACCAGAACCAGGCCTCCTCGGCGAATCCTGCTCCTCGCCAAGGGAATGCGAACTATGTGCTTTATGCGCTGGCGAGAAAGTCAGGGGCGAGCTGTCCTTCCAGCGCAGCGGAGGCTCCTACCTGCATTTTCAACGACGTCACAAAAGGAAACAGCGACTTGCCGACGGGCCTTCCCGGTGTCGGAACCAATAGCGTTCCCTGTCAAGGGGGCTCTGCTAATTGCAGCGTTACTGCTGCCGGCAGCAACGGCGTGCTGGTCGACCCGAGTCATTCAACAACCGAGGCATGGACTGCCACTGCAGGGTATGACATGGCCACGGGGCTGGGGTCGGTCAACGCGCAAAACCTCGTCAACAATTGGTCTTCGGTGAACTTGCTCGCGTCCACCACGACTTTGAGCGCCAGCGTAAACGGGAATGCCGTCACCTCAATTAGCGGCATCGCGCACGGCACTCCAATTGGCGTTAGCAGCAGCGTGACCCCAGGCTCCGGCGCAACCGGGACCCCCACAGGGCAAGTCGCATTGGTTGCAACTCCTAGTCCGATTCCGGGAAGTCCGGGCGCCTCTCTGGGAATCGAAGCCCTATCACTGAGCAACGGTACAGCTACAGGTGCTAGCGTCATCCTGCCGGGAGGAACTTATAATCTCACTGCTCACTACCAGGGTGACGGAACTTTTGGGCCGAGTGACTCGAGGCCTTCCATACCTGTCAATATCACCACAGAAGGTAGCAAGACCCTGATTAGCATTCCCGTTTTTGATCCATCCACTGGTAAAGAAACGGGAAACACCCCGACGAGCATTGCCTATGGTTCACCCTATCTCGCACGATTTGACGTTGGCAATGCCATCGCCTCGCTTACTTTCCCGGAGCAGCCCCTATGCACTCCTCCGAATTGTCCCACTGGAACGGTTACTGTCACGGACAGCTTGAACGGCGGTGCTCCAGCGCCCCTCGATGCAGGCACGTTCGCATTGAACAGCTCCGGTTTTGCAGAGGACCTTGCGATCCAACTTCTCGGCGGGTCCCACGTATTATCAGCGAGCTACAGTGGCGACAACAGTTTCAATGCGAGCTCAAACACCTATTCGCTTACCGTCACTCCGGGTCCAACGAGGATCATATCTTCAAACCCACCGCTACCACCTCAGGTGGCTACACCTTTTAACCTTGGAGTCATCCTTACCATGAGTTTCTTCGGCGTAATGCCTAGTTGCAACTTTACGTTCTTGGACGGGACGATCGCTTTGCAGGGGACGCCAAATTGTGCCTGGCAAGCAAACGGACCGTTTCTGTATGTGACGCTGCCCGTTTCCCAAACGACGGCTGGGACGCACACGTACACCGCAAAGTTCAACGGCGATTCGAATTATGCGCCTTCCGCATCAGCGCCCATGACCACAAGAGTGTTCTACGGCTCCACAACGGCGCTCTCTGCCGATTCAACCAATGTCCAATACGGCACCAGCATCACCCTCACGGCCCTTGTCGATTCCACCGTCTCCACAGGTCCGACCTTACCCAATTCCGTTACGTTTTATTACAACAACAGTCCGATTTCAGGCACGGTTTCTTACACCCCAACCACCGATTCGTCTGGAAACTTAGCACTGCGCGCTTCCATCAGTTTTGTTCCGCAGTTTTCCAGTTTTGCTGCTGCCCTGTTTAATGGAGATGCGAATTACTTTCAGAGCGGCTCTACCACTCTCAACGTCAACGTAAATATTCCGGACTTCAATCTCTCTGCAAATCTCCCCACTTCATCCATCACCGCCGGCAGTTCCGCCACTGCTACCATCACCGTCACACCGGCAAGCAATGCTTCCAGCCCCGTAACGCTCACATGTCCTCCGCTCAACCTCCTCGGTCAAGCGCAACCCCTGGGCATTTCCTGCAGTTTTTCGCCCGGCACAGTCAACCTGACTAACGGCACCGCTGCCACCTCGACTCTTACGATTTCAACTCTCGCGCCTTCTTCCAGCCCCACGACAAGTGCAGTTCCGCCGCTCCCTCCTCCTCTTCCTTACTTGACACCGCGCTTCTTTTGGCTGCTCGCCACAGCGTCGGCGCTCGCGCTATTCTTTTTGTTTCTGCTTCAGGTCCGGCTTCGCCGCAATCACTTGGCCTTTGGCGCCGCCCTCGCCTTTTGCATCTTGTTGTTTCTCGGCTTTGTCGGTTGCGGCGGAGGATCTGCCGGAGGCGGCGGTGGTGGTGGGCCGGTGCCAACATCCATTACTCTGTCTACTCCCAGCGTGAAGGTTCCTCTTAATCCGATTTCTGGTGTTGTCGTGAACCTCATGGCTAATGTCACTTCCTCGAAAGCAGCCGGAGGAACTGTCACCATCTTTGTGGATGGTAGTAGCGGTTTCTCCGTTAACAGTCCGGTCGTAAACGGAGTCGCACAATTCCAGGTCGGCGGCCTGTCTGTGGGTATTCACAGTTTCACGGCCCAGTACTCTGGCGACGCCAATACGCTAAGTTCTCAAACCAAAGGAAGCCTCAACATCGCTGTCACCGGCCAAACAGGAGTCACAATACGGGCGAACACAGGGGGCCTGTTTCATTCGACCGCGGTCAATTTCACGCTTCAGTAAGCCGTTCGCTTCTATTTGCGGCTGCAACCCGCAGACACTTCTCTTGCCGGAGGTGGGGCTTGACCTGCCCCCTTTTTCCGCCGCCCGGACGGTGGCCAGTTCGGTTCCTTTCTCCGATCGGACACGCGCCTGTGATCTGAAGTGCGCGGCGGAGGCAGACGATTGTGCGACACTCGAATCGCCAGGTGGCGTAGGTTCTGAACCTGTCAGGCGGGTTCTATACGGAATGTACAAACTAGCGGATTCATGTTTACCGTCCAATGTTTGGCTTCGATGTCAAACTCTTGCTCATTCAACGCTCTTTTCTTTCCTGTCCACGTATTGAAGTCGGTACTAGCCTCCACATGGACGGTTTGCGGACTTCCCGGGAGTTTAAGTACCCGTGAACGCAGTCATCGGTACACGTCCAAGCGAACTCTTCTGTTATCCTCCTTTGGATGAAACCTTGGGAACATCCTCCTCCGCCCGTTCTGTTCAAGTACCTGCATCCGGATCGCCTGCACATTCTGAAGGACTGCCGGGTCCGCTTCAGTCAAAGGACCGCCTTCGATGATGATCACGAACTCCAGCCGGAATACGCAATCTTCGGAACCTCTGGTGAGATTTGGCGGTTTGCAATATCGACAGGATTTCAGGTCAGCAGATCAGGCTTATCGGCCTCGATGATGGTTGCGGCTCTTTCGACCGACCGCCGAGCGCAAGAGCGGGCGCTCGCTGCGCTGAACCGGTCCACCATCGTCAAGGACGAGCTCGGATGCTTTTGTTTAACGGAGGTCGCGGATTCCGAACGAATGTGGAGGGAGTATGCCGACCACGGCAAGGGATTCGTCGTGGGATTCGACACGGCGCACGCTGGATTTGTGCAGCAACTGATGCCTCGCGGCCGACTCGGAAAAATGTCGTATAGCGATGAGCCATTCGGCAGCGCCCTCGGGGCGCTTGAGGACGAGGGCGCGGGCGTGATGTTCCGCAAGAGGATGAAGTACTCTTTCGAGCGCGAGTGGCGAATCGTTCGCCTCCTGAAAAGACTGGAACACAATGGAGATGGCGTCTTTCGCTCTCCCTTCGATCCCTGTGGGTCATCAAAATGCCATCACGGATGAAAATCAAGCGGTTGGAGCGCTACCATTCTATCTGTTACTTACGGGGCACCCTTCAACTAAGATCGAACCATGGTTACCCTTGCCCGTGCGGTGGTGGCTTACCTGCGCTCCCTTTTTCTGCCACGTCACAAACTCGCCCTGGAAGCCGTCGCTCTTCGCCAGCAACTCGCCGTCTTCAAGCGGAAGCAGCCCCGGCCCAAACTGGATCGCCTCGATCGGCTGTTCTGGATTGTCCTCCGCCGGCTGTGGGAGGTCTGGTCCGAAGCCCTGATCATCGTCATTCACGGCGAAGTGATCCAGCTCGGGTGCGAGATTTCCGAGCCCACGGTTTCGCGTTATCTTCACAACCTAAACGGTTGTCGGGATGAGGGCAGAGCGAAGCGCTGGCTGGCCTTTCTCAACAACCACCGCGAGGTAATCGCCACATTCGACTTCTTCACGGTTCCGAGCCTGACGTTTCGCACCCTCTACTGCTTCTTTGTTATCGAGCATGGTCGCCGACGGATCCTACACTTCAACGTCACGGAGCATCCGGCCAGCGACTGGATCGTACAGCAACTGCGCGAGGCTCTGCCGCTTCCCTGTCCTTACCGCTACGTCCTGTTCGACCGTGACACCAAGTTCGGCGGCGATGTGGTCGCGTTTCTCCATGCCAGTGCCATGAAACCCATTCGCACCAGCGTTCGGAGCCCGTGGCAGAACGGAGTGGCGGAGCGCTGGGTCGGCAGTGTTCGCCGTGAAGTGCTTGATCACGTAATCCCGCTGAACGATCAACACCTCCGGCGACTGGGGCGCGAATATATCGCCTATTACCAGGAAGACCGCACGCACATCGGCCTGGAGAAAACGACGCCGGCGGGCCGGCCGGTTGAGCCACGCCCGACCGAACCACGCCAACCTCGGGCCCTGCCTCGCATCGGCGGTCTCCATCATCGGTACACCTGGCCGACAGCTGCGTGACCGAAGCCGGCCACGTTCGGATGACAGCCACGGTCGGATGAATGCTGTTACATCGAGCTATCGATCGCAATCCATCTCGGTCCGATACAACCGAACAGCCACTCGGTGGCGGCATGCGCTGAGGGTACTTACCATCTATGCGGCGCAGATTCAATTTTGATGACCCACAACGAGATTGCCAAGAGGGTGCGCCATCTGCTGGGTATGAACCCGTCGGGCGGTCGTAATAATAAGATTGATGATATTCAATATTCGGCAAGCGATGGACCAAGCGTGTTTACTCATCCGCAGTGCCTGAACGTAAAGAGCAACGGCGTTACCATCGGTACGGGAACCGAAGCGAACGCATCGGGTTATTAGCGCGTTCATCGCTGAAGAACTGGAGGTCAGCTTCTATCCGGCAGGCACGAAACATCAAGGTTTTTGCTTTCGCGAATAATCACTGCCGGGCACAGACGCGCGACGATCAAACTATTTTGGAAATTGTGGGAGAAACGAAAATAGATCAGTCCTCACCGTTTGCCGCGAGCCTGGATGGCCTCACGCGCCACTTTGAACTGAGGCAGCCATTCCCCAATCGATGGTTCACGGTGTTGAAATGCTTCAGAGATAGCTTTGATAGTTGCTTCCCTCTCTGCTTCCACCGCTTCGCGCAGGGCGCTTAAAATTTGAATCGCCAACAAGCTTTGTAAACTTGTCTCTTTGTTGACGTACCATCTGTCGGCTACTTTTCGCGCCTTTTCAGCAAGGTCGGAGCTCATTCAGCTTTCATCCTTCCATCTATCATTGACCCATGTAACGGTAAGAAGAACTAGATGTGGGCTGCTCCCTCCAAAGCTAGCTTGGGGTCACCCGGACCGATTTTTGCAGTGCTGCCGCCAAGGAGTAACCCAGGAGTGAGGCCGCTGCCATTGCCGCCTCCCCCTTATGCCCAGAGTATAATCCGCTCTCGAATCAGAACGCACAATGAACCTTTCCTTCGAACAAGCCCTAGTCGAGGTCTGGCGGCAAGCCCTCGTCGAAAACGCCAACTTCGTCGAGTTAGGGAAAGCGCGTTACCCCGTTCGTAAAACTCCCAAGCGCGGATTGCGGCAAGTGGACTTCGTATTCGACGCGAACGAGATTCGTGGGCTGGAGCAGAACCCTGATACAAAATCCCGTTGGGCACAAATGGCACGGTCTGGCAAGAAGGTGATGCAGTTCCTGAGCGAGGACCGCTATTTTTGGCGAACGTGGTTGACGGCACGGTCACTCTATACGGCAGGTGAGCGGGGACGGGTCGATGAACAATGGAGGTAACTTCATAAACTAGAGCAGAACCGGCAAGTCTACTCGGTCGAAGGAGCCGACGCCGTCGTCTAATCGGCTGTATCCGAGTAGAGGAAAGCACGACGGGCTTTTAGGTGTTCCTTGGCTCTATCCGCCGTTTCCAGCTTCGTGCGCGTTTAGGTTCACCATGGCGTCATCGGCCCTCCCCCCTCGCAGACCCCACCGTGCAGGATTACCGCAGCGGGTTCTTCAAGCGTGACTCCCCGCCCCGTCCCACTTCATCGTGGTCCGTTCGGTTGGTCTGCCGATTTGCGGGGACATAGTGTACCGAGGTCTGAGCCTCGACTATGTTTCCTTTCGGCAGATTCGTCCGCTTGTTCCCTGTAGGTCATCAAAATGCCATCACGGATCAAAATCAAGCGGTTGGAGCGG
>Ga0193731_1000632_pt1 | contig 10927 bp, 10 predicted proteins | sample U1a2metaG_FD_144920 | JGI IMG/M metagenome (GOLD analysis project Ga0193731, IMG submission 144920) | Soil microbial communities from a riparian zone of the East river system, Colorado, United States - U1a2 | ecosystem: Environmental > Terrestrial > Soil > Riparian zone | place: USA: East River...
CTCGAGGATCGCGCGGGCGACCAGCCGGCCGATGCGGCCGAAGCCGTTAATTGCAACTTTCGTCATTCCATTCCTCTTTGCTTCATGAAGTCGACGACCCGAGCGGCGATCTTGTCGGGTGTCAGCCCGAAATAGTCGTAGGCGTCCGGGGCCGGCGCGCTGACCCCGAAGCGGTCGATCCCGATACGCAGGCCGTGAAGCCCGGTGTAGCGCTCCCAGCCGAAGGTCGTCCCGGCCTCGACGGAGACGCGCAGGATCTCGCGGTTAGAGACATCGGGCAGAATGTCGTCGCGATAAGGTTGCGGCTGGGCGTCGAACCGCTCGGTGCACGGCATGGACACAACGTCGACACCAATGCTCTGCGCTTCAAGCTTTTCGGCCGCGGCGAGCGCAATCTCGACTTCGGAGCCGGTGGCGAGAAAGATCACCTTGCGCGGCTTGTCCGCGTCCTTCAGCCGGTACGCGCCCTTCGCACAGAGATTTTCCTTGGCCGCGCTGGTCCGCAATGGCTGCAAATTCTGCCGGGTGAGCGCGAGGATGCTGGGCTCATCGTCCGTCAGCGCCAGCGCCCAGCATTCGGCGGTCTCGACCCCGTCCGCCGGGCGATACACCTTGAGCTGCGGCATCGCGCGCAGACTCTGAAGGTGCTCGATCGGCTGGTGCGTCGGGCCATCCTCGCCAAGCCCGATCGAATCGTGAGTCATCACGTAAATGACCCGCGCCTTCTGCAGCGCGCTGAGGCGGATCGCCGGCCGCGCGTAATCGGTGAACACGAGGAACGTCCCGCCATAGGGGATCACCCCACCGTGCAGCGCCATGCCATTCATCGCTGCGGACATGCCGAACTCGCGGATGCCGTAATAAATGTAGCGGCCACTGTAATTATCGGCGGTCAGCGGCTCCTGGCCCTTGGTCCTGGTGTTGTTCGAGCCGGTAAGATCGGCCGACCCGCCGATGGTCGCCGGGATTGCCGCGTTGATCGCGCCCAGCGCCGCTTCCGACGCCTTGCGTGTCGCCACCGGCTTCAAGTCGGCCAGCAGCGTTTCGAGATAGGGCTTGAGCCACGCGTCATCGATCTTGCCCGCGATCCGCGCACTAAACTCTTCGCTCTTGCCGCTGGCTTCCAGTCGCCGCGTCCACTCGGCATGCGCCTTGCTGCCCCGCGAACCTGCCTCGCGCCACGTCGCGCGCACGTCATCCGGGATTTCGAACGGTGGCGAGTCCCAGCCCAGTTCCTTGCGCGCCGCCGCGACTTCGTCGGCGCCGAGCGCGGCGCCGTGAGTCGCCGCCGTGCCCTGCTTGTTGGGCGCGCCGTAACCGATGATCGTCTTGCACCGGATCAGGCTCGGCCGCTCGTCGGCCACAGCCTTTTCGATCGCCTTGCTGACCTTGCCGGCGTCGAGCCCATCGCATTCGACCGTATGCCACTTGGCCGCCTGAAACCGCGCGATCACATCTTCATTGCGCGACAGCTCGGTCGAACCGTCGATGGTGATATTGTTGTCGTCCCACAAAACGATCAGCCGCCCGAGCTTTAAATGCCCGGCGAGGCCGACCGCTTCGTGATTGACGCCTTCCATCAGGCAACCGTCGCCGGCGACGACGAACGTGCGGTGATCGACCAGATCGTCGCCATAAACCGCGTTCAAATGCCGCTCCGCGACCGCCATCCCGACGGCCATTGCCAAACCTTGGCCGAGCGGGCCGGTGGTGACCTCGACCCCGGGCAATTCGAAATTCTCGGGGTGCCCCGCGCACGGACTGCCAAGCTGGCGGAAGCGCTTGATGTCTTCGATCGTCGGCTGGTCGTATCCGGTCAGATAGAGCAGCGAATAGAGCAGCATCGAGCCGTGACCCGCCGACAGGATGAAGCGGTCGCGGTCGGGCCAGCGCGGATCGGCCGCGTCGAACTTCAAATGCTTGGTGAATAAAGCGGTCGCAGCGTCGGCCATGCCCATCGGCATGCCCGGATGGCCGCTATTCGCGGCCTCGACCGCGTCCATCGCAAGAGCGCGAATGGCGTTGGCGAGACGGCGTTGGGTCGGCTGCATCGAGGCTCCGCAGATGGGGTTGCATTGGGCCCGCGAGTCCGGGCCGACGCGCGCCCTTTGGAAGGTGAGCCGTGCAGCGTCAATGCTTGCGGGTACCCGGCACTTTGCGTAGTCGGAGGCGATGGACGACGGAGGCCTCGGTTCAACACTCGATCGCGCCGAACGTGCGCTGCAGCGGATCGAGCAGGCGCTCGCCAGCCGCCAGCCCGTGGCCGGCCGTGACGAAGCGCTTCGCAGTAAGGTCCGTGAGGCGGTTGCCGAGCTCGATCAGCTGATCCGGGAAGCAGCAATCTGATGGCCGCGATGGTCGACCTGACGATCGCCGGCCGCACCTATCAGGTCGCGTGCCGCGAAGGCGAAGAGGAAAGCCTCCAGGCGGCGGCGCGAATGGTCGACGCCAAGAGCCGCGAGGCACTGTCCGGGCTCGGCACCCTGTCCGAGGCACGACAATTCCTGTTCGCCTCATTGCTGCTCGCCGATCAGCTGATGGACAAGAATCCGGCCGCGGCCCAGCCTCCGCCGGTCGTCGCTGCACCCGACTCGGCGCTGGTCGAGCGCGCCGAAGCGCTTGCCGGCCGGCTCGAGTCGCTCGCCGAGGCTCTTGAGCGCGAGGGCGCAAACCCCTAAATAGGGCGCGACGGGTACTGCCCGGTACGAAGCCACGAAAATCCCTGAGGCGATTAAATATCCTAGGGGACTGTCCCTGTCCGGACCCTGGTCCGGTGCACATGGTTCCCACCTGACGTTTGTGGCGTCAGAGGATTTCCGGCAAACGGCCACGGTGGTCCCGTCACTTCCCCCCGACCCAGGCGGCCAGCAGCCGGAAATGGTCCCGCTGTCCAAGGAATCGCTGCGCCGCGCCGCGCTCGATGCGCGCAAGGCGTTCGTCAACATGCTGAGCGATGCCGACCGCACCTTGCTCGAGCAGCGGCTGGCCGAGCATCTGACGTCGCTCTGCGCCAGTGCGGCCATCGTCGGCGGCTATGCCCCGCTCGGATCGGAAATCAGTCTCTCGCTGGCGATGGAGGAGGCCCGGGCCGTCGGCCGGATCGTCGCCTTCCCCGCCTTCGACCATCCGGCCAAGCCGTTTCGCTTCCGCGCCGGCGATCCGCTGAACGCCGGTCCGTTCGGCATGATGCAGCCGAATCTGAAAGCGCCGGTGGTCGAGCCCGACCTGATTCTCGTACCATTGATCGCGATCGACGGCCGCGGCACTCGTCTCGGCCGCGGCAAGGGCCATTACGACCGCGCGCTCGCCCGGCTCAAGCGCGGCGGCGCGCGGCTCGTCGGCATCGGCTGGCACCTGCAGCGCGTCGCCGATACCATTCCCGCCGACGAATGGGATGTCGCCCTCCATGGTTTCGCCAGTCCCGAGGGTCTTGAGTGGTTCCGCTGAGGTTCAAATATTGCATTGTAAACCGGTCGCTTGTGGCCAATTTGAGCGATTCAACCGGTAGCCGCGTTATGCGCCGTGGCGGTAGCGCGAGCGAACAGGAGCAAATGTGAAGATTATTCGGACCTCCCTGATGGCGGCAGCGGCAATTGCCCTCGGTTCCGCGTTCCTCGGCCTCGCGCCGCGCCCCGCCGCTTCGATCGCGGCCGTGCCGGACGAACGGCGGCGTCGCCAGTTTCTATCGCGCGCGCGGCGGAGCGCCCCTGTGGCTTTCGCCGAGGTCGGGGAGCGCCGCCCAGCAGCTGCTTCAACTCCTCGGATCGGCGCGCGCCGACAATCTCGATCCGCGCCGTTATCAGGTGAAAGCGCTGGCGCGAGCCGTGGACGCGGCGTCACGCGGCGAACCGGGCGCTGTCCAGCGCGCCGACGCGATGCTCAGCCAAGCCTTCGTCGCCTACGTCCGCGACCTCAAACACGATCCCCGGATCGGCATCATTTACGTCGATTCCGAGCTCAAGCCGACGCCGCCATCAACGGCCGTGATCCTGAGCCAAGCGGCCAACGCACCGTCTCTGTCGGACTATGTTCAGAAAATGGGCTGGATGAACCCGATCTATGCCAGTCTCAGGCTCGCGCTCGCCAGCCGTCTCTACTTGAACCCCCAACAGCGCAGCCTGCTCTCCCTCAATCTGGAGCGCGCTCGCGTCCTGCCGAGCGGCACTGGCCGCTATGCGATCGTGAACGCTCCGGCGGCGCGGCTCTACATGTACGAGAATGGCCAGGTGGTAGACTCGATGCGCGTGGTTGCCGGCCGGCCAGATCCGATCGCGCAGACGCCGATGATGAACGCCTACATTCGCTACATCGCGCTGAATCCCTATTGGAACTCGCCCGCGGACATCACGGCCAAGAAGCTTTCGCCGACCATCCTCAAGGAGGGGCGCGCCTATTTCAAGAATAGGGGTTACGAACTGTTGTCGGACTGGTCCGATCACGCGCGGGTCATTGACCCTATGTCGATTGACTGGCGTGCAGTGGCAGCCGGTCGAGTGCAGGCTCGGCTACGCCAGAAGCCGGGACCGGCCAACTCGATGGGCAAGATGAAATTCATGTTCCCCAATTCGCAGGGCATTTGGCTTCACGACACGCCGGAGAAGGAGAAAATCGAGGAAGCCGCGCGGCTGCAGAGCAACGGGTGCGTCCGGCTCGAGGATGCACCGCGCTTTGCCCGTTGGCTGTTCAACGGCCGGCCGCCGAGCGCCAAGGGCGCGCGGCCCGAGCAGAAGGTGAACCTGCCCTCGCCGGTGCCGGTCTATCTGACCTATCTGACAGCGGTGCCAAGCGGTACGTCGATCGTCTATTTCGACGATTTCTACGGCAAGGACCGGGTTCAGCCTGGGCGCCCGCGCCGCGGCGTATTCGGGATCGGCTAGCCGATTCAGATGAGCGAGCAAGCCCGCCCGTCGTGGCGAAAATTGGTCGGAATCGTGGTGATTCTGGTGCTGATCGCTTCGTGGGCGGCATTCGTCGCAAGCCTGGCGCCGGTCGTCGGTCGTTGGCCTGTTCTCGCGCAGGCAGCTTTCTATCTCTTCGTAGGAATAGTATGGATTGCGCCGCTTAAGCCCCTGATCGGATGGATTGAAACGGGACGGCTAGGGGTGCGCAGACCGCCCCGCGGTTGAACGCGCTGTATTAGAATAGTATATCACTATTGATGGCCCAGGCATTGACCCTTTCCAGGCCCTTGGACGGCCTCGCCAAGCTGTGGCGCGCTTATCCGCGCGAAACGGTGGCGTTCGGCGTGCTTGGGCTGGCCGCCGCCGCGGCGATCGCCGGAGCCGCGCATTCGACCCCGGAGCTTCCGGGCGCGAGCCCGGCCGCCACGATCGCAGTGCCCGCCCCGCCGCCGCTGATCGTCCGGCAATTGCCGCCGGACCAGGCGCTCAAGATCAACCAGACCATCCCGCTCGCCAGCGGGCCGAACCCCGCCGCTTCGCCGTTCGCCTTCACCGGTAATGGCGCGGCGCGGAAGCGCGCGCTCGAATGCCTTGCGAGCGCGGTTTATTACGAGGCCGGCAGCCAGGACGACGACGGCGAGCGCGCGGTCGCCCAGGTCGTGCTCAACCGCGTCCGCCACCCGGCCTTCCCGGCGAGTATTTGCAGCGTCGTCTACGAAGGTTCGACCCGACCCACCGGCTGCCAGTTCACTTTCACCTGCGATGGATCGCTCTATCGCCAGCCCGATCTCGCCGGCTGGCGCCGGGCCTATACCGTCGCCCAACAGGCACTCGCCGGCTACGTCTATGCCCCGGTCGGCTACGCGACCCATTATCACGCCGATTACGTGGTCCCGTACTGGGCCCCGACCCTGTCGAAGAACGCGATCGTCGGTGCGCACATCTTCTACCGCTGGGCCGGTGGCTGGGGCCGTCCGGCCGCCTTCGCCAAAAATTATTCAGGCCGCGAACCGGATGGTGCGGCGTTGCGCAACGCTGCGTTGGCCGCCGAAGCCGCGACCGCCAACCAGGTAAGCCAGGAAGCTATCGAGGTCGCCGGTCAAATCCCAGGCGCCGAGGTCAAGGCCGCGCCTCCGGGACGGGTCGCGATGCGCTTCAATCTCGAGGCCGCGCGCAAGGCCACCGAGTCCTTGCCCCACCGCGAATATACCGAGGCGTTTGCGGCTTCGGACAATCTCCGCTGGTCGCTGTCGAACGAAACAGTCGCGGGCGATGAAAAGCCGCTCGGGAAGGCTGATCCGGCGCCCTCGACGGCGGCGACTTCTAAATAATCGATCGATCCGCGCGAGCTGAAAGCTGGCGCGAGTGACGGGACTTGAACCCGCGACCTCCGGCGTGACAGGCCGGCGCTCTAACCAACTGAGCTACACCCGCGTTTTAGCGTCGCGGCGACCTAGGTGGGGGACTTTTCAGTGTCAACCATGGCGGGCCCGATTTCCTGCCGTTCTTCGATTTCCTCCTCGCCAGGATCGCCGAGGTGGGTCAGCGTGCCATGCTCGAACAGGAACCCGGCGATGTCGGGAGTTCCGGCGGCCGAGAACACCGTCTTGAGGATGATCAGCAAGGGGACCGCGAGCAGCGCGCCGGTCGTCCCCCACACCCACGACCAGAACGACAGCGAAACGAGGATTGCGAGTGGGCTGATTGTCAAGCGCTTGCCGACCACCAACGGAGTGAAGAAATTGGCCTCGACCAGATGCAAGCTGATGAACACCGCCGGCGGCATCAGCGCGGTCCACACGTCCGGATAAATCATCAATCCACCGAGGAACAGCAACAGCGCCGAGGCGATTGGGCCGAGATAGGGGATATAATTCAGCACCGCGACGATGCCGCCCCACATCACCGGCGACGGCATGCCCAGCCACCACAGCATAAGCGCGGTGAGCCCGCCCAAGCCGATGTTGATGACGGTAATCGTGCCGAGATAGGTCGAGGTCGCGTCGACCACCTGCTGGATGACCCGCGCAGTCGTCAGCGCGCCTTCGAAGCTACCGCGACTGACGATCGTCTTCTTGCGCATCGCGGTCCAGCCCGAGAGGAAGAAATAGATCACCAGCAGAGAGAAGAACAATTGAATGAAAAGATGCGGCGCCGAGCTGGTGAGCAAGCCGAGCGCGGAATTCGGGGTTTCGATCCTGACCGCCCTCGTCCGCTCCTGGGTCAGCGCGATTTGCGAGGCGGTCCGGTCGATGAACTTGTCGAGGTTTTTGTAGAGATCGAGCACCGGTTCGAGCGCTGAACGGACCTTGGTGATCCGGTGCGGCACCTGCGCCACCCAGTCGGTCGCGGGGATCACAATCGATCCGATGGCGAAAATCGCGATCGTCAGAAACACGATCACGCACAGGCCGGCGGCAAGCCGCGACGGCACACCCCGGCGCTCGAACCATTCGAGCAGCGGGACCAGCGCGACCGCGACCACCAAAGCGGCGGTCACGGGCATAAAGAATTCGGCACCCGAACGCAGCGCGAACGGCAGCGCGGCGATCATTCCGATACCGGCGATCAGAGTCAGCGAGGCAAGCAACCGATCGCGCTTGATCGCAATCGTCTCAGCGATCAGCCGCGCCTCGTCGTCCCGTTCAGCGACGGTTTGCTTGTTGGTCCGAGCATCCATCTGCCGCACAGCATATCGCTGCTGCGGTCATGCCGCCAGCGGCTAGACGCTCAGCCGCCGAACGGCCAGAATTGATAGGGCACCCAATAGTGCGCGTGGTGGGCGTAGGTCAGCCAGGTGAACTGGACCAGGGCGGAGTAAGCGAGCACGAGAAAGGTGCCGAAGCCCTCGCTGGCGAACACGCTGCGCGGTCGCGACAACACCACGAGCTGGAGCGGGATGGTGTAGAGCGCGAGCCGGTCGACCGCCGCGCTCGAACGGACCACGATGAGGAGAAAGAGGAACAAAAACGCCGCGAGCGACAGATTGCGCACGACCCTGCGCTCTCGCTCGGTATAGCCAAGGCTGCGCGACCGGATCAGGAATAGCGCCGCCGGGAACACGCTCATGGCAACGCGGATCCCCGCCCCTTCCGCAGCGTAACGGGCATCGATGTAATTGGTAACCAGCCGCCCGACTGAAGCGGACAGAAAAAACTGATAGAACAAATAGGTCGCCGCGACCGCAACCAGCAGGCCCGCGAATCGCCCTCGCTCGTTTGCCAGCGCAATCAGCGGCAAAGCGACTACCGCCGTTTTGTGGAACGTGGCGGCGGCCGCGACATAAACCGCGAAACGCAGCATCGAGCCGGACTTCGCGTAGGTTGCCAGCCCGGCCATGATCAGCCCGATAGCGACGGCCTGGCGTGTGTAGCCCATGGCGACAACGATCACGAGATACGGGATGGCCACGACCATCGCCAGCCACGGCCGCTGCTGCGCCTCGGCGAACCGCGTCAAACCCCAGGTGAATATTGCCCCGCAGACGAGGTTGACCAGCCACAGCTCGCCACCGAGCCACTGGACCACGATATTGACCAGGTAGTAGCCGGGGTCCGCGATCGCCGGCAGCGACCCGAGCCTCTCGCCCTTGGCATCCGCAAAGATTTCTTCGTAGGCAATCCAATCGCCTCCGACATGGAATCGAAGGCCGATCATCAGCGCGATCAGGACGCAACCGAACCGGAAGGGAATATCCGCTCGCCCGGAACCAGCGGCTCGCGGTTGCTCGCGCATCGCGCCGGCGGCAAAATATAGAAACATGATCCAGTAAACGAGCAACCTGACCTCTTACTTTTGGGTCCTGGCGCCGCACGCGCGCCGGTACCGCGGTCCCTCGGGGAACCGGATATGTTCGCGGCCGCTCGCCCGCATCATGGCGTCGATTTGTGCTTTGATTCTGTGATCGACATTGCCCGCCGTGCCCGAATGCATACTCGGCCCTATGGAGCTTTCGGCGCGAACGCTCCAGCTTCCAAATTGGGCAATCGATCTTCGGCGCGGGAATTGATCAGAGCGTGAGCTTCGCCGCCGCGAGGCGCAGGTCAAGCGAGCTCTCCTCCGGCACGACGACCCTGAGCTTGTGGCTGGCGAAATCGATCGACACCTTCTTGAACGCCCGGATTGCGTTCATGCCGAGCAACAGGGCCGGCTTTTTGTCGAGCCGCAGCTGTTTGAAAGTATGCGCGTCGGCGAACACGATCGCGAGGTCCTTGAGCTTAATGCCACCGATCTCGAGTTCACGAATGAACATGTAATCGCCAGTGATCCGCGCTCCGGTAACCGAAATCAGATCGACCTGACCCGACGCTGTGAGCATCTTGCTGCCGAGCAACGCGCTGTGCAGCGCCGCGTTACCGATGCTGACTTCCGATCCGGTATCGATCACCACCGTCACCGGATGATCGTTCGCGGTCGCCTCGGTAAGGATTAGCCGGCCATTCCGCCGGACGCCCTGGACGACGATTGTCCCCGGCTCCGCCTTGAAATCCGGTGTCGCCGACGGGACGATCGACATCACATTATTGCCGAAGTCGAACAGAATGCGTTGAGAACGCAGCGAATCGAGACCGAGAATGCCGTCGGCGCCCATGTTCGCACCCTCGAGCAGCGGCGCATTGATGTTGCGGATTTCCTTGCGCGTCAGCTGCAACGTCGGAACGGTCGCGGTCGTGATTGTCGAAACGCCGGTCACGCTGTGCAGCGACGCCGGATCGCCGGCGGCATAATTCAGCGTACGCGCGAGGTCGCGGGAGATGGCCGTCCGGTCGGCGCCCGTATCGACGAGGAAATGATAGGGGCCGCGCCCCGACAGCAAGACCGGCACCGTCATCCGGTCATTCAGATCTTTCTTGAAGCTGATGTCTTCGGTCTGGGTCGTGCGGTCGATCTGGGCGGGACTAGAAACGGCTTCGACCGCGGTGGTTTGGGTCTGAGCACCGGCGGGAACGCTGGTCGCGAGCACTGCACATGCGGCAATCATGAGCGTTCGCTGCATCGGACCTCGGCCTCCTTTGCCTCAGCCTACGCCTTTGTCGGTGCAAGGGCAAAGCCGCCCACTCGCCGAAACGGGACGTTTGGCAACAAACTGGTAAGGCTATGCTGTTAAGGGCCTAATTGTGGGCCTTCCGGCATTGGCCGGGCGGGAACGTCGATCTTCGGCTAGTTGCCGATCGGAGTAACATGTTGGACGAAGAACCGGTCGAGACCACACTGTATTCATTGGACGAAGCCGTTCCCGAAGGATCCGACCGCCGCACCGGCGAGCGTCACTTGAGCCTGCTCCGCGTCGGAACTCTGACCATCGGAGACCGCCGCGAGTTGTGCCTGATCCGGAACATCTCCGCCGGCGGCATGTTGGTCCGGGCTTATTGCCCGATCGCGACGGGAACGCGCGTTACGATCGAGCTCAAGCAAGATGAGCCGATCGCCGGAACCGCGCGCTGGATCAAGGGCGAATGCGTCGGCGTGAGTTTCGACCGACCGATCGACGTGCTTTCGCTCCTGGCCTCGTCCGAGGATGGACCGCGGCCGCGCATGCCGCGAGTCGAGATTGATTGCACCGCCTGGGTGCGCGTCGGCGCCAACGTCCACCGCGCCCGCGCGGTTGATATTTCGCAGGGCGGGCTCAAGATCGTGTTTCACGGCTTGCTCCCGGTCAAAGCGGAAGTCGTCGTCAGCATCGCGGGTCTCGATCCCTGCCCGGGGATGATTCGCTGGAACGCCGACGGGACGTGCGGCATCACGTTCAATCGAGTGATCCCGCTGCCGGTACTCGTCGCCTGGCTTCAAGATGGGCGCTCGCGGATGCGCGCCGCGAGCTGATCAGTCGCCCAGCGCCCCTTGGGGTGAGGAGACCATCCACTTCTCAATCATCGTGCGCTCATGCGCCGTCAGGGGGCGGCAGGCGAGACCCGGCCGGCGGAAATCGCGCTGCGCGAGCTGACGCGGCTGGGGCACGTGACGGAGCACTTCTTCCTGCCGAAGCGTCCGCGCGAACGCGATCCCGGCATAACGGCCCTGGACCC
>Ga0193731_1000633_pt1 | contig 10909 bp, 9 predicted proteins | sample U1a2metaG_FD_144920 | JGI IMG/M metagenome (GOLD analysis project Ga0193731, IMG submission 144920) | Soil microbial communities from a riparian zone of the East river system, Colorado, United States - U1a2 | ecosystem: Environmental > Terrestrial > Soil > Riparian zone | place: USA: East River...
CAACGTGCCGGGTATTCTTGCCAAGATCAATCACGTACTGGCCGATCACGGTATCAACATCGCAGGCCAGTATCTAAAAACGACCGAATCGATCGGCTACGTCATTACAGACATCAACAAGGATTACGATAAGGATGTTATTAAGGAGATGCGAGCGATTGAAAATACGATCAAGTTCAGGGTGCTGTATTGAATTTGGTGAAACCGAGGTCTCTGGGGTCTTCCCTAGTTCAAAATTCAAAATTCGAATTCTGAATAATGAATGTTGAATGTTGAGTAAGGAAAGTCTGCCGCGTGTCAAAGTCAAGTATCGTCTCCCGAAGGGGACGATACGGAAGGGTGGGGAATGGTACCGGGGATTTCGCATCGTCCTCTTCGAGAGACGATGCTGGACCACCAAAAGTTCAGGGTGCCGTATTGAATTTGGTGGAACCAGATCTCTCTGGTCTTCCTTACTTCTAAATTCATCATTCAGAATTCTGAATAATGAAGTAGGGAGCCTCCCAAAAAAAGAGATCACAAAAGCACGATTAAGGCACAAGTCACACTAAAGCTGTTGCGCTAAGAAAATAATTTGTGTCTTTGTGTCTTCGTGGCAAAAACGCACGTAAAAAAAACCCACCGGACTTAGAGAGGTGTTTCTGAACCTCATCATGACAAGCTTTGAGCTGCCCTTCCTCCGCAACCTTCTTCCGTTAACCTGATTTTTGGTCGAGGCCCCGACGTTAGTCGGGGTGAGGCCTGGTTTTGGCTGAGAGCTTTACTCGGTATTGTTATTATTGTTAGGTTCAGCAAACGTGTCCCAAATCCGAGTGGGATTTCTGGTTCAAACATACACAAATGTTGATTGCTGTCAACCTTGATTAAATTCTAATTTTTTACTATTCATGCCGGTTGACGCTTTGTGAGTTCGCGCCTTGCCAGTACCTTTGCACGATTTATGCAGGTTAGTTTCATCCCAGGTCCTTCCCAACTGTACTTCACCCTGGAGGATCATATGCGTCAGGCGATGCGCACACAGGTGGGATCCCTCTCCCACCGGAGCAAGGAGTTTGAATCCATCTTTGCAGAGGTTTCTTCCGGACTAAAGCAATTGCTTTCCATACCTTCTGATTTTCATATCTTCTTTACGGGATCAGCCACTGAGATCTGGGAGCGGTCGGTGCAAAACCTGGTGGACATGAATTCCTTTCATTTTGTAAACGGCGCGTTTTCCAGGCGCTATTATGAAATCGCATTGCAATTGTCGAAACAGGCCGTCAAAGCGGAGGTGCCTGCGGGAAAGGGATTTGCTGATGAAGTGTCAATACCTTCCGGGATGGAAATGATTGCGGTGACACACAATGAAACGAGTACGGGAGTTTCATTGCCGCTGGATTTCATTCATTCTTTGAGGGAAAAAAATAAGGAAGCAATTATCGTCGTAGACGCAGTTTCATCCTTGCCCTATCCGAAGTTGGACTTTACAAAAATCGATTCCGTATTCTTTTCGGTTCAAAAGGGTTTTGGGCTTCCCGCCGGTCTGGGCGTGTGGATAGTGAATGACCGATGCATGGCCAAGGCCGACCAACTCCTGACCCGTGGTATTTCGATTGGCACGTATCACAGTCTCCCTACCCTGTTGGCCAACCAAAAGAAGAACCAAACACCGGAAACCCCGAATGTGCTGGCGATCTACCTTTTAAGCAAGGTTGTTCAGGATATGCTCAGGGTGGGGATTGATAAGATCCGGCAGGACACAGAATACAAGGCGGCGATCTTATACCATGCCCTGGAGTCGCATCCGGACTTGTCCCCCTTTGTTCAGGAAAAGCAATTTCAATCCAAAACCGTCATTGTTGCCGATTGCAAAGAGTATGTTGGTCCGGTAACGCAGCGACTGCTGCAACACAACTTATTTCCGGGCGATGGCTACGGAGAATTTAAGAAGACCCAGTTGCGCTTCGCCAATTTTCCTACACACTCCAGGGAACAGTTTGAGTTGTTGGTGGACGTGCTGGGGGAAGTCGGTGATCGGTGATCGGTAATCGGTGATCGGTGGAGCGGAGTCTTTATTGAATTCATAGCCCTTTGATTAAAATCACTGAATACCGAATACTGATTAGCGCTTACCGACTTGGAGGACAAAGAACTCTTAAGTAAAATCCGGAACCCGGAGACGCAGCACTACGGCTTCAACCTGTTGGTACGTACTTACCAGCAACGGATATACTGGCATATTCGCAAGATGGTAATCGATCACGATGATGCGGACGACCTTACCCAGGAGGTATTCATCAAGATCCATAAGGCCATTGGAAATTTCCGCGAAGACGCACAGCTTTTTACGTGGATCTACCGTATCGCCACCAATGAATGCCTAACCTTCCTGAAGAAGAAACGAAGGCGTTTCTTCCTGCCGCTGGAAGATGTCGGCAAAGAGTTGTCCCTGATCGATTCTTCGGCCGGAATAAGTGAAGATGAAATTCAGAAAAAACTTCAAAAGGCGCTCCTGACCTTGCCCGACAAGCAACGCCTCGTTTTCAACATGAAGTATTTTGATGATCTTTCGTACGAAGTCATTTCGGAAATCACCGGTACGAGCGTGGGGGCATTGAAAGCCAGTTACCATCATGCCGTTAAGAAAATTGAAGTTTATTTAACGCAATAGTTAAACTTTTGATAGATTTTTGAGTCGAATAAGGCAATGAAAAAACTGGAAGACATTCCGAAAAAGAACATTTTTGACGTCCCGGAGGGATACTTCGACCGCTTGCCGGAAATAATCCAGAGCCGGATTTCAGTTTCCCCTGCGCCGGTCATGATTCATTCCTGGACCAGGGCCCTTCGCTACGCTCTTCCGCTTACTGCCTTTATCGCAGCAGGTATTTTCTGGTACCAAAACTATTCCAGCTCCTTCTCAGCGAGGGTCGATGTAGAGTCGGAATTGGCATCTATCCACTCCGATCAACTGGCCGCCTACCTGGACGATCATGAATTGACCACGGAAGACCTGGTCGAAACGGTCAACTGGAGTTCGGATGAATTAAACGACCTCGAAAACGCAGTCTATTTCACCCCGGATGTAACCCATCGTCAACTTGAAGAGATTTTAGATGAATCCAACTAGCACTGATAATGTTATTATTGCGATGCGAAAACTGATACTCGCTGGACTTTTCTGTCTGAGTGTATCAGTGACACTGGCCCAGGAAACGGAGCCCGACATGGCGCCGGCACAGCAGGATCCCAGAGCGCAGGAGCGCATCAAAAACCTCCGCATCGCCTACCTCTCCGACAAACTGGAACTCACCCCAGATCAGGCAGAAAGATTCTGGCCCGTTTACCGTCAATTTGTTCTGGAGCGCGCCAAACTTCGGATCGAATTGAAATCGGCGCAACTGAGTAACAACTCGTCGCCGCCAGACCCTAAAAAACAACAAGAACTGATTGACAAGAGCTTACAGGTTAAGCAAAAGGAACTTGATCTCGAAAAGGAATATTCCGGCAAATTCCTGCACGTCATCAGCGCCCAACAGTTGCTGAATTTACGCAAAGCCGAACAAGAGTTTCGATCCATGATCATCAATCAACTGCGGCAAAGGCGATCCCGGCAGGAACGGAAAGAAAACAGGCGCGATAAAAGTCAACCGCTGAAGCAACAAGACAACTAGACTAGATTCCTTGTACATCCCCGCAACGCCGCACAGATAGGGTACTACTATCTGTTTGATCTGTCTCCATCTTTTAATACTTTTCCAGCTAAATCAATCAACGTATGATCCACCGCCTTCCCGCCCTGCTCCTTCTTTCCATCTCTTCCCATTTTGCAATGGCCCAGGATTACCGGTGGCAGCAGCGAGTCGAATATGCAATGGATGTACGGTTGGATGTTACCTCCCATCACATTGCAGGAACGCAGAAATTGGTCTATTACAACAACTCACCGGATACCCTCACCAAAGTTTACTATCATCTGTACTTCAACGCCTTTCAACCCGGGAGCATGATGGATGTCCGGTCCCGGACCATCAGCGATCCGGATCGACGGGTAACGGACCGGATTTCAAAATTGAAGGAGGATGAGATCGGATACCAACATATTCTTACGCTGAAACAAGACGGAAAGGAGGTTGTCTATACGGTGGATCAGACGATTTTGGAAGTGATCCTGGCGAAACCCATCCTCCCCAAAACAAAGACGGTTTTTGACCTGAAATTTGAGGCGCAGGTACCCCTGCAAATTCGAAGATCCGGAAGAGACAACCGGGAAGGAATCGCCTATTCCATGACACAGTGGTTCCCAAAAATGGCTGAATACGATTTTCAGGGATGGCATGCTGACCAATATGTTGCCCGTGAATTTCACGGTGTTTGGGGAGACTTTGATGTTAAGATTAGCATCAACCCGAAATTTGTGATCGGCGGTACCGGCAAGCTTCAAAATCCTGAGAAGATCGGCCACGGTTATGAAAAGGCGGGGACGACAGTGAAGCTGCAAGATGGGGAACTCCAATGGCACTTCATCGCCAAAGACGTGATCGATTTTGCATGGGCAGCCGATCCAGATTACACACACGACCGGGTGCAGGTCCCCAATGGACCCGAACTCCATTTCTTTTATCAGAAAAACGATCGGACATCAGATAACTGGACGAAGCTTCAGGAGGCCGCAGTAAAGACGTTTCAATTTCTGAACGGGCGCTTCGGGAGGTACCCATATGATACGTATTCTATTATCCAGGGTGGAGATGGTGGAATGGAATATCCGATGTGTACACTCATTTTAGGAGAGGGGCAATACAAGGGGCTCGTGGGGCTCATGGCCCATGAAGTAACACATAGTTGGTATCAAATGGCGTTGGCGTCCAATGAATCACTCTATCCCTGGATGGATGAGGGCTTTGCCGATTTCGCAAGCAGTGAAGCCCAGGCTTCCATTTTTGATGGCGCGGATCCTCACCTGCCTGCCTATCAGAGTTATTTCGGTCTGGTCACCAGCGGGCAGCAGGAGCCCGCCAGCCAACACTCGGACCATTATAATACAAACCGCGCCTACAGCACAGCCGCTTACAGTATGGGCGCTGTATTTCTGAGTCAATTAAAATACATGATGGGTGATGCCCCCTTTTATCTGGGCATGAGGCGTTATTACAACACCTGGAAAATGCACCACCCCGAACCGAACGATTTTCTGCGGGTGATGGAAAAAGTATCGGGGCTGCAACTGCATTGGTATTACCGCTACTGGATCAACACGACAAAGCATATTGACTATGGCATCGGTGATATTCTGGAACGCGATGGCTCAACGCTGGTAACCCTTGATCGCATCGGGGAATTTCCAATGCCCGTTGATTTGCTCGTAACCTACAAGGATGGGACCCGTGAATCGTTTTACATCACCACCAGCGAATTAATAGGACGCAAACCGCTTGAAGACACAAGCGTAAAAAGAACCGACCTCGACGCCTGGCCCTGGGTCTATCCCACCTATACCCTGGCGATCAACCATCCCTCCCATGACATTGAGAGTCTGGAGATCGATCCCGGTCAGGGCATGGCGGATATCAATCGCAAGAATAACAAGGTGATTATGACCACGCTCCAGACTGCTTTTAAGGACCCGACACGGTAATTCTAAACCGCGAGGCGCAGAGGCGCAAAGTAGGCGCAGAGGCAAGAGATAATTTGGTTTGCTTTTCAAACTATACCTTAATTTCCTGTCAACTTCTTCCAATCCTGGTACCGCATGGACATCCGTGTTTTCATTTTTTCGTAGTTCTCCCAACTGTCTGTGACGTGGTAAATAGAGGGAAGGGATTTTACCAGGAGTTCGTCGTAATCGGCGCGGTAAAGCCCGCCGCCGTAATAGTAATAGGTAAACATGTTGCCCGCGCGGTTGAAAAGCTCAAAGCCAAGGTATCCATCCCATATTTCACTCAGAATGGTACAGGAGATTTCCCTCCTTTTGAAGCGAAAGATCTGTCCGGATGCTTCTTCTTCAAAATAGTCGGAGTACAGATCCTCATCGATGACCCACCCAAGGTATATCCCGATGTGAACATAGGCCTGTTCAATCGGCAACGAATCGGGAAAATTGCCTAGAAAATGGGTCTTGGCGTTGTCGTAAATGGTCTTTTGAATTTCTGCTTTTCTTTCCATCCTGCAAGGTTAGTAAAAAACCCAGAGGCGCTAAAGTAGAATCCGGTGAATTCCTTACAAGGCTGGGGATTTGTATTAAACTCAAAGAATGGGGATTGGTGTCAGGTGCAGGTCAGATTTATCTGATCTTCACGTTTAGTACCCACACTCATCAATCCTTAAGGCCAGTTGCCGTTTACCGGTTGCCCGTCTGATCCTGTAACCTGCACCCTACTGCAACAACTTCCCATTCTTATCCAGCACGACCATCTTACTGTCCCCGGTAGGGCTCACCGTCTTCACGGAAAGTTCACTCGTGGAGGGATCAAACGCTAGGGAGGCAGGCAGCATATCAAACAGATAAGTGTGACTCCATGCCAGTCCGTCGGACCGGTAAACTTTGGCAATGACAACGGAGAATTTGTCTTTAATTTTAGCTTCGGAGTAAATCGCACCAAAATAGACCTGCCCCTTCTCATCTTTTGTCGTTAATCCCTTGATGATCGGTAAGTTCCTCCTGGTGAAATTTACCTTGTCTACCGGAAAACTGGCTTTCACATCCGGCATCCGGGAAGACGTGATGGTAAAGAAATATCCCGTCGCCACGGAGTCTGCATAACGAAGTCCCATAGTATGGTCTTCCGGAACCATGACCAGCAATTTGAATTTGCTGTTGAGGGTAGTTTCATCAGCAAATAACGGGATAGAATCTGACGCATAAATGATCCATTTCAGAGCCTGACTCTTGTATTCCCATTCCTTGTGCTTCCTGAGCCTTTCCCGATTGGCAAAATCGCTGGTGGTTTTTATCAGACTTTTAAGAACATCGAGGGTTCCATAGGCACTGGCAACATAATGCTTGTAATTTTCACCCTCTTTATCCAAATCTCTTTTTAATAACAGAGCGGACAGACTGTCAAGGCGGTCAATCAGTTTCAACTCCCTGTCCACACGACCTAATTGTAAACTCACATTGCTGGAATCCTTTAACGGCTTGTTGGCAATCAACCGGGAGGCATACAGCAGATCGGCAATTTTCATATCAAAGATCAGCGACGGCAATGGTTCCGGGTCGATCTTTTTTAGATTGGCTGTCGGCGCCTTTTCTGCAAGCTGTGTCAATTCGCCGGTCAGGTCAACGGAATCCTTCTTTAGCTTCTCGCGGATCTTATTGATTTCAATATCATAGGAGATGAGGCTTTCCCGCATCGGATTGATCTCCTTTTCAATAATCTGGATCGTATGTTGAGCCCACGATTTATAATCCCAAAACTTCAGGTCATCTTGTGTAAAATCACACAGACTTGTACCGTCGTTCTTAAAATTGTTTATCTCCTGAAGGGTAAGGATTTGGTTGTACCCTGTCTTGCCCAGGAGCTGCGACGTTGCTTTATAGTTTTTGAATGCGACCAGACAAGAATCGAAAACGGAAACGATTCTGTTCAGTGCGTTAACCGTACTTTCATCTGAACGCAACAATAGTTCCTTTGTGCCATCGCAATTACTTTGAAGGGCTTTAAATTCACTATTTGTCCTTCCATACAACGTTTCAGCGGCTGTGAAATATTGTTTCAGCGAGCTCGTCCGTGTCTTCCTTTCCTTCAATCCCTGTATTCTCTTCTCTATGTCAAACTGAATGTCGGAAAGTTTAATCGCAAAGTCGCCCGTTCGCAGGTCCCGACGTTTATAATTCTCGTAATATTCATCATTTCTCTTTACCTCCTTCTCGTCAATCTCTTTGTAGGCCTTTTCATAAAACAGGACAGCCGAGTCAATATGGCGCTGTAACACCTCCGTCTGCTTCAACACGTCATCTTTATTCGACCGCTCCTGAAAAATGATCCCCATGTACAGCAGGCCGTTGGGGTGATCCGGGTTATCCTTAAGGAATTTTCTTAGAAAAGGCTCAGCATCACCGTATTGCTTGCTATTCAACAACAAAAAAAGGTCTTTGTATTTTACCTTCTGACCATAGGCAACGGCAGCAAAAAAGACCAAACTTAGCAGTAGAAAAATGTTCTTAAAGCCCATTTTCAAAGAAATAAGTTGTTCCAAGTTATCAAAATAAAGACATTTGGTACATATTTTCAATAAACAGCCACGTTCCTGAAATGACAGGCAAGTTCGTTCAATTCGGCAAACCGCTCCTTATCGGCCTCCTGCTTATTACGTCATTGCAAGGAAGCGGGCTATGGGGAGGTATTTCTTTTGTTAGCCAATCCGCTATAATGAAGACCGGCCTTTTGGATGCCCGGACACCGGACCGCGGGACTCCGGACTCCTTCGGAGCAACCTTAAAAAATGCTCCGGATTTCGATTACCGTTTTACGATCAAGGACCTGGATGGAAATAGATTGTCCTTTGAGCAATTTAAAGGCAAAGTCATTTTCCTCAACCTCTGGGCCACCTGGTGCGGACCTTGCCGCATCGAAATGCCTGCCATCCAGGAATTATACGGCGACATCGAAAAGGATAAAATAATGTTTGTCATGCTGTCCATCGACAAAGATTCAGACAAAGAGAAAATTGTCCGGTACATTAAGAACAATTCATTTACCTTTCCTGTCTACCAACCTACCGGCACCCTCACGAAGCAATTGCGGGTGCCTACTATCCCGACTACATTTGTGGTCTCCAAAGACGGGAAAATTGTAACCAAGGAAGTCGGCACGACTGACTTTAATACAGAGAAGTTCAAGAAGTTTATCCATGAACTTGCAGCTAAATAACAATTCATGGCGGTGAGGATAACGGACGTTTTGGTCAGGGATATCCGGTTTCCAACCAGCCGGTCGCTGGACGGATCAGACGCCATGAATCCCGATCCTGATTATTCGGCAGCGTATGTCACGCTGAAGACCGACCACCCAAAAGGATTGGAGGGCCATGGCCTTACTTTTACCATCGGCCGGGGCAATGAACTTTGTGTGGCAGCCATTCACTCCTTATCGTATTTGATCAAAGGCAAAACGCTGGAGTCGTTTACCCAAAACATGGCCGCCTTTTGGAAAATGATCACCGGGGATAGCCAGTTGCGCTGGCTCGGACCGGAAAAAGGCGTAATCCATCTGGCCACCGGTGCGATCGTCAACGCAGTCTGGGATCTCTATGCCAAAGTTGAAAACAAACCACTTTGGAAGTTGCTGGCCGATATGTCTCCGGCTGAGATCGTTTCCTGTATCGATTTTACTTACATCACGGATGCCATTACACCCAACGAAGCGCTGGCCCTTCTTACCAAAATGGAATCCGGCAAACAAGAACGAATTGATTCCCTCCTAAAGCAGGGTTATCCTGCCTACACCACCTCAGCAGGTTGGCTGGGTTATTCTGACGAAAAAATCCGCCGCCTTTGCCGGGAGGCCAAAACAGAAGGATGGAAGCATATCAAGATGAAGGTGGGTTCCGACGTGAAGGATGACATCCGAAGGGCGACGATCATCCGGGAAGAAATCGGAAGCGACATGAAGTTGATGATGGATGCCAACCAAAAATGGGACGTAGGCCAAGCCATTGCCAATATGAAAGAGCTGGCTCGATTTGATCCCTGGTGGATTGAAGAGCCCACCAGCCCGGATGATATCCTGGGACATGCCGCGATCCGGAAAGCAATTGCTCCGATCAAGGTGGCCACGGGTGAACATTGCCAAAACCGGGTCATCTTCAAACAATTATTGCAGGCCGGTGCGATCGACTTCTGCCAGATTGATAGCGCCCGGGTCGGTGGAGTCAACGAGAACCTGGCGATCATACTGATGGCCGCTAAGTTTAAGGTGCCGGTTTGTCCCCATGCCGGCGGCGTAGGCCTGTGCGAGTATGTGCAACATCTGTCCATGTTCGATTTTATTTCCGTTACCGGTTCGATGGAAAACCGTTTGATCGAATATGTTGATCACTTGCATGAACATTTTCTCGATCCCGTCGAGATCCAAAAAGGCTGCTACATGCCGCCCAAATTACCGGGTTACAGCATTACTATGAAAAAGGAATCGCTGGCGGACTATGAATTCCCCACCGGTAAGGTTTGGAGAACGAGTTAACGAATCAAAGCATGCTTTTTAGTTTACAAAACAAAGTAGCGGTCATTACAGGCGGGGGAAGCGGTATCGGGAAGGCCATTGCCGAACGGTTCGCTTTGCAAGGCGCGACGGTATTCATCGTCGAATTGAATGCCGCAGCAGCAGAGGAAACGGTAAAATCGATTATCTCCAATAAAGGAAAGGCAAAAGCGTTTTCATGTAACGTTTCAAATCAACAGGATGTATTGGAAATTTTTCAATCGGTGACCAAAGAGTCCGGGCAGTTGGATATTCTTGTCAACAGCGCCGGGATTGCAAGTGTTTCAAAACTCGAGACCACCACGGAGTCCGATTTTGAAAAAATATTTCAGGTCAACGTCAAAGGCACTTATAATTGCATGTATGCGGCCATCACGCCCATGAAAAAACAACAGAAGGGTGTGATCCTCAACCTGGCATCTGTCGCCTCCCAGGTAGGAATCCCCGACCGGTTCTCCTACAGCATGAGCAAGGGAGCCGTGGTGGGCATGACGCTTTCCGTTGCAAAGGATTACATTCAGGAAGGTATCCGTTGCAATTGCATCTCCCCGGGCCGTGTTCATACTCCGTTTGTAGACGGCTTTATTAAATCAAATTATCCCGGAAAGGAAAAGGAAATGTTTGAAAAACTTTCGAAGACTCAACCCATCGGGCGTATGGCCAGACCGGAAGAAATCGGGAACCTGGCCTTGTACCTTTGTTCGGAGGAGGCTTCGTTTGTGACGGGC
>Ga0193731_1000637_pt1 | contig 10883 bp, 12 predicted proteins | sample U1a2metaG_FD_144920 | JGI IMG/M metagenome (GOLD analysis project Ga0193731, IMG submission 144920) | Soil microbial communities from a riparian zone of the East river system, Colorado, United States - U1a2 | ecosystem: Environmental > Terrestrial > Soil > Riparian zone | place: USA: East River...
CATCGATCCGAAGCCACCCATCCTCTGGACTCACGGAACGGCTGACATCGTGGTCGCTGATGGGTCCGCATGGGAGATGGGAACGCTGGGCAAGATGGGAGCCGTTCCAGGCTGGCCGGGCGAGGAGGTCTTTCCGCCTCAGCCGATGGTCACCCAGATCCGGAATGTCTTGAAGGGCTACAGCGATGCAGGCGGCCACGTGCGGACTGAGATGTTCGAGGGATCAGGCCATGGGCCGATCTTCGATGCGGCGGAGCGCTGGAGCGCGATCTTCTTCGAATTCCTCGTGTCAGCCGAGAAGGAGTCGAAGGCCGGGGCGGCCGCCAGCAAGAAGTAACGGCGACAGGCGGCTACCAGAGCCTGTCAACCTCGCCCGGGTAGAGCTCGATCCGGGCGCCGACGAAGTCCGCCGCATGCCTCTTGGCCATGGCCGTGAAGAAGCAAGCGACGGTCATCTTGTCGAACCTGTCACTGGGAAATGGGTTACCGGGAGTCCCGCCGATGAGCACAGTGCCTTCGAGGATCCCAAAGCCGGCCGCCTCATAGAACGGAGCAAGCGGCGTGTCGCAGGTGAAGATCGCCAGGTCCGCACCGGCGGCGCGCATCGTTCCTCGTGCCGCCTCGACCAGTCGCTTGCCGTATCCCTTCCTTCGATCGCCCTTATCGGTAACGACCGTGCTAAGACCGCTCGCGCCATACGTCTCGCCGCCGTGCACGATCTGCTTGGAGAGGATGTCGAGCGCAGCCAGCACGCGTCCGTCGTCGACAAGCAGCATCGAAATCGGCCGGAGCGCCGGATCGTGTTTCGGCCCGAGGCCTCTCGAGCGGAAGTCGGGCCAGGCCTGGGTCTGGAGCTCTAGTACCTGGGTCTGCAGCCCGAGAGGAAGGCTAGCCTCAGGCGCGGAGAGGATCTCCAGAAGGCGAGGTCAGCGCCGGCTTGGAACAGGCAGCCGGGTCGCCCGCCGGCGCTCCCACAGCAGCACAGCAACCAGCACCAACAGAGCCAACAAGAAAGGAACAAGGATTGGAACCAGCGCTGCCGCAAATGTGAGGGCGGCTGAGCCGGCATCCTCCAGGAGTGATATCGGTGGGCCGAGCAGGGCCAGGTTGGCCACCGGCCGGACCGCAGTCCTGGTCAGATGGACCGTCCCGGAGATCGCTCCACCCGCGAGCAGGCTGACGAGAGTCCAGGGTCGACCGAGGTGACGGTTCCCGTCTGGGAGGCGAAAAGGATCGCCCCAGCGGTGGCGGCCACCGGGAGCATCACGGCGTGTCCCACCGAGTCCAGCGCCGGCACCTTGTCGATCGCGAACTCGACCACAGCCAAAACGAGCAGTCCCCAGAAAGCAATATCCGTATCCAGCGCATCGTATGGAGAGGCCAGGTGTATGAGGCCAAGCCGCGCGAGCAAGCTCACTATCAAGAGCGGCAAGGTGGCGTTCAGGCCCGTCGCCCCCGCCAACCCGAAAGCCGCCGGAAGTTGCAGCAACGCCACGTTCACCTCGCCTTAAATATGTACCCCGCCGGCTCCTACTGCAACCACCACGTCCACAGGCCTAGTCAAGGGCAGCGCTAAGGCGGCCGAGGATCTGCTCCAGGATCTCGGTCGAAGTCGCGAAGTTGAGGCGGACGTGGCCTCGGCCGGGTTCGCCGAAGTCCGCCCCCTCGCTCAAGGCAACCCTCGCTCGCTCCAGGAAGTGCTGCTGAGGCGTGGTAGCTGTTTGCAGCTCGAGGTGCCGGCAGCCCAACCAGGCCAGATAGGTGGACTCCGGCCGGTGATGGGCGAGCTTCGTCCGGTTTGCCCATTCGGCGACAACCGTGCGGTTTCGATCCAGATACTGCATCACCTCTTCGAGCCACGCCTCGCCCTCCCGCCAGGCTGCGATCGTGGCGGCGACTCCGAAGCGACTGGGCCCGCCAAGGAGGTGATCCGGAAGCATCCGATCGAATTTTTCTTTGAGCTGCGGGCTACCGAAGTGTGCGATCGAGGTGCGCAGGCCGGGAATGTTGAACCCCTTCGTCGCCGAGGTCAGGGTCACGGTGCGCGGGGCGGCGATGGGGATGGTTTCCATCGGGATGTGCGTCAGTCCGGGGTAGATGAGGTCCGCGTGAATCTCGTCAGAAACGATGATGAGGTCGTGAGCGGCGGCAATGCTTGCAATGCCTTCGAGCTCAGCTCGTTCGAAGACGCGGCCGGTCGGATTATGTGGATTGCAGAGCAGAATCATCGTCGCGCTTGAGGCGGCTCGTTCCAAACCATCGAGATCGACCACGAAGCGCTGCCCGTCGTCAATCAGCGGATTGTCGATGAGGCGGCGGCCGGTGCTTGTAATGAACCGCAGAAACGGTGGGTAGACAGGAGTCTGCGCAATCACACCGTCGCCCGGCTGAGAGAAAGCGACCATGGTGGCGACCAGGCCCTGGACGACATCTGTGTTGGCGTGTGTCAGTGCCGGATCCGGCTCCCAGCCATGGCGGTGGGTCATCCAGGCTGCGAAGGCTTCGAAGAGCGGGACCGCATCCGTCATCCGGCCGTAGCCGTAGTCCTGAAGATCGGTGAAATGCTTGATCACTTCCTGGACCGCAGGCGCGACTTTGAAGTCCATCTCGGCGACCCACGCGGGCAAGACGTCGGCGGGATGCGTCTTCCACTTGCCGCCGTTGCGCGCGCGGAGGTTGTCCGCGCTGACGAGAAAGGGCTCCATCCCTGGGGACGTTATCAAGTCCCAACACAGTAACGTGGCGAATGACATGGGCGACCGAGGCGCGAGGCCTGGTCAGATGCTTCGCCTTGCCGAGCTGCTGGGTGCGGTCTCCCTGGCGACCGACCTCGCCGAGGACGCGCCCTCCGGCAGCGCTCTCAGAGACGCCGTCACTGTTGTCGCGTTTGCGCAAGTTGTCGGTCTGGCTGCGGAGGAGGTCAGCGACGCCTATTACCTGGCGCTGCTGTATCACGTTGGTTGCACGGCAGCGTCAGCTAATCAAGCACGAGTTGGAGGCGGTGACGACATCAGCGCCAGGCATTGGTACTCCAACGCCGATTACGCCGACCGGCCGCAGATGCTCCGTCTAGCAGTCACCAAGGTGGGCAAGGAGTGGGGAATTGGGACCCGGGTGCAGGCGGTCGCCGGGGTGGTGACATCGCCGCCCCGCTCAGTCGTTTCTGCGATCGGGGGCATTTGCGAGGTCGGGGCAAGGCTCGGCAGGCGCCTCGGCGCTGCGCCCGGTGTCACCGACGGGCTCGACCACGCCTATGCGCGCTGGGACGGCAAGGTGTTTACGAGGTTGCCGAGCGGCGAGGCTATATCCCGAATCGCCCGGCTGGTTCACATCGTTCACCTGGCCCGCGCGTTTCACCAGGCAGGCGGGCGTGACGCGGCCGACGACGTCGTTCGTGCCCGCCGCGGCACCGAGCTCGACCCCGACCTCTGCGACCGATGGCTCATGCACAGCGAAGAGCTCCTCCAGCGCGCCGGTGAGGATTCTGTCTGGGAGGCAGCCCTCGACGCGGAGCCCGAACCCCGCCGCCTGGTCGCACCTTCGCACGTCGATGCGGTCACCGAGGCGTTCGCCGACTTCGTTGACCTCAAGGCCTCGCATGCGATGGCGCATTCATCGCACGTCGCTGAGCTGGCATCAGCCGCGGGAATCGCCTTCGGACTGACCCAGGACGAGGTGGTCACTCTTCAGCGAGCCGGCCAGGTACATGACCTGGGCAACGTCAGCGTGGCACAGCGCATCCTGGCCAAGAAAGGCGCAATCGATCGAACGGAACGCGAGAGGATCCGCCTTCATCCGTATCACAGCCAACGCGTTCTGTCGCTGGCCGAGCCGATGCGCGAGATCGGCGAGATGGCCGGCATGCACCACGAGCGACCTAACGGCAGCGGCTACCACCGCGGTCTTCGCGCGGCCGCGATCCCGCCGGCAGCGCGGGTCTTGGCCGCGGCTGAGGCGTACCAGTCGATGCGCGAGGACCGGCCGTGGCGGGAGGCGCTCCCATCTCAGAAAGCGACCGACGAGCTTCGGAGGGAGGCACGGGAGGGGCGGCTCGACCGCCGCGCGGTTGATGCGGTCCTGGAAGCCTCAGGGCAGCAAGGCGCTCGGCGCGAGGCCCGCAGCTGGCCCGCGGGCCTCACCGACCGTGAGGTAGATGTCCTCCGAAGGCTCGCCCGCGGCCGCTCCAACAAGGAAGTGGCGAGCGACCTGCACGTTTCTGAATCGACAGTCCATACGCATGTGATCAACCTCTACGGCAAGATCAACGTGAGGACGCGTGCGGGAGCCACCCTTTTCGCCCTGGAGAACGACCTGATCCAGCTCTGAACGCGATAAATCGACCAAACGGTTGATGCCATGAGGATGCGAATTCCATACGGTGCTCCTCATGCTCCATACCAACGTCACACAGCAGTTTCTTGATTACCTGTCAGACCGTGACTTTGACGGGCTCGCGACGGTTATCGCGCCTGGCGCTCGAGCGCGATTGCTGCTGCCGCGAGGACCTGAGGAGCGCAACGGGCGCGACGAGATCGTCACGCGCATCAAGGGTTGGTTCGGCTCGGCGTCCCACTTCGAAATCATGTCGACGAGCGATGAACCGATCGGTTCCCGCCGCAGGTTGAGCTGGCGGCTGCGAGTCGTTCGCGAGAGCGGCTCGCCAGAGGTGATCGAGCAGCTTGCAATGATGGACGTAGGGCCGGAGGGCATCGACAGCATGGACCTCCTCTGCTCCGGCTTTGCGCCCGAGCAGGCGGCCCTGGCTTCGTGCGATGTAGCGGTCTTCGATGCCGGCAACCTGGGCTGCGCCGACGGCCTGGCGCAGGAATTCCGCCGCCGAATCGAGAGTGTGCCGGTCGGCGTCTCACTCGCTGTGATTGTCGCCGACCCGGCCGCCAAGGTGGATCTTCCGCCGCTGGCGAGGATGCTCGGCCATTCCGTCAAGTCAACTCATGTGGGAGACGACGGGCGCCTGACAGTCAATGTGGAGAGACAAAAATGAGCCAGAAGCTGATCTTCAACTGCACGTGGGGCAAAGCGGAACCCGAGCGCGCGACACTGCCCTTTGTTGCGGCGAATATCGCTGCAACCGCCGGACAGGAGGCGGTCGTGCTCTGCACCATCGAGGCGGTGCGGCTGGGCACCCAGGGCGGTGCCGAGGGGATCGAGGCGCCAGGACTTCCCAAGCTGTGCGAGCTGATGAGCCAATTCGTGGACAACGGAGGCCATGTATGGCTGTGCGGGGCGTGCACCAAGCCGCGAGGGATCGCGGAGGAACACCTTGTGAAAGGGGTCAGCATCGTCGGCGCCGCCAAGGTGGTCGAGGAGGTCGTCGCCGGCGCCAGGACGATCGCATTCGCCTAACGCTTACCTGCGAATCGTGTTGGCGATGTGCTCGACCTGCTTGACATGCGTCCGTTCATGGCCGGCCAGCCACCGCCCGTAGAACAACACATTCCGCTCGAGCACCGCTCCCGCTCCAGTCACCGTCGCCGTTCGTGACCACCCTTCGTGCGGTAATGGCTCCAGGACTGCCAATAGAGCTGTACGTTGCGTCGCGAAGGAGCGCAACGAGGGCCTGAATTCCAGGTCGAGATAGTCGGTCTTGTTGATCCATGTGAGGGGATTGACAGCCCGCAGCGTCGGCTTGTCCTCGGAGACCATCGTCACCATGGCGTTTCCCCACATGTCGGCACATGCACGAAGGTGGGCCAGCACACCGTTGGCGGACCACTCGTCGCGGTTGGGGGCTGTACGCAATTGGGCCGGCGACAGCGGTGCGGTAAGCGCGGCGATGCGCGGCGAGGTTTGCGCCAGCAGGGTCAGAACTTGCTCAATCGTGAGGGTCTTGTTGGGCAGGTGATGTCATTGTCGGCGGTGCAGACCGTGCTTGTCATCCCGGGTGCTCCAGTTACTTGAGGCTCGGAGACACGGACCAAGTTCTCAACTGTTTATGACCGTGCTCTCAGGTTGAGTCGCGATCTTCTTAGTCACGGTCGGCCGAATCCTGTCAACAACATTTGTATTAGAGGAGAAAACGATGGAAATCGACACAATGAGCCCGCCGCATGAACCGCGGCGCGGAAAATTCGGTATGCGCGCCGTGCTTGGCGTGACGGCTTTAGGTCTGCTGGGCGGTGCCTTAGTCGCGGGTGCCGTCGCCAGCTACGCGTCCAACAACCCGACGGCGACGAGCCCTACCGCAGCGGACCTGACCGCCATCGCCACGGCCGACGACCCGACCAAGGGCGGCCACGTGGGCGCCAACGGTATCGTCGAGAAGCTGCTCACCGGCACAACGGCGGACAAGGCCAGGGCGGCGGCACTGGCAGCGGTTCCCGGAGCGACCATCGAGCGTGTGGAAAACGACGCCGAAGGCGCGACTTACGAGGCACATATGGTCAAGAGCGACGGGTCCCACGTCACAGTGAAAATGGACGCCAACTTCAAAGTCACCGGTATAGAGACCGGTCCCGGTCCGCGCCCAAGCGCGTAATCAATCGCCAGGGTTCCCCGGCCAAACCTGGGGGACCCTGGTTCAGCGCGGATAAGCCCTGCCGGCCATACGCTCAAACGTGGTGATCGCCTCCTCGGCGGTCGGCGGCCGGATGATGCCTCTGGAAAAGTCCTGGCGCTGCGGGAACTCGGTGCGGCGCACCGCCTCAGCCGCCCCTTCGTAGTCGTAGGCGGTCCGGCGGAGGTTGACATCAGGACCGAACAGGGCCCAATAAGCGCCGGGCTGGTCGGCATAGGGCATGCCAACGCTGCCCGCGTTCACCATGCGACGATCCGCGACGCGGCGGTCGAATTGCATGTGAGTGTGGCCGGCAACTATCAAGCCGGCCTGGATGGATGCGAGCACCTCGGCGATTACTTCATCCGGTGTGGCCGGCGTGATGATGGGCAGCTCGTCGCTGTCGGGACTGGCGTGGCAGCAGACGATCAGGCCAAGCCCGTTGACCTCTACCTCGACCGACGGCTCGAAGCTGCTCAGGAAGTCGCGGTGGGCGCGGCTGAGCATAGTTGCGGGCCAGGTGGCCGGCGCTTCGGCCGCCTTTGGCGCGCCGTCGAAGGTCTCGACCATGGCACGGTCCGCATTACCACGAACGAATCGACCTCGGGCGCCGTAGCCAATCAGCACCTCGATCGTCTCGACCGGCATTGGGCCGGCGGCCACGTCACCGCCGAAAACGATGAGGTCGACTTCGGCCTCTTCGACCTCGGCTAGAACTGCTTGCAGGGCCGGCAGGTTGCCGTGGATGTCGCAGAGCACCGCTATGCGCATCCCACGATTGTGCCTTGTGTGATTCGGGCTGGGCCTTGCTGATCCGCGACGAAGTGCAACTGACGCGCTTCTCGGATAGCGCGTCTCCACACTTTATGGAGCGGTGGACGAAATCTCCCCCATCGCAGGTCGCCTTAAACCCTTAATGGACCTAGCTCATTGGCACAAAGCGCCGCATCTTTCCCGTTCCAGCGTGACGGTCGAAGTCCGCGACCACTCTGATCGACACCTCGGGGTCGGCCAGACCGAGACGCGTGAGTACCTCCACCAATTCACTGCTGAGATCCGGGAGGTTCACGGGTGTCGTCGTGCGAACAGCGATCTCCGCACCCCGAGGAAGTTGGCGCACCTGATAGTCGAGTATGCCTTGCCGTCGCCCTAGCGCCGATCGGAAGACATGAGGGTGGACCACGACTCCCGTGGAGTACGTGAACATGTCATCCAGGCGCCCCTGGACGTCGGCGATCCGCCGACCGGTCCATGGGTCTGGGTTGGGCTCGGCCAGGAAGGTGACCTCGTCGGTGAGCTCGTACCGTATGAGCGGCAAAACTCTGTTGATAACGTTCGTCACCAGTAGCTTTGCGGCAGGCATGCCGCGGGCTACCGGCAGGCCGCCGATGTCGATCGGCTCGCAAACCGCAATGTCCTCATTGAGGTGCATTCCTGTCGAACCTGGAAACGATCGAGCGATCACCCCCACCTCGGCCGCGGCATACAAATTGATCACCGCCACCCCGAAAGCAGACTCGACTTCGCGCCTCACCTCGGGCAGAAGCGGCTCTGCACCGGAGTTGAGCTCATGCGGTGAAATTCGGAGACGACCGGCACGAGACTCCAGCGAGAGGAGGTGGAGCATCGATGGATAGGCGAACAGGTAGGTTGGTCGGAACTCGTTCAGCCCGGCGACGATCTCACTGAGCGAGAGGATGACCGGGAACGAACGGTTGACACCCAGCTGCGGAGAACCGCTGAAGGTTCGCGCGAGAATCGCCGTTGGGTGGCTGGCATGCGCCGCGGCTACCCAAGCCCGCCTGGATTCGCCGGTTCGGGCAGCATGACGGTCTAACCAGAAGCTCGAACGTTCGCGCACGAGAGCGAAAGAGAGCCAGCCGTCGAAGTCCCATACGAAAACGCCCCGCGTGCCGCTCGACCCGCCACTGGCCACCACATGGTGCTCGCCAAGCAGGTAGGCCGGGCCATCCGCGGTCACCGTCTCCAGGTGATCGTTCACGCGCTGTAGCGTCAGGCGTCTGTCGGTGACGATGTCGTCCCAATGTGTCATGAGGTCGGCTTTGGTCATCGTCGGGATTCCTGCTAGGTCGAGCGGCCCGGGTGCGTCCGGATCGATTGAGTGGAGGCGCTCCGCATGCCAAGGAGAGTGCTGCTTCGCGACCTTGAGCAAGGCTCGGAGTCGCATGTCACGAAGGGCATGCAGCTGTTCCAACGGCCAGGTCACCTTGTCTGCTTCGCCCGCCAGTCGCGCTGTGAAGGCTTCGACGTGACGCTGACGCAGGACTTCGTAGCTCTCGGCAGTCGTCGTCATGGACAACTCACATCTAACAGCTTTGAACTCTCCGAGCGGGGCGGGCGGGACCTGATTCCGCCCACGGACCGAGCAGCGAGCCTAACAACAACCATTCGTGCCCGAGCGGCGCTATCAATCGCCCCGATGCGACCAACTCGGCCCGAATGGCGGAATTTCCGGAGCCTACTTAACCGCTAAAAAGAGATAGCGGTTGAGACTGAAGAAATAGCTACCCGCCTCGCCGGCGCGACTCAGTTGCTCCGACCATTCCTCGGCCCGTTCAGCTGAAACCGCTTGCCGGCCGGGCACGAAGTTCTTGATCAGCCCAATCAGGCCTCTGCTGAAGGTGTCTGGGTCGTACACAGGGTTGAGCACGGCGAAGACATCGTGGACTTGAACCGTGAACCCATAGGACCGCAACCGCCGCGTCAGGGTTCCGGGTAGGTGGGGATCAACCAGGTGCTCTGCCCACGCGCTTAGAACAGAGGCAGCAAGAACTGGATCGGCGCCGTGCCAGACGAGGGAGTCCCAGTCTGTGTCGACCACGAGGATCCGCCCGCCCGGTTTCAGTACGCGTCTTGCTTCGCTAAGGGCCGCATCAATCTCGGCAATGTATTCATAGACTTGAATCGAGACCGCAGCGTTGAAGCTTCCATCCGGAAAGGGGAGCTTGGTGGCGTCGCCCAGCTGGAAGTCGACTGGGGCAGCCATGCTCAATTTCGAACATTTCTCCTGGGCCATCGCAAGCATCGCCTGGCTGATATCGATGCCCGAAACCCGTCCATTTGGGCCGACTTCGGAAGCCATTTCGGCTGCCAGGAAACCTGGGCCAGAGCCGACGTCGAGAACCGACTCTCCGGGACGGAGTCTCAGCGTCTGCCTGGTCCAATGGCGCTGTGCGACCACGTCTGGGGTCGAGTAGAGGGCTTCAATGCGACGGGCGCCTTCCTCGTCGAACCTCAACACCGAGGCATTTGTACCACCACCGCGGTTGATGACCGTGAGGACCAATTAGGCGGTACTTGAGGCTTCGCGCGAACGGGCGAAACGGCCCCAAGTTCGACATAGCTCTCGTGCTCGGTCCGCGGTGCCTCTCCAGGTGACGGGGTGGCGGACAGTCGGCTGACTAAGAGCTTCTTGAGTACGCGTCTCTAATGGCAAGCGCTATCGCCACCGTCGGTAGGGCGCCCGACAGAACACCGAAGGCCGTTCGCTTGCTAATTGACCCACTCGGCGCCAGCAGCACACACACGCCGATATCCAAAACTTGTGAAAGCACCAACATCTCTGTCATCAGGTCCGCTAGCCGCCGATCGTCCGCACGTGCAGCTCGGTAGAGGCCAACACCCAAACACAGCTCGCGAACGCCAAACAGCCGCAGACCAAGAAGAGAGCGGCGATCGCTTGGCATGCCCGCAAGCCACGAAATCGGACCAGCCGCCAGAAGACAGACGGCACCGAGGCCGGAGCCAACCACAGCTAGTGCTGCTAGTGCGAAACGGGCTTGCTCGCGCCGTAATCGGATCATTCGCTTCCGGCTGTCGCCACGCGCCCATCATCGGTGCTGGCGACCAGGCCGTGCCAATTAACTGCGCTCGAAGACAGTGCTCCCGCGCGACAAACTGCGCTTGCTTAGCCGCCGACTTGTGGTGGGCCGCCGTGGACTCGAACCACGTACCTCCGCGTACATCGCGCCGATCGCTGGGCTAATCCTGCCGAGTGATCTCGCGGCGACACGGCGCCATCATCGGAGTTATGTGGTGCGCACGGCGCTCCCCAGTAAGACGAGCGACTTAGACTTCGAGGGCCACCCTTATGTACCGGATCTTCCTAGTCCTTTTCGCGGTGCTTGTCGTCGCGTTTGACGGTTTGACGCCCAGCGCCTCGGTGGCCCTTCGGGCACCCGCGACCGCGCAGGCGAGCCCCTCCAATGCATCCTTTGGGTTACCAGCGTCCCCCATCGCCCAGGTGACGAGGCGGCGTGGCGCGGCCGGATTCAACATCGTCCGTGCACCGGCACCCATCAAGAACACGGCGCGAGCCGCCTCCGCGATAACGCCTCGCACTCGTGTG
>Ga0193731_1000639_pt1 | contig 10829 bp, 6 predicted proteins | sample U1a2metaG_FD_144920 | JGI IMG/M metagenome (GOLD analysis project Ga0193731, IMG submission 144920) | Soil microbial communities from a riparian zone of the East river system, Colorado, United States - U1a2 | ecosystem: Environmental > Terrestrial > Soil > Riparian zone | place: USA: East River...
TTTTTTATACTGCTCCAATTCCGCGCTCACTAAATTTCGCTCCTCTTTAGGATCTTCATGCAGGTTATATAGCTGGTACGGTTCAAACGGACTGTTTTGGAGCAACTTCCAATCGCCGTTGATGACAGCCTGGATTGTTTCACCCCCGAATTTTAGATTCCCCTCCCGGCGGGTAAAGAACAATGGCCTTTCGGGAAGGTTCTTCACCTTACCCAGAAGCACATTCAGTAAACTTATGCCATCCACTTTGTGGCGGATCGTAATACCCGCAACCTCCGCCAGAGTAGGATAGATATCCATCGTTAAGGCAGGTTGAAGAGATACGGCTGCCGGCTGAATGTGGTTGGACCATACGCAAAATGCAGGCACCCGGATACCTCCTTCATACATACTTCCTTTACCATCGCGCAGGGCACCATTGTTGGCGTTGTCGGGAAGGAACCCTCCATTATCACTCATAAAAACGATCAGGGTATTGTCATATGCGCCTGTTTCTTTCAACGCCTTTATCACTTTACCAATGCCATCATCCATATGTTCAATCAAGGCAACCAGTTTTGCCCTTGTTTCGGTGCTATTGGGTTGACGGGCCTTTACTCTTGCCACCCATTCTTCCGGAGGTTGCACAGGCGTGTGGGGTGCATTGTAGGCGAGATAAAGAAAAAATGGGTTGGCGTTGTTCTTTTGCTCCGCTATGTAGTCGATGGCCCAGCCCGTAAAAACATCAGTAGCATGGCGTCCTTTGGGATTATCCTGCCGGTCATTTTTGCGCATAAAATCTTTTCCATTCCGCAAATGGTCCCAGTAGTCGTTCATCATATCATCAAGAAAGCCATGAAAAAAATCAAAGCCCTTTTCGTTCGGTGTGTTCGGCGTTTCCAGCCCTAAATTCCATTTTCCCACCAATGCGGTGTTATAATCAGCTTGCTTTAAGAGCTTGGGAAGCAGCAGCGCATCCGGCTTCAGAAATCCAAAATTAGCGTCAGGGTTCGATCGTATTAGCCCCGGAACCCCTACCATTTCAGGATAACGCCCGCTCATCAATGAAGCACGTGTCGGTGAGCACACCGGTGAGTTGGAATAAAAATTATCGAACCTCATTCCTGCTTTGCATAGCATGTCAATGTTTGGCGTACGGATGTCAGGCGTACCGTAATAGGAAAGGTCATGATAGCCCAGGTCATCGGCAAGGATAACAAGGATATTTGGCTTTCTATCGGATGGCTGCTTTGCCTCCAGGTTAACGCACGCAATCAAGAACACGAAGGTGAGCACGGTTTTTGCCGTGATGGGATATACTTTTTCCCTATCGTGCCCGGGTAACGGATGAATACAGTACTTGCTTTTCAATTCTGTTTTGAAATGTTCAGGGTATTACTCCACGCAGTGTAAACCAAATCAGCTCCAGAATAACAATGCCAAAGAATTGAAATTTTATCCCATGCGCGTTGAAATATATTTCAAGAATCGTCAACGGAGCGGCCCTACCATCCATCATCCCATCTTACCCTTGACAATCATAAATAATCGTTTGCGACCAATTTTGATCGCAAACGATTGTATCTAAAAATTTAATTTTCTAAGATTGGCTCGCATTCGGGAAATTAAAGTGAGTTGACCAATTCTTGTTTGGATGAAAAACGACGAAGTCAATGATAAAATGTGGGAGTCCTTCAAGGGAGGAGATAGGGGAGCATTTGCTGCTATTTACGATCAGTACGCTGCGGTTTTGTTGAATTACGGTTCTAAAACAATTTCAGACCAGGCACTCGTTGAAGATTGTATCCAGGATTTGTTTATAGAGTTATGGACGAGCCGCGAACGCCTTTCCAGCACCACCTCCATAAAGTTTTATTTATTTAAAGCGCTCCGGTACAAGATTTACCGCAAAGTAAATGCCTCGCGCAATGATACAACCGAATCAATAGATGACTATTTGTCTGTATTGAGAAATTACCCGGATGAAGAAAATTATGTGGAAGCAGAGGTCCAGTCCCTTCAGATGAGTCATTTAAAGGATACGTTGGACAAACTTCCTTCCCGCCAGCGTGAGGCCATTACCCTACGGTACTTTCATTTTTTTTCAAATGAAGAAATTGCTCAAATCATGGGGGTCAACTATCATTCGGCGTGCAAATTCGTCTATGCAGGCCTAAAAAACCTAAAAGAGAATCTAAAGGTGGCGGCCATGACCATTGTGGTCATTCTTTCTTTCCCGGGCTTTTTTTGAAAATAAATCCTACAGGGATGGGATAAAACGGGGCACCTCCTGCATTGGTATATAGCTTAGCATAGGCCAGTAACACCAATGAAATATTTAAACTTCTCTGTCGAAGACTTTGCTGCGGACGATTTCTTTATTAAGTGGGTAATCGGAAACGATTTCGAAGCAGGCCGGTTTTGGGAAGAATACAGGCTTCAAAACCCCCAGAAAGCCCATGCGATCGATAATGCCCGAATCCTCCTCCTGAATCTGCGCAGGGCGGAACAGACCAGCCAGGCTTCCTTACCAATAGCCAGGATGTGGCGCAATATAGAAACGCAAATCAATGACCGACACGGGAAGGAAAAACAACCCAGCACCGTTTTCATCCCTGTTCGCCTTGCCGCCACGATCGCGCTTATCGTAGTAATCCTGACAGCGGGCGGGTACGGAATTGCGTGGAAAATCCGGGAACAGACCGCCACACCAGAACAACTGTTAACCCAATCTGAAGATTTTATTGAAGAGCTGAATACCACGGGAGGGGTTTTAAAAATTCACCTGAATGATGGAAGTGTGGTTAGCCTGGAGAACAACAGCCGTTTGAAATACCGCAAAGACTATGCAAGTCAACCTGAGCGCAAAGTTTACCTGACCGGTGAAGGCTATTTTGACATAGCCAAAAATCCGCACAAGCCATTTTTTGTCTATGCCAATGAAGTAGTCACCAAAGTCCTGGGCACAAGCTTCAGAATAAAGGCTTATCATCAAGATAAACACGTTACCGTTTCAGTACGTCATGGTAAAGTATCCGTTTTTTCCGCAAAGGAACCGAGGAGAAATTCAACTACACCGAAACCCGAGATAAATGGTGTAATCCTGACACCCAATCAACAAGTTATTTATCAACGGTCCAATGACTCCTTTGAGAAAGCCCTTGTTGAAAAACCGGAAGTAATTGATACGAATATACAGAAGGCAAATTTTCTATTTGATAATGAACCTATTGGAAATGTCTTTCACACCCTGGAGAAAGCCTATGGCGTGGAAATTATTTTTGAGGATGTTGTAATGCAAAACTGCTTCTTAACGGCGCCGTTAGGTAATGAACCGCTTTTCGAAAAACTGAAAATCATTTGTAAAACGATCGGGGCCAATTACGAGTTGATTGATGCTAAAATTGTTATTACCAGTAAAGGATGCGGAAAGCCTGTATCAAAAAAACCGATCCACCAATACCCATAACCCTCGGTCATTATGGTAAGTTGAACTTAAATCAAAAACCGGTGATGCCAGAATAGCATCACCGATTTTCCCTTACCTGCCAGGCACGATTTGACGGTCAGCGATAGCAGGGTAGGTAGTTTTGTCTTTGTTGCGAACAAAACCTCTTTAAATGTATGAAAAAATCGTTACCGATTGTCAACGCTGTTTTGACTATCATGAAAATTACACTCTTGCAAATAATACTTTCCGTTGGAGTTTCGGGAATGGCCATTGCCTCCGCAGGCTTAACTTTTGGTCAGGGTATCCTGGATAATGTGCTTTCCATTAATGCGGAAAATAAGAAGCTAGGGGGAATTCTAGAGGAGATCGAAGGATCTGCGCAGGTTAAATTTACGTTTAACCCGAAAACGATTCCGCTGGACCAGGAGCTTTCTGTCAACTTCCAAAACACAACATTGAAAGAAATTCTGGACAGCCTGCTACAGCCGCTTAGCGTCAACTATGAAGTTTCCGGCAGCTACGTGATCTTACGTAAACTTGCAGAGGGGGAAAAAGCGGGATTGTCCGCAGCCATCAGAAAAACCTACCCCCCCGTCATTGTTGTTTCCGGTACAGTGAAAGACGAGAAGGATCAAACTTTGCCCGGGGCAAGCATATTGGAAAAAGGAACACTGAATGGGGTCAGCACCGATGCCTCCGGAAAGTTTAGCATAGGTATTCTTGATGAAAAGAGTGTGCTCGTGTTTTCCTTTATAGGCTATGAATCCCAGGAAGTCCTCGTAGCCGATAAGACAGAATTCACGATTACCCTTCAGCCCGATGTGAAGAAACTAGAGGAGGTTGTCGTCGTGGGATATGGTGCGGTCAAGAAAAGCGACTTGACAGGATCCGTTTCTTCTATCTCCGAAGACAAAATCAAGTTGACACCGATCACCTCCATGGGCCAGGCGCTTCAAGGACGTGCAGCGGGCGTACAGGTAACGCAAACGTCGTTTCAGCCGGGAGGGGGGGTAACCATTCGCATACGCGGCGGCAATTCCATCCAAGGCGGTAATGAACCTCTGTATGTAATTGATGGATACCCCACGTACAACGAAAGCGGCCCATCCTTAAACCCCAATGATATTGCCTCCATTGAAATATTGAAGGACGCTTCGGCTACCTCCATTTACGGTGCCCGGGGCGCCAATGGCGTTGTATTGATCACTACAAAAAGAGGGAAGGCAGGGCAAAGTAATATCACCTTTGAAACCTATCAGGGAGTTCAGCAAGTAAGAAGGGAAATTCCTTTACTTAATGCCACCGAGTTTGCCGGGTTGGTCAACGAAGCAAATGTTAACGCCGGGAAAGCGCCGGTTTATACCGATGCCCAGGTAGCGGGATTTGGCAAAGGGACCAACTGGCAACACGAAGTGTTGAGATCCGCTCCGATCAGAAATTATCAATTAAATTTTTCCGGTGGGAGTGAAAATACCCGTTATTCGATATCGGGTAATTACTTTGCACAGGATGGAATCATCACTAATTCCAATTTCAACCGGGCTTCGTTTCGTATCAACCTGGATCAAAAAATCAATTCAAAATTTAAGATCGGCAACAACCTCACGCTCACGCGAACAAAATCCAATGACGTGCTGAATGGAGTCGGAGAAACCACTTCCGCCGGCGTAATTTCATCCGCGCTCCAGTTTTCCCCCATTCTTCCGGTGTACAACCCTGATGGTACGTACGTATTCCAAAATGATCGCGGTACGATTATCGGTAACCCCGTTGCGACGGCCAGGGAAATTACCAATCAAACCACCGCCGTGAGAGTACTGGGTAATGTCTTTGGCGAATATGAACTGACCAAGGGGCTCGTATTCCGTGTAAATCTAGGAGTGAATACACAAATGAACAGCACTGACTTTTATGCTCCCCGCACAACATTGAGAGCATCTGCACAGCAGGGCTTAGCCACGATTACCGATACCCGTACGATGGAGTGGTTAAATGAAAATACCGTGACCTATACAAAAACCATTGCGGAGAAACATAACCTGAACCTGTTGGCTGGGTATACCATGCAAGGGGCCGACAGCCGGGTAGTGACAGCCTCTGCTCAGCAGTTTTCCAACGATGTGGTGCAGTTTAATGATTTGGGATCAGCGTCGGTTGCTAATTTTCCTACGTCCGCTGTAACAGACTGGGGTCTTGCCTCTTATTTAGCCAGAGTGAACTACAATTTCAGCGAAAAGTATTTAGTGACACTCACTACACGGGCCGATGGTTCTTCCCGTTTTGGAGCCGGAAACAAATACGGATTCTTTCCTTCCGGATCGGTGGCTTGGCGACTGTCTGAAGAACAATTCATAAAGAACCTTGAAGTATTTGACGATTTAAAACTCAGAGGCAGTTATGGCGTCACGGGCAATCAGGAGATTGGACAATACCAATCATTGTCCGCCCTGGGTAGTTCCGGTTATGTGTTCAATAATAAGAAGGCCGTAGGGTATCAATCCGTACGGATTGCCAATCCCGATCTGCGATGGGAAACAACCAACCAATTAGACATTGGAGTGGATATGGAATTGTTGAGGAGCCGCGTAACCGTCACGGCTGATTATTACTACAAAAAGACGAACGACTTGCTGCTTAACGTCACGTTACCATGGACTTCGGGATATGCATCTGCCCTTCAAAACCTCGGGAGTGTGGAAAACAAAGGATTTGAGCTGGCCATCAACAGTTACAATACGGTAGGTGCATTCAAGTGGAACACGGCTTTAAATTTCTCCCTTAACAGAAATAAAGTGCTCGACCTGGGCGGGGTTAACCAAATTTTTTCTGGCCAGGGCCTTGCAAAAATTGTAAACTCGGGTGTATTGCAGGTAGGAACACCCCTTAACAATTTCTTTGGGTTAGTCACCAATGGAATTTTCCAAACAGGAGATAATATTGCAGGCAGTGCTCAGCCCAACGCCTTGCCGGGAGATAGACGTTATGTGGATGTCAATGGAGATGGGGCCATCACGGATGCCGATCGCACTATTTTAGGAAATGCTCAGCCTAAGTTTATAGGAGGGCTCACCAACAATTTTTCATATAAAGGGGTTGAGCTGATTATATTCCTTCAAGGCTCCTATGGAAATAATATTTTCAATGCCAACCGCCTTTGGCTGGAGAATGTCGCAGGTTCAAATAATAATAGCACGGCCGTGTTGAACCGGTGGACCCCCACGAATCCAAGCAATGAAATTCCGCGCGCGACCGCATCCGCAGCAGGAGGGGCTAATTTTGTCATTAGCCGCGCGATTGAAAATGGCTCCTATCTTCGGGCCAAAGTGATAACGTTGAGTTATTCCCTTCAGCCAGGCGTACTAAAAACCCTGAGATTGAAGAATGCCAAAATCTACATCAGTGGCCAAAATCTTTTTACCATTACCCATTATACAGGGTATGACCCCGAGGTTTCTGTATTTGGTCAGGATAACCTGAGCATGGGTACGGACTATGGTACGTATCCCAGCACAAAGACGTATCTCATGGGAATTAATATCGGATTGTAAGGAGCAGCGTGACGGGTGTGAATGAGTAATGAAATAATTTTCAGATTTAACAAAATGGATATGAAAACGAAGATAGGGATTCTCGTCATCGGCCTGGTTGTCCTCACGGGCTGTGATTTGCTGAAAGAAAAACCGGAGGGCTTTATAGCACCGGCAAATTTTTATAAGACGCAGGGTGATGCCATCGCGGCGGTCAATGCCGTTTATGATGTAGTGTCTTCGCAGGGAGTATATAATAATTGCATGTGGTGGGTCACGGATATGAGCACAGATGATGTCATGGCCGGAATCGGTGTAAATAATCTTTCCATTCTGCAGATTGACCAATACACCCACGGCCCGCTCAATAACCGACTTGACTTACTTTGGCAAACAACATTTGATGGGATCAACAGGGCGAATCAGGTGATTGACCGTGTGCCGGGTATCTCCATGGACGTCACGCTCCAGAACCGGATCCTGGGCGAAGCGAAATTTCTTCGCGCGTTGTTTTATTTCAATTTAGTTCGATTGTTTGGTGATGTCCCGTTATTGACAACGGAGACGGCATCGCTTGCGGATGACCTGAAAGTGAGTCGAACACCGGCCGCTTCGGTATATACCCAGATCATACAGGACCTCACAGAAGCCGAGCAAGCCCTGCCCGCTACCATGACCAGTGATGATCTGGGACGGGCAACGCAAGGCGCAGCGAAGGCCTTACTGGCAAAGGTGCATTTGACAATGAAGAATTGGTCCCTTGCAGCAGCCAAGGCAAAGGAAGTAATTGACAATGCCGGAGCGTATAACTATGGCCTTTGGACCAATTATTCGGACGCTTTCCTTACAGTAAATAAATACGGAAAGGAATCCGTTTTTTCAGCTCAGTTCGCATCCGGAATTCAGGAAGGGTCCCTCATGATGGCGTACACCATTCCCCGAAATACAATTATAGGCACGGGATACAGCTCATTTGTCCCAACAACAGACATCTTAAACAGTTATGAGCCGGGGGACGACCGAAAGGTGGCTACCTATTTCTCTACCTTTAGCAAAGCCGGAAAGACCATCACATTTTCTCCTGCCATTTATAAATACTTCGATCCTGCCGCCGTCAATACACTGGATGCCAGCAATAATTATCCCATCATTCGCTATGCAGACGTATTGCTCATGTATGCCGAAGCACAGAATGAGTTAGGTCAGACTGCCGATGCCTACACGTATGTTAATCAGATTCGAACAAGGGCTAAACTGCCACCCCTTGCCAATCTGAGTCAGACTGACTTTAGAGATGCCTTGATGAATGAAAGAAGATGGGAGTTGTGTTTTGAGGGTCATCGCTGGTTTGATCTCGTCCGCACGGGAACACTGGTCTCCACCTTGCGTGCCAAAGGCAACGCAAACATCCAGGACTTTCATGTACTGTACCCTGTTCCGCAACGCGACATTGATGTAAACCCAAATCTAAATCCACAGAATAATGGTTATTAATAAGCCCTCAAAAGCAGTTTTTTTTCTGATCACCGCCTTCCTTATTGTCGTTGTGCTGATGAGGGCAGGTTTTAAAGATGCAAAACCCAGGCCTAATATCATCTTTATCCTGGCCGATGATATGGGCTATGGAGACGTGAGCGCGCTGAATCCTACTTCAAAAATAAAAACACCTCACCTGGACGCCCTTGTTAAAGAAGGCATGAGTTTCACGGAAGGGTATACCGGGTCGGCACTTTGCACGCCTGCCCGCTATGCCTTTCTCACGGGTCGCTATCCTTTTCGCACTAAAAAGAGCGGTGTACTGGGGGGATACTCGCCGCCCCTTATTGAATATTCACGCGAGACCGTAGCGTCATGCTTAAAGAAGGCCGGTTATGCTACGGCGATTATCGGTAAATGGCATCTTGGATTAGAGTGGCAGCCAAAAGATGGGACGAGGCCAGTGTCTACGAAAGATGGGTTCATGCCCGAAAATCTTAACGTAGATTATACCAAACCGGTAAAGGGTGTAAAAGAGTTGGGATTTGACTTTCACTTTATTTCTCCCGCTGGAAATAATCTTGCCCCGTTCTGTTTTGTGAAGAACGGATTCGTTACAGAACAACCCACGACGTACGTTGAATCTCAAGTGAAAGGTCACACGTTGGAAACCCGCAGAAACGGTGGCGATAAGGCGCCGGGTTTTGCTTATGATGAAACACTCAGGACGATTACGCAGGAGTCTTTACAGTATCTCGAAGAGGTGAGTCCGGCAAAGCAACCTTTCTTCTTGTATCTGGCCTTAACGGCTCCTCATTTTCCCTGGTCGCCCGCGAAAGAATTCGTTGGAACTTCCCAGGCTGGATTGTATGGAGATTATGTTCAGGAGATTGACTTTCGTGTGGGACAACTCATTTCTAAATTAAAGGAGCTGCAGATTTTAGATAACACTCTCGTGATCTTTACAGCGGACAATGGAGGAGCGTATGAAGCGTCTTTCCTGAAATACAAACATGAAATGAATTATGGAAGAAGGGGACAGAAGAACCAGATTTGGCAAGGCGGCGTGCGCGTGCCGTTTATAGCGCGTTGGGATTCACAAATCAAACCAGGAAGTGTTTCCAACGAGCCCATCTGCTTCACTGACATGCTCATGACGTTTGCCAGCTTGTCGGCACAAGGCATTGCGGCGCCATACGGAGAAGATAGCTATGATGTATCCGCCATCTTTTTCGGGAAAGGAAAAGCCGTACCCGCGCGGGGCCCAATCGTAACGCAGGCAGGAGGATACCAGGAACTCTCCATTATTAAAGATCATTGGAAACTGGTGCCCTATGGTCACGGTGATAAAGGCATTGATGCTCCTGCGGCCGGTGAACCAAAGGGCATGCTATTTAACATGATGGATGACCCCAAAGAGACAACTAATTTATATGCCCGGGAGCCCGAGCACGTGAAGGAATTGTCGGATTTATTAGAGAAATACAAACAAGAGGGCCATAGCCGGAAAATGCAATGAGACGACTGGGAGCATGGGTGCATATCTTCGTAAGCCTTTTCATTATGGGCTTGCCGTTTGCGATAAACGGGCAATCCACAAAGCGCGATCAACCGAATGTGGTGTTCATTCTTACGGATGACCAGGGATGGGGAGACCTTAGTCTCCATGGCAATCCATGGCTAAAGACGCCGCACATTGATCAATTTGCCGCAGAAGGTGCGCAGTTCGACCGCTTTTTTGTAAGCCCCTTATGTGCACCCAGCAGGGCAAGCTTTTTGACAGGTCGCTACCATCTGCGAACCGGTACGGCCACCGTAACGGGGGGGTTGGAGACCATGCGGAGCGAAGAACTTACTCTGGCAGAGGCTTTCAAACAGAATGGTTATCGCACGGGCTGTTTCGGTAAATGGCATAATGGCGAACATTACCCGGAGCATCCCAATGGCCAGGGCTTTGATGAGTTCTTTGGGTTTTGCGGGGGCCACTGGAACAAGTACTTCGATGCCTTGTTGGAAAGAAATGGACAGCCCGTAAAGACGAAAGGCTATATTACCGATGTATTGACAAATGAAGCGCTTGCCTTCATCGAAAAGAACAAAGATCAACCCTTCTTCTGTTACATTCCTTTCAATGCACCACACGGTCCGTTTATCGTTCCCGATGCCTATTTTAATAAATATGCATCACAGGGCTTGGACAACAGGACCGCAAGTGTCTACGGCATGTGCGAAAACATCGATGACAATGTCGGCAAGATCCTTGAGCGGTTGAAATCGTTGAAGCTTGCCGACAATACCATTGTTATTTTTTCTACTGATAACGGGCCGGCAGGTAAACGGTTCAATGGCGACATGAAAGGCACAAAAGGTTCTGTCCATGAAGGAGGAGTCAGGGT
>Ga0193731_1000642_pt1 | contig 10776 bp, 4 predicted proteins | sample U1a2metaG_FD_144920 | JGI IMG/M metagenome (GOLD analysis project Ga0193731, IMG submission 144920) | Soil microbial communities from a riparian zone of the East river system, Colorado, United States - U1a2 | ecosystem: Environmental > Terrestrial > Soil > Riparian zone | place: USA: East River...
CTTGGACTGCCACGGACAGCCTGAACACCGCACGGTACGGTCCCACGGCGACGTTGCTGTCCAACGGCAATGTGCTGGTAGCAGGAGGATATGACGGCGGCAGCTATGTCACTGGCGCGGAACTGTACGACTCGGCCAGCGGGACTTGGACTGCCACGGGCAGCCTGACCACCGGACGCATTGATCACACAGCGACGTTGCTGCCCAACGGCAAGGTGCTGGTGACAGGGGGATTTATTTCTGGCAGCTCTCTTAGCAGCGCGGAACTGTACAACCCGGTGAGCGGGACTTGGAGTGCCACGGGCGGCCTCACCACCGCACGCTACTTTCACACGTCGACGTTGCTGCCCAACGGCAAAGTGTTGGTGGCAGGGGGATTTGTTTCTGGCAGCTCTCTTAGGACCGCGGAACTGTACGACCCGGCCAGCGGGACTTGGAGTGCCACGGGCAGGCTCGCCACCGCACGCTCTTTACACACGGCGACGTTGCTGCCCAACGGCAATGTGCTGGTGGCAGCAGGAAGTGGCGCTGGCGTCAGCGCGGAACTGTACGACTCGGCCAGCGGGACGTGGGGGGCCACCGGCAGCCTTACCACCGCACGGCAATTTCACACGGCGACGTTGCTGTCCAACGGCAAGGTGCTGGTGGCGGGGGGACAATATGGCAGCAGCTCTCTTGGCAGTGCGGAACTGTACGACCCGGTGAGCGGGACTTGGAGTGCCACTGGCAGCCTTACCACCGCACGCTATCGACACACGGCGACGTTGCTGCCCAACGGCAAGGTGCTGGTGGCGGGGGGACAAGGTACAAGCGGCTTTCTTGCAAGTGCGGAACTATACGACCCAGCCAGCGGGACTTGGAGTGCCACCGGCAGCCTCACCACCGCACGCTACCTTCACACGGCGACATTGTTGCCCAACGGTACGGTGCTGGTGGCGGGGGGATATCGGCAGCGCTCTTAGCGCAGCGCGGAACTGTACGACCCGGCCAGCGGGACTTGGACTGCCACGGGTAGCCTGACCCCCGGACGCTACGGTCACATGGCGACGTTACTGCCAAACGGCAAGGTGCTGGTAGCAGGGGGATATGACGGCGGCAGCTATGTTACTGGCGCGGAACTGTACGACCCAGCCAGCGGGACTTGGACTGCCACGGGCAGCGTGACCACCGCACGCATTGATGACACAGCGACGTCGCTGCCTAACGGCAAGGTGCTGGTGACAGGGGGATTTCTTGATGGCAGCCCTCTTAGCAACGCGGAACTGTACGACCCGGTGAGCGGGACTTGGAGTGCCACGGGCGGCCTCACCGCCGCACGCTACTTTCACACGGCGACGTTGCTGCCCAACGGCAAGGTGCTGGTGGCAGGGGGATTTGTTTCTGGCAGCTCTCTTACCAGCGCGGAACTGTACGACCCGGCCAGCGGGACTTGGAGTGCCACTGGCAGCCTGAACATCGCACGCTCTTTACACGCGGCGACGTTGCTGCCTAACGGCAAGGTGCTGGTGGCAGGGGGACATAATGGCAGCGTCTATCCTACCAGCGTGGAACTCTACGACATTGGGCTCGGGTTTATGGAGCCGGATTGGCAGCCGCAAATCGATACCGCGACTTCACCGCTGGTGCTTGGCACCAGTTTCACGCTGACCGGCTCGCGTTTCCAAGGCATCTCGCAAGCCTCGGGCGGGAACCTCCAGGACTCGTCAACGAATTATCCCGTAGTCCAACTGCGCGCTATCGAGAACAGCCAGGTCGCTTTTCTTCCGGCGGATCCAATAGCAGGCTGGTCCGATACCATCTTTGCTTCGATCCCGGTCAATAATTTTCCTCCCGGCCCAGCGTTGGTGACCGTCTTTACCAACGGAATCCCCAGCGACTCCAAATATGTGCTCGTAGCGAGTCCCGAGGCGAGTCCAACACCTACATCGACGCCTACAGCCACCGCCACCGCGACAGCTACCGCAACTGCGACGGCGACAGCAACAGCAACGTTTACACCTACGCCCGAACCGACATCGACTCCAACGGCTACGGCTACCGCAACAGCGACGTCAACGCCTACTGCCACTGCCACCGGAACGGCTACTCCAACAGCGACAGCGACAGCTACGGCAACGCCGACTGCAACGGCTACACCAACGCCAACGCCAACACCTACACCCACGCCGACCCCGACCCCAACACCAGCTTATGCTGCGCAGGTTCAGCAACCGATCAATCCCGATGGGTCGAGTGTGTTCAACGTCAGACGCGGGGTTGTTCCAGTGAAGTTCACTCTCACGCTGGACGGTGTCCCGACGTGCGACCTGCCGCCTGCCACCATCGCTGTGTATCGGACAAGCACAGGAGGTAATCAAGAAATCGACGAGTCCATTTACAGCGGCAACGCCGACACAGGCTCAAACTTCAGAATCGATAGCTGCCAGTATATCTATAACCTAAACTCGCGTGCACTTGGAGTTGGTACATATCGCGTTGACATACTTATCGCCGGTCAAGCTGTAGGCAGCGCAGGCTTCGCGCTAAACTAACAGTGCGCTTTCGCGGTACCCCGTCGCTGTAACAGCAGTTACGTTAAAACGTTGAAACGTCCGAGGCGCGGCGTCCGGCAAATCCGGACGCCGCGTCGTTTTTTGTGGGGGCGATCTCGCGGTGGCGCCGAAACGGTTTCGAACCTGGCATCGTCGAAATTCGCAGCAACATTCAGCGTTGTTTTAAAATCTTTCGGGAACTTCGCCCCGAATTTCCGGGAGTGGATAGCGAACAGCAAAAACTACAAACAACCAAAGAAAGAGGATGGAACACCCATGAACACACAAATGAAAATATTTAACTCAAATACATGCCGGATTCTGTTTGCAACCTGCTTAAGCGCATTGTGCCTTATCGCACTGAGCACTCAGGCAGCGACGATCACCGTCATGAATACTAACGACAGTGCTGCCGACTCACTGCGCCAGGCGATTGCAGACGCAGTCAATGGAGACACAATCAATTTCGACTCTTCGCTCAATGGACAGACGATCACGTTGACCACAGGCGAACTGCTAGTGGATAAGAATGTCATTATCAACGGACCGGGTCCGAACAACCTGACAGTTGATGGCAACCATGCCAGCCGCGTCTTCCACGTCAGCCGATGGGTTACCGCCACCATCACTGGCCTAAGTATTACGAATGGCAACACCGCCGACACCCACGGCGGTGGCGGCATCTACAACGATCACGCTACACTGGTCGTCGACAACTGCACGGTCGCGGGCAATCACGCCGACTGGGGCGGTGGTATTCACAACGATGGCTCAAACAACAGCGCGACGCTGACTGTCACCAACAGCACGTTTAGCGGCAACTCGGCCGGCGGTCCCTACAGCGTCGGTGGCGGTGGCGGCATCTCCAATAATGGCTTCGATGGCAGCGCGACGTTGACTGTCACCAACAGCACTTTTAGCGGTAACTCGGGCGGTGGCCCCAACAGCAGGGGCGGCGGCATCGCCAACGAAGGGGCCTTCGGCAGTGCAACAGTAACGCTAAACAACAGCACGTTTAACGGCAACTCGGCCTCCTCGGGCGGCGGCATCTTCAACGACAGCGCGACGGTGACGGTCCGAGGGACGATCTTGAATGCGGGCGCTTCGGGTGAAAATCTCTACAGTGCTTCCGGCTCGGTGAGCTCGCTCGGTTACAATCTCAGCAGCGACAACGGCGGCGCTTTTCTCACGGCAACTGGCGACCAGATCAATACCAATCCGTTGCTTGGTCCATTGCAGGATAACGGCGGACCGACCTTCACGCATGCACCGTTACAAGGCAGCCTGGCCATTGATGCGGGCGACCCGAACTTCACTCCGCCGCCCGATTACGATCAGCGCGGCCCCGGTTATGTCCGCGTCGCGCATGGTCGCATCGATATCGGCGCATTCGAGGTGCAGATCGTTACACCCACTTATGCCGGACATGTTCAGCCACCGATTAACGCTGACGGGTCGAGCAACTTTAACGTCAGGCGCGGGGTCGTCCCGGTGAGATTTAATCTGACCTTGGGCGGTGTCGCAACTTGCGACCTGCCGCCAGCCACAATCGCTGTGACGCGAACGGCCGGAGGAGTGATCGGCCAGGTCAACGAGTCCGATTACAGCGGCAACGCTGACACAGGCTCAAACTTCCGAATCAGTAGCTGCCAGTATGTCTATAACTTAAACGCGCGCGCGCTTGGAGCTGGCACGTATCGCGTTGACATACTGATCAATGGTCAAGTTGTAGGCAGCGCGACCTTCGGGTTAAACTGACATTACGCCTTGGAGTCCTTCGCTGTAAGGGCAGTTAAAGAATTGAAACAGTAAAGGGTATTACGCGTTCGAGACACGGCGTCCGGCAACTTCGGACGCCGCGTCTGCTTTTTGGGGCGCAATCCCGCGGGCGCGGGACACGTCTGCCACACCTGGCGCGCCCGGAGCTTGTGCGAAGCCGGATAAAAATTCCACTCGTTTAGAAATTCTTCGGAACTTCGCCTCGAATTTCCGGGAGTGGATAGCGAACAGCAAAAACTGCAAACAACCAAAGAAAAAGGATGGAACACCCATGAACACACAAATGAAAACATTTAACTCAAATACGTGCCGGATTCTGTTTGCAACCTGCTTAAGCGCGTTGTGCCTTATCGCACTCAGCACTCAGGCAGCGACGATCACTGTCAGCAATACCAACGACAGCGGCGCGGGCTCACTACGCCAGGCGCTCGCGAACGCCAATGACGGCGATACGATCCACTTCGGAATTGCAGGCACCATTACTTTGACCACAGGCGAACTGCTCGTGGACAAGAGTGTCACCATTAGTGGCCCTGGTGCAGCGAGTCTGACAGTTGATGGTAACCTTGCCGGCCGCGTCTTCCACGTGAGCAGTGGGGTTACAGCCACCATCGCCGGCCTGACCATCACGAATGGCAACGCCCAGGACGAAGGCCCGAACACCGGTGGCGGCATTTACAACGATCACGCTACACTCGCGCTCGATAACTGCACGGTCAGCGGCAATTACGCCGGCTGGGGCGGTGGCGGCATCCACAACAGCAGCGGGACGCTGACTGTCACCAACAGCACTTTTAGCGGTAACTCGGCCAACTACCTCTTCGGTGTTGGCAGCGGCGGCGGTATCTTCACCGAAGGGTACGACGGCAACGCGACGCTGACTGTTACCAACAGCACTTTTAGCGGCAATTACGCCCGCCTCGTCGGGGGCGGCATCTGCAACGATGGGTTTGGGAGCGCAACGCTGACGGTAAACAACAGCACTTTCAGCGGCAACTCGGCCGAATCCGGCGCCAGCGGCATCTTTAACGGCGGGTCGATGACGATCGGCAGCACGATCTTGAATGGCGGCTATGGAAATCTGTACAATCTTTACGGCACGGTGAGCTCGCTGGGCTACAATTTAAGCAGTGATGATGGCGGCGGGCTCTTGACAGCGATAGGCGACCAGATCAACACCGATCCATTGCTCGGTCCGTTGCAGGACAATGGAGGTCCGACCTTCACTCATGCTCCCTTAACGGGCAGCGCAGCCATTGACGCAGGGAAAAACTTCGCGGCGGGGACCAACGACCAGCGCGGGCCCGGTTTTGTCCGCACGTTCGATAACGCTTCAACAGCCAACGCGAACGGCGGCGACGGCACGGACATCGGCGCATTTGAGGTGCAGGGCCCGCCCTCGCAATACGCTGCGTCGATTCAGCAACCGATCAATGCAGATGGTACGAGTGTCTTCAACGGTAGACGCGGCATTGTTCCGGTGAAGTTCACTCTCACCTTGGGTGGTGTGGCGACTTGCAACCTGCCGCCAGCCACTATCGCTGTCACGCGAACGGCCGGCGGAGTGATTGGACCCATCGACGAATCCGATTACAACGGATCGGCGGACAACGGCTCAAACTTCAGGATTACTAACTGCCAGTATATGTACAATCTGAGTACCGGAGCGTTGGGAGCTGGCACCTATCGAGTGGACATCGCCATTAACGGCCAGGTGGTAGGAAGCGCTACCTTTGGTTTACGCTAATCCTTATAACAGCAGTTACGTAAAGTGTTGAGGTATTAAGCATCAAAATTCGAGACGCGGCGTCCGGCAACTTCGGACGCCGTGTCTGCTTTTGGGGCGCAATCCCGCGGTCACGGGACCCTCTTGCGAACGTGGCAGGGTCCGAATCATTCGCTGCTTGCCACGCCGTCTTGACTCGTCGGAGCTCCAGCAAAGGTGACTCGTTGGAAGGCGAGTAATCCGTGGTCACAAAAATCAGTCGTTTCGAAAAATTTCGGGAACTTCGTTCCGAATTTCCGGGAATGGGTAGCGAACAGCAAAAACTACAAACTAAAAACCAAACAAAAAGGAATGACACCCATGAACACACTAATCAAATTTTCTGACGCACTGTGCCACCCCATCTCAGTCCGGCGCCCTACCTGGCCGCGAGGTGAATTTGTGAACACGACAAGGGAACAACTTGCAGAGATTGGCCGCGCATCCGCTAGAGGTGACAAGCGCACAGTCGATCAAGCGTGCGAAGAGTTGAAAGCGACTTCACTGCGACGGCTTTGTAAGACGGTTTCCCGAAACGCGCCGCTTAATTCTTGGAAGGAAATGAAAGGATCACTTATGTCTCAGCGCATCTTTAACTCAAATAGACGCCGGATTCTGTTTGCCACCTGGTTGAGCGCATTGTGCCTTATCGCACTGACCACTCAGGCAGCGACAATTACCGTGACCAACACTAACGACAGCGGCGCGGGCTCACTACGGCAGGCGATCGCGGATGCCAATGACGGCGACACGATCGACTTCGGAGTCACCGGCACTATTACCCTGACGACCGACCAACTGCTAGTGGAGAAAAGTATCAACATCAGCGGTCCCGGTTCAAACAACCTGGCAGTCGATGGCAACCATGCCAGCCGCGCCTTTTACATCGGCTGGGGTAGAACGGTCACCATCTCCGGACTGACTATTACCAACGGCTACGCTTTTGATGGCGGCGGTATCTGGAATAATCATGGGACGCTTACGATCAACAACAGCACACTAAGCGGCAACTCAGCTTCTACCAACGGTGGCGGCATCCTCAACGATGGCGCTTTCCTCGGTAACGCGACGCTTATTATCAACAACAGCACCTTCAGCGGCAACTCAGCCTACCACGGAGGCGTCGTCTGCAACAAGGGTTACTCCGGCAGCGCGACGCTCACCATCAACAACAGCACCCTAAGCGGCAACTCAGTCACTGCCTTCGGCGGCGGAATTTACAACATCGGTGACTACGGCAGCGCAATTCTTACGATCAACAACAGCACACTGAGTGGTAACTCAACCAACAGCATCGGCGGCGCCATCTGCAACCACGGTTTCGCTGGCAGCGCGACGCTCACCATCAACAACAGCACACTGAGCGGCAACTCGGCCAACTCCGGCGCCGGCATCTACAACGCGGGTTTCTCCGGCAGCGTGATGCTCACCATCAGCAACAGCACACTAAGCAGCAACTCGGCCAGCTCGGTCGGCGGCGGCATCTGCAACGACGGCAATTCCTCCGGTAGCGCGACGCTGACCATTCTCAACAGCACGCTAAGCGGCAACTCGTCCACTTACTCCGGCGGCGGCATCTACAACTACGGTTCCTCCGGTAGCGCGACGCTGGAGATCGGGAACACGATTCTGAAGACGGGCGCTTCGGGAGAAAACATCTTCAATATCGACGGTACTATCAGCTCGGATGGCTACAATTTCAGCAGTGATAATGGCGGTGGTTTCTTGACTGCTATGGGGGACCGGATCAACACCGACCCGATGCTTGGACCGCTTCAGGACAACGGCGGCCCGACCTTCACGCACGAGCTGTTGGTCGGTAGCCCGGCTATTGATGCCGGCGATCCAAGCTTTACTTCGCCGCCCGATTACGATCAGCGCGGCTCCGATTTTCCGCGCGTCGTGAACGGTCGCATCGATATCGGCGCGTTCGAGGTGGAGGCGTCGCCAACCCCGACACCTACACCTACTGCGACCCCGACAGCTACTGCAACGTCTACGCCGACTCCGACTCCAACAGCGACAGCTACAGCTACTGTGACCCCAACAGCTACACCAACGTCAACGCCAACACCTACACTCACGCCGACGCCCATTCCGACACCTACGCCGACGAGCGTTTGTCCGCAGCCACAGGGTTATTGGAAAAACAATCCTAACGCGTGGCCTGTGAATAGGCTCACCTTGGGCAGCCAGAGCTATTTGAAGACAGAGCTGCTGATAATTCTCAATACTTCAATTGGCTCTGGGAAGAACGCTGACGCCAGCCTGATACTTGCCCATCAGCTCATCGCCGCCAAGCTGAACGTCGCCAATGGCTCTGATCCGGCACCTGTGGGCAGCACGATCACCCATGCGGACGGTCTGTTCAGCGGGTTCAGCGGCAAGCTGCCGTACCATGTCAAGCCATCGTCGGCAAACGGGCAGGCAATGGTGACCGACGCGACTGTGCTCGAAAGTTACAACAACGGCGCACTCACGGCCGGTTGTACGCCATAGAACGCGGGCACAGGAAATGTTAGATCGTTACAGGGTTACAACGGCAAAAGTCCAAACGTCGTTGTAACTTTTGTAACGCTTGTAATTCTTTTAACGCTTTAATGCGTCAAAAATCGGCTGCGGGTAAACGCCCAGCCAGATCGTCGGGATGATCAGCGCGCTGATCGCGATCCGTGACAGCGCGGTGGCAAGTGTTTTGCTGAAAAACCAGAATTATCTGGAGGCACGACACGAATTCCACGAACCCCGCACGAATTAACCCAAATCAAGTGAGTCCAGCGTTAAGAGATTTGATTCGTGACCATTCGTGTAATTCGTGTCTCAAAAAGTTGGGTTCTCTTGAAGTTTTCGGGAACTTCGTTCCGAATTTCCGGGAACAGATGGCAAATGACAAACATTACCCGAAAGGGAAACCAAAAGGAAAACATCTATGAAAAAACAACAAAATAATTCTACCCGCGGTTGGGCGCTCCAAGTCGCCCTCTCGATTGCTCTGCTATCTATTTCGACAGTCTTACTAGCCTCTGGTTTCAAGGCCACTCCAGCGACGAGGGGATTGAGCGCGCCCATTAACCCCGTCGCGGGCGGCGATAAGGAGCTGGTGATTGCAGGACCAGCGTCGTCCCAGAGCCTCTCTCCCGCCTATGCCCCGTTCACATTTGGCAACACCGGGAGCCTTAACACCGGACGCTATTTGCACACGGCGACGTTGCTGCCCAACGGCAAGGTGCTCGTGGCGGGGGGATATGATGGCGTCAACTATCTAACCAGCGCGGAACTGTACGATCCGGCCACCGGGACCTGGACCGCCACCGGCAGCCTAAACGCGGCACGCGTTGCTCACACGGCGACGTTGCTGCCCAACGGCAAGGTGCTCGTGGCAGGAGGACTTGGCAGCAGCGGCTTTCTCGCGAGCGCGGAACTGTACGATCCGGCCACCAGGACCTGGACCGCCACCGGCAGCCTCGGCGCCGCACGCGATTTGCACACGGCGACGTTGCTGCCCAACGGTATGGTGCTGGTGGCAGGAGGATATAATGGCGTCTTTCTTACCAGCGCGGAACTGTACGATCCGACCACCGGGAGCTGGAGTGTCACGGGGAGCCTCGTCATCGCACGCTATGTTCACACGGCGACGTTGCTGCCCAACGGCAAGGTGCTCGTGGCAGGGGGATTTGGTACCAGCTTCCTCGCTCTTACGAGCGCGGAACTGTACGACCCGGCCAGCGGGACGTGGAGTGCCACCGGCAGCCTCAACACCGCACGCTATCAGCACACGGCGACGTTGCTGCCCAACGGCAAGGTGCTCGTGGCAGGAGGACTTGATAGCGGCTTCAATCCGTCTGCGAGCGCGGAACTGTACGATCCAGCCACCGGGACCTGGACCGCCACCGGCGACCTCGGCGCCGCACGCGATCACACGGCGACGTTGCTGCCCAACGGCAAGGTGCTCGTGTCAGGAGGAGTTGGCAACAGCGGCGTTCTCGCGAGCGCGGAACTGTACGATCCGGCCACCGGGGCCTGGACCGCCACCGGCGGCCTCGTCACCCCACGCCATGTTCACACGGCGACGTTGCTGCCCGACGGCAAGGTGCTGGTAGCAGGGGGATTTGGTACTAGCGGCCCTCTAACCAGCGCAGAACTGTACGATCCAGCCAGCGGGACTTGGAGTGCCACGGGCAGCCTAAACACGGCACGCACTCAGCACACGGCGACGTTGCTGCCCAACGGCAAGGTGCTCGTGGCAGGTGGAAATGGCAGCAGCGGCTTTCTCGTGAGCGTGGAACTGTACGATCCGGCCACTGGGACCTGGGCCGCCACCGGCAACCTCGTCACCGCACGCGATTTTCACACGGCGACGTTGCTGCCCAACGGCAAGGTGCTCGTGGCAGGAGGTTCTAACAGCAGCGGCTATCTCGCGAGCGCGGAACTGTACGATCCGGCCACCGGGACCTGGACCGTCACCGGCAGCCTCGTCACCGCACGCTATCGGCACACGGCGACGTTGCTGCCCAATGGCAAGGTGCTGGTGGCAGGGGGATATAATGGCGTCTTTCTTACCAGCGCGGAACTGTACGATCCGACCACCGGGACCTGGAGTGCCACCGGCAGCCTCGCCACCGCACGCGAGCAGCACACGGCGACATTGCTGCCCAACGGCAAGGTGCTCGTGGCAGGGGGATATGATGGCGGCTTCAATCC